>Ga0181612_144789_pt1 | contig 16180 bp, 10 predicted proteins | sample HoacroProtozoa21_FD_119630 | JGI IMG/M metagenome (GOLD analysis project Ga0181612, IMG submission 119630) | Hoatzin crop microbial communities from Cojedes, Venezuel. Combined Assembly of Gp0051906, Gp0051904, Gp0051908
ACCTCACACAGAAATTAAATTGCAGAAATAACACAGACAGAAAATACTCCTCATTTTTATAAACTCACATTTAACTTCCAGTTTTGCCTCCAAAACAAAAATGTGATCCAACTGTGGCTGCAAGGACTTTACCCTTCTACAATCCAAGCGACTCTGCTGGTTTATCTGAAAAGCAACCTTACTTACCTGTAATTCAGTATTTAATTACCTGACTTCTAACAGTCCACCCGCCATACCCCGAGCTTACTGCACACCTCCTGGTCATGTCCCATCAGTCCCTATGGCCACCAAGCAGACATCAAGACTAAGGAGCCTCAGCTTCAGGTTTTGGGCGCATGTCACCAGCCCAAACCACCGTGGCCACAATCAGTGTTAGGCTAGCTCCTGACTTAAACCAGCTTTGTACCTTTTATCACCTCTACTTTCTCAAGAAAGAAACAGTGCGAACAATCTTCAGGAATAGGATCTTGGGATGAGAAGATGACAGTGACTATTAACAGAGCAACCAAGCACTAAATCAAAATCTACAAATACAATAATCTGCACATAATCCTCTAAACCTGAGGAAGCGGGCCTCAGCTGAAAGAGAACTGAATGAGCCATGCTGTTCAAGATTTGGCCCAGTATATTTTTTTTCCCTTCCTTTTTTATCTTTGCCACAACTTTCTCTGAAGATCAACTTCTTCCTGTTATTTGGGTGTCTCTTAAATAGTTTGGGGAAAGTGAAGGAGAGAGGAAAACAGTATAAGGAGAGAGAAAAACAGTGTAAGAAACCAATCTTCTGCACTGATTTGAATTTTGGGCAGAAATTCAAATCAGGCATTGGAAAAATCCCTCTGCTTGTAACGTTTATCACCATCTCTGTTGAGGAAGGCGCAAACAGAGTCAAGTTTGCTCTTCTCCACTGTGACACCCAAACTACAGGCCAGGGAGACAAAGAGTGAAGAGCATTAATCTGAGCAGAGGTCCCAAACCAGATTAGATCTGGAGCCTGTACTACTGTGTCAGACTATGCTAGTGTGCTCATACACCATTCGCAGCTCCTCTCAGTCTTCTGTACTCCCCCCTTACTGAGTATTTCAGGCCAGTTACTGACTACTGAAGAGAGGCTGGCTTTAAGTAGTCAGGACCTAAAATGATGGGGATTTGCAGATAGTCTTGCGTCCTAATCACTTTCTCACAGTCTTGACAGCAAGAGCTTCCCTGCTGGAGCGGGAGCAAGGCCGTCTCTGTGTTACAACACTTTGATGTATCAGCACAACTCTCTCCCGCTCTTCAGATACAAGCAACTTGAAGAAATGAGTTGGATTATTATGTCATGAGTCATAATTATTTATGCTAGGAATTTAAATCAAACCAATCAAGTCAGGAGACAGTAAGGAAGCAAAATAGTCCAATGAATCTGGGTAAGATTAATATTCCATTTCACATTAATTTCATCCTTCATATAAAAGAGTAGCAAAACAATGGTTATGCAAACCTCTTAGGTTAAATTTTGCTGTCATACTTATTCACACAAGGTACAAAATGCTCTTTAAGGAACAAAACAGCATTTCTGAGGCTCTTCCCTTTCCAGTACTTTATTTACTAATCTAACGAGTGCAAAAGCCTGGGAGACCAACTTTCCTCCTGCCCACAGGCACTGTCTGTTGGCAGTATCTTCAAGCACAGCAGGGGTTTAATGATCTTTCTTTTTCAAAATTCCTTACAAGTAGGTTTCACAAGAAATGAAAATGTTAGCGGTATATTTGGATTGCCCTACTGGCTGAGACCACACTGAAAAAAACGTAGTGTCGCAAGGGTCAATATTTCTAAGACTGAGAACTACTGACTTTCTGCCTAGAACAGATGCTTGAATCGCTACTACTGAGTTACTACCGTTTCTCTGACCCCGGAGAACGCAGCTGAGAACAGACCTCGGTTGTGGTAAAGTCTTTTCCAATGTGCAAACTGTGCCCATACCAAAGGCATCTCAGAAGGTTCATGAAAAAGTCTGTTGGAGCGTATTTGAGATCCTGGAATAACTCCCTGTTTTTCTAGATGCTAAGCACTAGAAAATTTGTTTAATCGCAGTAGAATTAAAGAAGCTGAGCATTTTCCAGAACTAGCCCTGTATTCTGTTTGCCTTCCAGGTGAAAGCAAGGAGTTCGTACTATCAGGGCAGGCAACAAAAAAAAAAAGAGAGAAAAGTAAAAACCTACAGCTGGAAGCCACCCATGGACAAACTACACTATAATCTGGGACCTGAAAATTGGAGGAAATAACTAGAAATCACATGACAAATGGAAAAGCTGTAATAAAAACACACGGAAAGACAAGGAAAACAAAACTGTGAGCAGGGTGAGACTTCAAAAGTTCTCAAAGTATTTGAATTAAACAACTATGGGGGTTTTTTCTTTCTAGGTCAGCGAGGGGTAATTCCTACACATTTCAAGTACGTTTTAATATAAGAGATTCTGAAAACCATTTTGATTGTTTTGTTTCTAAGTCAGAGGCAATTGTCTGCGCCACGTTGATTGGTACCCGGAGCTCGTATCTGCTACGCTAGTACGGATTTGAATCGCAGGTAACCTTCTCCAGGATGCACAGATACTTCTGTACTGATTTACCTTCATGGCACAGACAATTGCTAATTCTTCGCTCATAAAGAACTCTGGAGCATCACATTATCTTCTTACATCTGAGTTTTGTTATAAGAGAGGCCACTTGATTTCCTGTGTAAGAATTCAATTTAGCAACGCAAAGGCCTATTAAAATACATCTTACAGATACTTTATATACACATGTGTTTGGATTGTGGCAGATCTATTGCTATGGACTTTTAGATATAAAATGAAGAAAGAAACAAAATATGTCAAAAGTGTTGCAGTGAGAAATGAAGCTAGCTCTTCTTCATTCATGTGAAAACATAACATTAGGGTTGTTTTTGTACAAATGGATACCAGATTTATTTTTACAACAGGCACGGCCCTTCTCTCCTGAGCGGCAGACACACAAATGATGTCAGTACGTATGACTAACAACTAAAAATAAAGCAGGTATTTTTGTGCAGGCTACGTAATATCCTATTAATACAAGACCATTTCATTTAGTTACATTTTTTTTGGACCTTGCCCATTCACAGCTTTCTCTGAGCAGTTTCCTTGTATCACACACTGTGAACTACTGTCACTCGCACAGCTCTAGCGGTTTTAGAAAGAAAAAAAAAATCTTCTTCATCTGATGAAAGCACTTTTAATCAAGACTTTAGGAATTCATCCCTCTCTGTGACCCTTATAATTCTACCAAGTTAAAAAAGAAAATCCATAAAAACATTTCCCAGCTAAACCCTTTCTCTAATATGTTTTATCCCCGTGATAAGTGCTTTGCTACTTCTTTATTGCGATTAGTCTCATGGGATGTGGATGTGACGAGCATCACCCCAGGGTCAGAATCCCATAGCAGATGCTAACACACCTTTGAATCCCCCAAAACCACCCAAGGAGCCGGTACTTCAGCATCCGGGTTTTATAGAGAAACTGTCAAGCTGGCAGAGGTGAGAGGCTAAGACAAAGCTTTTTTTATATCTTGAAAGTGAGGCTAAGGTGTTTCCAAAGGGAGGGAAATTTAAATTCCATGGCATTTAATTTTGTTTCACTTCCTCCAGCACTGCACACAGTGAGTTGCTAAACCCCATACAGGCATGTGTGCCCCCAGAAAATCAAAATCTCAGTGCTGACAGGATCATGGTCTTTCTAAGTAAGGCTCTAAAAGACAAAAAATTTATCTGGTACCAAGTGGAATTTCTGCTCAGAAAGAGGAAAAAAAGCAGGACCTCCTTATGACCAGTGGTTCTGAAACTCCCATAGCACCCCAGAAGTACTGAGTATTTTAAGAGCTCTATTGCCTGTGCTTTTGGACGGTGGAAAGGGAGCCCATCAGTCTCTCACATCAGAGTGATTTTTTTTTATTCTCTATAAATAATTACATTTTGACTGGAAAAGGAACATGAATCCAGATCCAGCTGAACCTGGATTTTTGTCACATATGCTAAGTTCGAATGGCTTCCTCAACACTGTTACACAACTGAGACCTTTTTAAAACATCACTGTCTTTTTACCTGGACTCTTCATTCTCTACATGACCTTGTTGTGTTCATTGTGACAGATTTTTTGCGACAGCTGAGGAACCACTGACATGGTAACACGAAATAGGATTTGGTCTTGTTCTGGAAGTTTTTCCTTTGATGAGCAATGGGAGTCTGTCACACGGTGTTCCAGCCTTGCTATGCAAACAGCCTTAAATCACGCTTCACAAGATTTTATCCCAAGTATTAACACTGACAATCCCTATGTGCACTTTTTCTGTTTCCAAACTTTTTCTAAAAGCAGACTGACGTGTATAGAAATCTCACTAGACTTTACTGCATCAAAGTTCTATAAAATACTCTAAAACAAGTTTGTCTGCAAATGCCAGACCTCTGCCAGATCTTAATTCAATGTGCAAATCATGTACTCAAAACTGAAAAAATAATCCCTGCAGGGATGATCTGATGTTGGATGGGCACATCCCCCTTTTTCTAACACTAATAATTAATTTATAGTCCGTTTCAGTAAACATAGATTTCCCCCATAAATAAAGATACAAAACTCCCAGACTAGACACAATCTCATTTTCTATTTCAGCATTTTGACATTCATTGGTTAGTGTCCCCCACAAAAATCCTTGGTCTCAAGGTTACATCATACCGTTGTAGGAAGATTTTGAAAGTTTTGTTTTCAAAAAGACTATTTTCTTCTTGCATTGTTTTCCAGTTACTCTCATAACAACTTAGAGCCAAGGGCTCCTGAACTCATTTTTTAAAAATATTAGACTCTTCATTGAAATCTAAATCCCTTATTCTTGAGATATTTTTGCATATAATAGCCTCAGACTCTAATGTAAAGAAGCAGCCAGATGATGAATGCCTCTACAAAATTCAGCATCCCAGGCAGCCTGTTGCACTGTTTCCTCTTTTGCCAGGAAACACATTTTCTCTCTTGTCTTTCACCAGAACTGCCTGGGGTCTCTACTGTTTTATTCTGGTGGCAAGAATCTCTGCTGATCTTATGTGCCGTACATAAACAAAAAATATTGCTACATCTTTAAATCCAGCAAGTCAATCGAACACAACTGTGTGTAATGTCCCCCAAAGAATAGATGATGGTGCTCAACCATACTCGTTCTTTATGGGCACCTCCTAGATCTCTGCAGTCACACTCAGTGTAGAAAGTTATGTAGTATCACTCATGACCCCTAAAATTTCAGCCTTTGTAGGTGCTGGCAATTCCTCCTGGTGGTGTTTAAATTTTCCGAGATTACGAACCAGCAAAGACTGCTGGGGTGTGCTTAAGTCTCGCTTTTTAAAATCTTTTTTTTTCCCACCACTATATGCAACAATTTTTTCATTTTCTTGTAATTGACCAAAAAGTATCTTTCTCAACTGTTTTGTTCCTCCACCCTTCCACAGAGAACTCCACACAGAAGACCCCACGGCTTCACATTTTAACCCAAGAGCCAGTATTCTTTTGTATAAGCATTAAAAGATCATATTTGCTTTTAATTCGCTTTACATTTTTCCATGATAGCTACTCATTATTTAGCTTTACCTCTCTCTAGATTGTACCCATTCTTTTCACCCTTGAAGGCTTTTATGAAGTGCTACTGCACCTTACCTCTCTTGCATTTATTCTCATACACTGGGCGCTGGCAAAGCTGGTTCCCAAACCATGCAAAGCTCTGTCAATTTTGTTTGAATTTGAAGATGGTTTCTGGGTTTTACAAGTTGATTTTATTTTATATTTGGCATTCCCAAGAAATTCTATAACCTCAGAGCTTTGCGTGCCTTCTATTAATGTTACTCTAGCCTAGGTAGCTTCCATTAATTGGGAACCTACATCATGTTTTGTAAAGTGTTCACATGGGCTCTTCCAAAAGTTCTTGTGCACTGTTTCTTTAGATCATAATCATTGCTTCCTACCTGATCAGGGCACCAACTCTCAGAACTGCAGAATTCTCTTTTCAGCCCTACAGACATTGCCAGCTCTCCTAAATTTAACCTTCCTCCTTCAGCCTTGTATTTAAAATGAATCTTGCATACGTTTTAAGTGCAGCATTCTTCAGATTTCTGTCCTACACCTTCTGTAGGCTTTGATAACAAAAATTATTAAACTCACAAACGCTTCAGAATCAGCCACCTCCAAGAATAAAAATACAAAAATACCTTCTAATGGCTCCCCATTTTTTTCCAATTACTGTTTACAGGCTCAAGGGAGGAGATGTTTGAAGTTTTCCTTTGTAAGATAACTAGTTTCAGTTGCAAGCAAATATTTCAACTGCTTAACACTTTTATTTAGGACACTGAATTTATTCCCTTTTACTTGATTTCCATAGGTGGTATTTGGTTTGTATGGACTGAGCAGAAAGTCTTTTTATTCCATGACCTGTTTCACCTGGATGTGCAAAACCACAGCTGAAACTGTGTAACGGCGCACCCTTAGGAAGGTCAAACCTGTCAACCACATCGCCCGCTTTCTCAGCCGTACCCAGACGTCCTTACTGTCTTCAGAATAATAACACAAAGTTTGGCCTCGATTTTAACATATTCTTAGTTGGGAAGTGCACCAGCAGACAGAAATTATACATGCACTGCCACACTTCTTCCCCAAAATATTTACAGTGTTAGTATTTACAAAATATTACAGTACCTACTTATCCTAGGTCTCACAAGGAGACTTCCTCTACTTAACCAATAAATTGCTGGTTGAGGAAAGGGCTGAAACAGACTTGACCTTACCCCTGTTTCCTTCCTGAGCTGCTTAGATAGCTGACATGTTTACAACTTTTTAAAGCCCTGGAGCTGTCTTTCTATAATGCAAATTACGTGCTCTGTGTAAAAGACAATGCTGCTATTGCTGCACCTATTCCTGAATTTTAGTAGTAGTCTTGAAGTCACTTACAGTTAAAACAGTAGCTGAATATGCATTGGCTATAAAATAGAACTAGGAGTAAAATACCCTGTAAAGAAACAAAGACATAAAAGCACTTCTACTGAAGAGATTTTTTTCTCCCCCTAAAATAGAAGCGAATTTTAAAATAAAATTTCCATCCAGCAGAAAAAAAATGTTCATTCAAAATCAATTACATACTCACCTTTGACTCTATCTCCCTTGTGCAGATGAATTTCCCCTTCTCCTTGAGGTTGATATGGCTTTACGACAATAAAAAGTCTTCCAGGTACAGCACTGTAAAGCTTGCGTTTTGGACCCTGATAATCCAAGGCAGACAGAGTATCCTTGTTGGCACTAGGACTGTAAACGGCACTGGAAATGGAAATTTAAAAACACTAGCTGGTTATTTAAAATGGGCAAAGTTAAACATTTACCATCACATTGGCAGGATTAAATTAAGCAGTGAATAACAACTGTCTTGCAGTAAGACATCTAACCCCGAATTAAAAATACACATTTTTCATCCTAACCACGGGCTTTTAAAGGTTGAAATCTTTCAATATGAAACATGATCAATATTTATCTGACCTTAATGGCCTAAAGAAGAAAACACATAACACTAAAGTTTTTAGGTTTTCTGCAAACTAAACTTGCACCTTCACAAACCCTAATAAAGTTTGAAATTTATATGCAGATCACACATTACAAACATCACAATTTGTCAGAAAGACTTTAAAACATCAGTATTCACAATTATTGTTGGGAATTAATAGCTTTGTAATACTGTAACGTTAGCTCAACAATCAGGACAACTGAATTATTAACTGAATGGACTGCATAATCAAGCTACTTCACCACTCCAAGGCCTAGAGCTAAATTTTAAATCTGCACAAAGCATGGTTCTTCTGACTAACATAACCTTCAAACGATCATTTCTTACTGAAGGCAACCAATAGCCCTCCCGCTGACTTCAGAATGGTATGCCCAGGTAAACCACAGGTCATCAAGCAACACACAATCTACGAACAGTGTACAAAGAAGAAATTACTGAAAGCCAGTGAACAATGCATAATTACTAAACCTCAACAAAACTGAGTGAACTGTCAAAAATATACAAAAAGAGAAAGAACAAGCATTAAAGAGGGTGGCAAACCTACAGGAGATACGGTAACGAACTTGCAATGCACCATCATTCAACTTTAAAAAAAACCATGAAAATGTGAGGTCTTGCACAGAAAGTCTAGAAATAGAAAATATACACTAGAAAGAATATTCATAAAGATTTACAGGAAAAAGATAGAGTACCAAAGGAAGAAGAATGATTTAATGGTGGTCTAGCACTGCAAGACTCCGCTTACTTTCTTGTAAGGAGAAAGAAGAGATCTTAAACTGCTATAAGCAAAATGAAGTACGAGGACTGGAGGTTACTGTTTCTTCGCCCCTACCAGAATAGGAGCCAATAAGGCTCTCAATATATGTAAAGAAGAAGTTGTCTGGTAAAAACCAACATAGTGGATCTTTCGTATCAGGAACACTTCCATTTTTCTGCAGTAACTTCTTCACCATTTGGAATAGCATCCCCCTTTTACCTCATTGTTTTGTTCTTCTATTACTGTGAACAGGTGCTAATAAAGATAAGCCATGCTTAAGAGTTTAAAACTGAGCTCTGGCTGCACGTCTGTGATGATGGAGTTTGCATCAGCAACCTCAGCCAACTCTTGCAGTTGTTGAAGGGAAGACAGGAAAATATGAAGTTCAGGTTTCAGTTCTTTTGCTCCATTTTTTTTTCCTTACAAGCGAAGAAACCGCCATCACCATGAAAAAACCCCGCATCTGTAAACATCCAATTTCCATGTGTATTGAGCTGTATTTCCGCCTAGTCTGGTAGCAGCCAGGTAGCAGCTATTCACAGTGTCATGGCCCAGCATTTTCTTCAACTCCTATCACAGAAGATTCATTCACTTCCATAGAATCATAGAATCACTAATGTTGGAAAAGACCTCTAAGATCATCAAGTCCAACCGTCAACCCAACACCACCATGCCTGCTAAACTATGTCCTGAAGTGCCACGTCTACACGTTTTTTGAACCAGTCCAGGGATGGTGACTCCACCACTGCCCTGAACAGCCTGTTCCAATGCTTCACAACTCTTCAGAAAAGAATTTTTTCTTAATATTCTATCTCAACCTCCTCTTTTCTGTCTTACTGAAAGAGGATGGGGAAATGGCACATTTAACCTTCACACTGAATATGCCATTTCTCACGGGACAGGCTGGAAATCCGGACTGCAACAGGGAAGAGGTGGCTTCTTAAAAAACATCTTCCCTCTTTTCCCTTGATCCCAGGTTGGGTTCCCAGCAGCCCAGCAAGTCCCAAGCCACGCAGGGGCATGAGGAGGATGCAGAGATTTCAGAAGATGTGTGGACACGTTTCCCTCTCACCCAGAAGAAGGTGGCCATCCCTGATGGCTCAGCCCTGACTGAGACTATGCCAGCACCTCCTTTCACTAATCACCGTGGACAAATTCCCCAGGAAGGGCGCCAGTTCCACTGCCCCTTCCCACCCCCCAAACCAGGCCGGTATGAAAAGCAGCGGCCTCATGAAAAGACAAACACCTGAGCCACCCAGGCTGTAAAGATCACATCAAGCCCTTCCAGCATCACCTTTCAGCCCTCGCCTTTCCACAGTGCAAACCCCACAAACCTCATTAACCCCTCTGTCGTACTCTAACCTTCCTCATTAATTAACCTACCCCTTCAGGCTGCTTCTGCTCCAGAACCCAATCCACTGCTATGTCAAAAGGGCTTTTTTCATCTAAGGGGAACAATAGCTTTGTGGTGAATGTATTATTTGCAAACAATCAGAAGAGACAGCAACAATTCCCACATACAGCTGACAGCAAGAGGTGGCCACACAGTTAAACAAAATCTGTGAGGGAAGTGTCACGTAAGGTGCCATTCATGACTGAAAAAGGCATTGCTCGCAGGAAAAACTGTACATACAACCCTCTTGTCTTCAAATCTAGCGAGCCTCCAGCTCTCTTCTCAGTACTTGTACGTACTCTGGACATTGCTGACACAAATCTTGATGGTACCTATGAAATTCTGCAGCTGGGTAGCAGTGTAAGTGGCTGTGATACTGATGCACTAAGCGAAAGATCAAAGTCTTACTTCCACAAAATTTCAGGCATTAAATTGGTTTCCACTATCATTTCTGCTAGTTTGGAAAATCACATGCTTTCAGAAACGGAAAAGTGGCTGAATAAAGTCGAAGCAAATAAATGTTTGCTTATTCAAGAATCTTTTCCAATTCTTCCCCGCCTACCTCAAAGGATTGTTTATACTTCAAGACTTTAGAAGTGTGTTATCCCAGGAATATCGATGAAAAGGCATTTTTTTTATCCCTTCCAGCTCAAACAATCACTGACTCTAAGGTAAACCCTCCCACTCCAGTGGCATCAGCAGTACCCAGTGGGGGCACTCACTCTCCGAAAAGACCTTGCCACCCCCTCCTCACCTACGCGAAGCCTCGCTGCAGACAGCCTGGGTTTAAGCTGAAACGGGTCGCTGTGAGAAGCGTCACCCAAATTATAACCAGATGAGGTTTTGCCATTATTGTAACATACAACAAGGTCGGATGAGTTAGCCCTACTGCATGAAACCACTGGCATAAGAAATTTGTGTCCTGTTCCTTCCAGGGATTCTTGCATTTCAGACAGCTTTTTTTTTTACAACGCACCAAATTTCCACTCGCCAGCAGCACTGTGACTACCACAAACAGTGCTTGTCGGTTTGGGTGCCTACAGCCAAGGAGGGAAGGAGAATGCACAAGGGAACAGGTGACAGCTTCGACTACATGACATCTTCTTTTACTGCCTTCACGACTCAAGTAAAGCTCCATTACACCTACAAATGCCAAAGAGAAAGCAACAGCTGCATTTCTTACCAATGCTCATGTCTTTTTCTACTCTGAACAGCGCTTTTTGATATTAGGAAACAGGACAGACAAAGCCCGACATTCTACGTGACCATTGAATTAAATGTGTTTGGTTCAAACCTTTAAGCTCTAATTCTCCCCATCGGTACTCAGCTCTACTTCCCTTCACTTTTGCAGCCCTGTGCTTTAACCCCTCATCCTGGTGCAGCTCCATCACTCGCACACTTGACAGATGCAGTTCCCGAGTCCTCCTTGAAGTGAAGCTGTCATTGCCTACTCACAGGACAGCGGTTTCACAAAGCTGAAGCCCCCATTTGTGATCAAAACTTAGGCACAATCCTCTGTTTTATTACGTTACTTACAACACCAACGACATCACTTTAACTAGCCAGGATTTGCTCTCCAGTGCGACACCGCTGCAGGATATTTGCAGAGAGTGCCTGCTAAACCCCATTTGTAATTCAAGAGGAAAGGAAGAGCAGCAAAGCCATATGAAATCCAAAACCCTGCAGCAAGGATAATCATGAAAGAAGCCCATAGCATCTACCATCACAATCTCGAGGAGTCCCCTTAGCCCTAGGCCAGCCTCTTACACGACCCCACCTACTCCCCCCGTTATTCCCTCTGTTTTACTCCATAGTTCAGCACACATCCACAGAAGGGAGATCTTAAACAGTCTCTGCTTCATCACCTATCAGCAGCTGCAATATAAGTTTCAGGCACGACCAGCAGTTTCAAGAAGGGACCAAGTATCTCAGAAATATTTTACTTTGCTGTTAAACAGAATCATTATTTCAACTATTAAAAGATCTTGAGAACTAGCACCTTGATTTGGAAGTGCAAACTTGGTGAGAAGTCACTGCTGAGCTTTGCTGAACTGTAAAGGCTGTCTGGCTGCTGGAGCTCTGTGAGGAAACAGCTGGCTTTGACTGGAGTGTCCAACTAAAATATTCACACCTGGACACGTTCCAATGCTCCACTGTGCTGAGATTTTTATTACCTATATACTACACAGAGTGCAAAATGGGCATATAAATAACAAAAGAGAACATCGTAGTCCAGCATGATGACATTAGGATCATCTCATGCTGTGCAAAGAGTCAAAATGTCACCTGATGTGCCTGTGCTGCTGCCGTTTGGCATCCTCTCCCAGCCTGTTCAGGGATGGCGACCGGCTCCGGGAGGACGGAGTGTAACTCCCCACAGTTTTTACAGTTCCATTAGGATTATTCTGCATCTGTTGAAGCAGATGAGGTGAAAGGCTGCGGTGTGAAGAAGCAGAAGAGGCGGCTGACCACTCAGGGAGGTTGTTGATGTTCAGATTGTTGTCGCTGTTGGAACGAAGCAAGATCCGAGGTGCTGCTAAGGTGCTTGGGGGTCTCCGCCTCCTGTTTGAATAGGTGGGAGCCTCTCTAAAGGGCACTGTGTAAAGAAAGACATGCAGGGTGATCTCAGATGATTTCACCGTTCATATGTGTTTACCACCCCATAAAAAGATTCAGCAACATATGGCATTGTTTCTTCTGCAGAGACAGAAGCTCTACCTTACCTGCATAGCTAATCGAATTCATTATCTCTAAAATCAAAAAGGACTGGGCAACATTAGCCTGTTTACTGGCTTCAATAAATAGTCAAGCAACACCAGCGGCATGAGCCTGCTGAACAGTCTGAACTGGGTCTAGGAAATGGGAAACACTTCGTTATTGACAAGTTTCAGTCTCAAAAAGTTCCTATTCGTGCTATGTTGTCATATTCCATCAGACAGTCACGGAACAGGGCTGACCAGCAGAATTTCTGATGCCTGATCTTCTAACTTCCTTCCCCCGTTGGCACCCAAACTGGGAGAACTTCGTTCCACCGCAAGTTCAGGCCTAACCTGAAATCTGTAGTGTTAACAGTCACCTTATCCTCATCCTCCAGGTTAAAAATTGAGGACACAGATTTTTCTCCCGGCAGAACTCTATTACATTGCTCCAATCCCTAGGTATTCCTCTCTTTCTAATCTAGGCATTTCTACTGCATCTATTACTATTGTATGTAGAACACGTTACCCAAGGGTAATACACTCACTCCGTCACGTGCTGTGTCCCAAAGAGAGCACGACTGTATCCAAAGGCTCCGACACACTACTTCATGAAATAGTCATAACAGAAAACAAAAGCAAGGGCAGTAAATATCCAGTACAAACCAGAGGGCCCAGACCTTCACCAGTGTTACTGGTACAGCGCTGCAGTCATACAAGAATTTCTACAAGCAGACACCGCATTTTCCAGATCTCCTTTTCTCCCTGTAGTGGGGTCAGTTTGTTCCAAGCGCAACTTAAAAGGGAAATTGCCTAATAAAAGGTACCCAGCTATCACTACATGCGACAGGCATTTCCCACGCATATTACAAGGTAATAAAGGGTCTGACCCTGAAAACTTGCGCTTGCCTTGGTCCCCATTCATGCAACTTTTCTCACTAATTTATTTCCGTGGAACTCATGGGGTCGCAGGATTTGATCCAAAGTGCACGTATTTACATCTGAAAAGTCACAGCAGTATAACTGACAAAAGGCAGCCAGGCATTATTCTGAGGACTTCATTGAGCTGTGGTATTTCTCAAAAAATCGTATTTCAGTTGGGAAAGAAGCTCCACAAAATAACATCCTACATGTCTAAAGTGCCAGTAAGTACCATTTATAAAGTGGCAGAAATGTCTACGCATTCAATACCCTTCAAAAACAGAATAAGAGTGTCTGTCATACTGTGCAAGCAAACAAATTCACATAAATATGAATATACATAGGAATCAACCTGTCCTGCCTTGAAATACAGCCTTTAATTGAGAGAACACAGCAAAATGTGAGGTTTCAGAGCAAAACTGAAAGCATATTTGTAACATACAATAAAGATGGAAATGCAAGTAAAAGAATGGTTTATATAATTTTCACTAGAATCAGTTCAGGATTAATTGCAATTCTGAATATTTTAAAATAATGTCCTTTGTATTTCTAATGAGCTGCAGCTTCCTCTGGTAAATAGCTCAACAATATCAGAGCAATCAAACAAGAGAACAGTGTGCACAGAGAGAAAGGGCTTTGAACTCATTTCTGTAACATTTCATTTGAAACAAGGCTGAAACAAGGGAAGTAGTCTTTAAAAGCTGTTACAGGGGATAAAGGACACAAGTCCAATTTTTATGCTAGTAACTGGCAGAAACTCTGCCTAATTTTCAGAATATTCCAGGTTTTTTGTATTTCATATTTTTTTAAGGTTTCAAAGCAGCAGAGTATGTCACTGGAAGCACCTTGGTCCTTCAGCTGTCTCGGTGAAAGCCCTGGTGAGTACTAACTTCACGAAAACTCACAGCACTTCTTTCCAAAAGGGACATGTACAGCTCCTCTAGATTGATGTACACGACACGGACGTGCCGTTTGTGCAGTCCTGTGCTCCTGACATTCTGAGTATCGCTCTAGAAATTATTTCACTGAAGACAGGGATCTCTCCCAGGACCAATAAAGCAGAATAGCTACTGTAATAATTCCAGTGAAGGAGAAAGCACAGAAAGCTGAATACAGGGATCGTTTTGCACATAGAAGTTTGCCACCAGCAGGTCTAATGCTGCTCCGTTAGGGTCACCAAAGTTTGCCTTAGACTGCAGTAAAAATCGGATCGGACCTTTCGGTTTTCATATTTCATGAACTTGCACAGGTCACACTCCAAGCAGACTGCCGAGCCTTCCGGCCACAGACTGATAAAACTAAGTATTTGGGGGAGGTTTACTGCCCCTTTGGAGAGGTTGGTGGGATATCTCCCGGCGGGAGTGGGAGGGAGCACGAGGGGCACGGTGCTCAGGCATGGTGACGGGACGGACGGAGGATCGGTCAGCACATTTATACCGACAGATTTTAGAAAACACAAAGAGGGCACACTGATTCCTACTGCAAAACAGGGGATGTTTTGTAAGTGTACATGCTCTCCAGGTACCAGATTAAATGAATTCTTCTTCCCTTACATACCCTAGGAGGATTTTACATGACCATTTAGGAGTTAGCTTTTGCTTTGCTATTAATGTTCTGTTCTTAAGGAGAGAGCTACAAGCAAAATTAGCCTTTACTACAGAAAATAAACAGGAAAGGGGACAACTAATTACACCAATTGATGTGTGTCTACCACAAATCTTTTATAGAAAGAGTTAAAAATAAGCATTTCCGTGCCTAAAGTGATTAATATTCCACCCAACTGTTTCTTTTCCCCGGCAATCTGCAAACTGTAAGTGGGTGGATATTTTTTTAGCTGCTTCTTATCGGCATTATTTATATTATTTTCACCATAAAAAAATAACCACAACACAGAATGCTGAAATGCAACTGTCCACGCTTTAACCCCTGTTGGACGCTGGTTTTCCCTAATATTTCCCCATGGTCAGAACTGCAAGTATAACTGCTGCAAAACTTGTTTGGGAAAAACACTTGATAGCAAACGACATGAAAATGTCTGAACTCATTTCATGCCCCTAAAGTTTAAAATTATCATCTCTAAAAGCATACCTGAAAGTACCATTTAATCCTTCCTCCAGCTCTCAGAATTCGCTGCCTGGCATTTCCTGCAGCTGAAAGGGCAATTCAGCACCATTCGCTGGCAAAATTCACCTAGGCAATGCCTTGCCTGTCTTCAAGAGCATTTCTCAGGGAACAAAAACATTTTTATAACTACTTGACTCTTCAGAGAAAAAGCTAAAATGAATAAAGTCACACCCAGCCTTCATAACCAGTTGCCTAAATGGACTGTCTAACACAAAATAATTTTGAAAAAGAAATTGCAGGAATTGATTAATTATCGAGTCACTAAGCCGATCATATTAAATGTACACAAGAAAACACCGGTCTGAAACATCAAAGTGTTCTGCTTTCATTGCTTACCTTCTTTCTTTGTGAAGGCATTTAACAAAGACTTCATTTTCCCTTTTTACTTTAACAGCAATCCCCCCATTATACAACCTTTGCTGGGAAAAAAAAAAAAAAAGAGGCAAAAAAGAAAAAAAAATAGAAAAAAAATAAAAATCAAGCTACCCAATTTCTATGTGTTCAGGCTGCCTGCACCCTGACATAAGCAGCAGGTTTCTGGGCACTGTGGAACTGCGAGCATAGCTGGGCATGCGGTACCCAGCGTTCCGGTGACAAAGCCCACCCCACATTCTGTCTGTCAGCTGGGAGCCAACTGTGCATAGACTGGAGCTGCTCAAAAAAAAAAAAAAAAAAAAAAAAAAGAAAACTTTGCTATTTTTCAAAAAA
>Ga0181612_148147_pt1 | contig 16180 bp, 8 predicted proteins | sample HoacroProtozoa21_FD_119630 | JGI IMG/M metagenome (GOLD analysis project Ga0181612, IMG submission 119630) | Hoatzin crop microbial communities from Cojedes, Venezuel. Combined Assembly of Gp0051906, Gp0051904, Gp0051908
AATAAATCACAGCTCACACTCAGCTAGTATTCATTTATGTTGTTACTTTCACCTTTTGTTTGCTGACAGGAAAGCGAGATAAGAGAAAAATCCTAGCGGGAGGTCTGGACAGGCAGACATGTTCGATGGGGCATGTAAGAAGCTAATAGCGTAGAGACATCTCAAGCATTCCCATATACATTCCCAAAAGATTTTTTTCCCTCCCTTGAGAAATAACACATAGTCCATTGGGATTTCCTGCCCCAGGAAAAGGAAAAAAAAAAAAAAGAAAGAAGAAAAAAAGGCAATTTTAAATGTCTCTTTTCCAGACAGGATTGCTTTTTTCCTCTGTGGTGTACTAATTTTTTCCAGAAGTTACAAGCTCCTAAAATTGATAACTGACTTTCAGAAAACATAGAGAAATACTTTTTTTTTTTTATTAAAAGCTGATTTAAAATAGCATAAGGTCTGATTGATGGGGATTGATTCAGTGCCCGTAAAAATGTGTTTCTTTCGGTCTGTCAAGATAAATGGATCTTGGAAGGGATAGTGATTCTTCCATTTTTATTCTAGCTTTGAGCAGTAGCAACGCTGATAGACTGTGAAAACAAGTAAGAAAAGCTATTTTAAAGAGAACAAATCTGTCTGCAAAATTGGAATTTTTACATTATTTTGTCTTCATAACACCAATACGTTGCAGTGATGTGACAACACAAATACAAGCACACATGGCGAGCCTGGCAATATGGTGCTCCATTCATTACATACATTCATATTAAGCAGCATGTGTGGCATATATATGTAGGTAAAATACTTCATATTGCCTATATGGACTGCTCTGATGAAACTGTGACAATGTTTTCTTCTTTCTATGAAGACTACATTACATTTCACTGTTGTCCATGTTCAGTACGATACAAAAAGATAGTCTTATCCCAAGAAACCCCTCCTAGTGTGCAGATTTCAATTACACTACCAATAAACAGTTTACATATTCAGCATTTTAATTCAAAGGGAAGTCTGTTAAAATAGTCTTTGAAAAAACTGTATTTTCTGTTGTTATATACAAAAATGTAACAAATATAAGGATTACAAATTTAAGGATTCCATGGCATACATGGATGACCTTCTACAATGACACAGTTGCACATTGGCACAGTTCGAAAAAAATGTTTCAAATTATGGGGTGAATTCTACTTCAGATGACTCCTGAAGAAACCAGATGGGGCCACAATCCAAGGAACACTGCCACTCTGAAACAAGGGCAAGGCAACTAAGACCAAGCATTACTGCATTAAAGGTAACTCAAGACATCTAGAGTATGAGAAGTAGGAAGGTCTCATCTGTACTCTGAAAAAGTATTCACAAAAAGAACCGATGAGAGTCATCAGCATTTTTCTTATTTTGCTCTGTCACTAGAACTAAGCAAAATTGATTATGGATGCTTAAGTTCATTTTCCATCTTGCTCGCTTTTGTGTATAAACTAGTCAGGATGACGACCACAGGTACTGGAAGGGCTGATGAAGTTCCTTTGGTTTAAATTCACAAAGATAAGTTTGGAATAAAGCCCAGGACATTTTTAGTAGGGATGCAAGAACAGTAACTCAGAAAGGTTTTGACAGCTTAATAATGTCGAACACTGTAGCTTCAGTGCACATTTAAGAAACACCAAGCTGTTAATGTTGTATTTTCTGTTGCTAGGTTTTCTGCTGGATCTACTCCACTTTCGTAAATTCAAAACAAAAATTAGGGGAAAACCACTACAGACATGTCATTATCCCTTCAATTTTCTCTGTAACTACATTAGATGACTAAGCATGCAAAACGTGTTGCAATACAACCTGTTCAACACTACTGCAAGTTATTTTGAATTATTTTGTAAATGAATTACTAAGGACAATCAAGGTCTGAATAGAAATAGCTGTTTCTCATGGAAACCTTATGCATATTCTTTGGTTTTCTCCCTTGAAAATATGAGGAAAGCTAGTTTTAGGTAAATTATTCCATATTTACCAGGTGCCGCTGCCAAGAATACGAAGGATCTTAAACTTCAAATTAGTGGCAGGAGAGCAATCAGTTGTCACTGCAATCTGGGGAAGATAATGACGCTCATATGCACTGATATCCTTAGGAGAATACTAGGAAAAATCTGTATTTAAAACTCTAGCATGTTATTTTAAATCACGTTACTTCTTAAAATAACTTTTCTACACTATGAACAGCCACAGTTATCACTGTAGCTGTTTTGACATCTACGAGAAATCCACAATCCACAAACTTGAGAGGAAATAGCCTCTTGTTTTCTTCTAGGTTAGTGCCTCCAGGCTTAGTCAGAAGTCCAGCAACAAGTGTGAGAGCCAGTGCAAGGAAGGGAGCAGGCACACGTGGCTGGGGCATGGAGGCGTATGACCTCTCCATTAGGCCTGTGATCAGCTGTTAGATGGAACGAACAACCCAAATGCAGCTGAGCTTCATACAGAGTATCCCACATAGCAGTTGCTGAAGTTTTTGGAGCTAATGACATTTTTCAAGCAAGAAACTTGCTGATCTATATACAGGGCTGGACAGATATGACTGCAGATAAACTTTGACCTCTTTGCTATTTCTCCTAGCAGGTACAGTTTCAGAATGGATGTTTTATTGTAAGAATAAAGATTATCTTCAGATATGGGGTAGCATTTGGCAAAGAAAGGATGTATGTATTCATATTGGTATAAATGCTGCCAGGAACATGACTGTTTGATTAGTATATACTAACCATTTGGCAACAAAGAACAAAAGCAAGACCTCGTTTATTACTTTAAATGAAAAAAAATGGTAAGTTAAAGTGTCTACAAAATGCACAAATAAGTTATTGATTCTTTGGAAAATTGTTCTGTGGACACAAACTCTACAATAGCAATCAGGAAGCCTATTCCTTTAAATAAGAATTGGCAGCCCTTCATAAAGGATCAGTACCATCTCTGCCAATGGTTGGAAAACAAAAATTGCTTTTAACGCATACTCTACATGTTGTCTTTTCTTTCTTGCCAATTTAAAGCTTGCTTAAAAAAAAGGCAATCTTGGCTATGAAAGCAGTGTTTTGGAATGTGCTCCAATATGATTGATCTGTCCTCATTCTTTTGGCAGCTCAGCTAAAGTATTTTTGTCAAATTTTATGATTTTACATGATTTGAGGTAATAAAACATGACAACTCCAAAATGATGACCTTAGAGAATTTTGTCTCTCTAAAAGAACATCACCATAACTATATTACAAACCTTAACTGTGAAATTATTTTTTTCGATTTTCCCAGCTGTTTTTCCAATTTAAGCATACTTTAAGAGACATGCTTTTTCCCATCTGTGCTTACATTTTTATATTTTCTTTCTTCAAGAATACATGCCAGCCAAGGTCTTACACAAAAAATAGCATGTTTCATGAAAAAATCCCACGAAGAATCACTGAAATGCTACCAACTGAGTATTCCTGCTTTCAGATCTGAAGGTATTAATAAATCTTGGCCTCTCTGCAGTTGTCTTAAGATGGGATTCATTGATTGACTTACTCTCTCAAAAGAGATGTGTCACTAATAGTCAGCTATGAGGTTTTGAAAATTACTTTGTCCAAAATAACCATCATGTAATGAAGGTTAGCACTTAAGTCTTATACTCCAGCTATTAATTGAATGAAAAGAGATTAAGAATTATCTTCCCATAACTAGCCATGTGGCAAAGGAGAAACCTGGCAGATAATCTCTGCTGCACTTTCCAAATTTGAGCAAAATATTGGACATGCTGTTCAAACCAAACTGCCAAGCTTCCGGACCCATGGATGGTGACTGAAGCGTCTAATTCCTGTGCCCTTCCCTCTGGTAAATGACCCAAGCTGTTCTCTCCCCTTCAAAATCTCTGAGTGTGCTGCTGCTTATAAAGGAAGGAGGCTCCTTGGCAGGAGCTGGTGAATAGCACACAAAGAAGCGTGCCACAAAGAACTGCAGTCTTGCAAAATGGCTGCTAATCCTCAGTGTTGTCGATCAAGCTCAGCCTTGGCTGCCTTAACTGCAGCCTGCATTGAAAAACGTCCTCCACCTCCCTCTCAGGGAAACCCAAGGGCCTCACTTCCCGGGAGTGGGCAATGGGAACATGTTCTGCTCTTGCTAAGGTCAGGGGGAGACCGTCGGCATTTTGGAAGAAAGTAATTCTTTTATTCGTCTTTGAAGAAAGATTAAAGTAAGCACCCACCACTAAAAAAAATGAGGAAATGTAGTTGTAAGAAGTCCTACTTTGTACAGTTTTGCATTGTATGATGAAGAGAGAGGGGGATATAAGCAAGGAGGGATGAATGCGTATCTTGGCTCTGGTCAGGAAAAGAGCTTTTATGATGTGTACATGCAGAGAATGCACAAAAGTGGGAGGGTATTCCTGAATATGAAAGAACAGGAGGGGTTTATGTAATCATGCTTTGTAGGGTTTTTAGGGAAAAAAACCCACAAGAAGCTCCAAAGCTACTTAATAGGTCAATACCATGTTGATGCTTCATGTTGCTCTAAAGTAGAGTAATTGACCCAGATCATGAAACTGGCTTTAAATCTTAAAATAAATCCCTTTTGATATTTAAATTTCACGCTTTCAAGTAAGCACAAATACCATATTCCCTAAGTTACTTATTTAATATTTTAAAGTTGAAAAACAGACGTGAAGACAAACTGTTAAGCTGGAGTCAAGAGAATACTACAGTGATTTAGAATACATCACGAGTGAGATATTATTTGAAAGAGGTTAGATACTTGGAGATAGTCTTCTACTTACAGATATTGTAATAAGATAAATTATGAAAATACAGATCTGTGTGTCCAAACAAAACTGCTTTCTAAGGTTGCAAGCACAGTGATGGGGGTATAAAAGTCTGGCAACCAGAACCACCAGATGTCTTAAATTGTAATCACAGGTTTTGCGTACTGTAATCAGAGCAACCTTACATCTGTGTGTTTTAACTGAGCAATTGCCTAAGCCTACCGTAAAATGTTTACCTTACCTTTAAGCCCAGAGTTAACTCATTTTCTAGTAGTGTGTTTTGGAATAACTCAGTGATAACATTTTCAAAGAAGTCATGCAGTTCTGTAATCCTGTTTGCAGAGATGACTTTGCTCATTCTCATCTCTCCCTAGTGAACAAAAAACCAACCTTGAAGAATGAGGTTTAATATCCACAAGTATTTCATGAAAGAATCAAAGGTCTTGATCGGTCTTTCTTTGTTCATCTATTTATTGCCTTCTTTCTTGTTTTTTGTGGGCCTTTTTTCTAAATTAAAGAAGACGCAGTATTTTCAATGCTTTCTCAGATAACTCTCTGATACCTGAGATATCTCACTCCTTTTTTTCTCTGTATGTTCTTTTCTTTTTTCCCCAACATCCCTTCTAACTGCGTCTGTGCATTCCCATCTGCCAGGCGAGGCCATATCCTTAATCTTTATCAATATAATACAATATAATACAATACTTGACTGTGGTAGGCAAATAAAATGCATTCTGGAGATCTCTCTGAATTTTCTTTTAACAGAAGTGCATTTGAGCAAAGGTCTTTTCCAAGTTGTCTATAATGATGTCCAGTTCTTGAGCTTCAGTTGCTAAAGTTAATTTGGACTCATATAAATTGTTTAAACCCCAGATGTCTAGCCTTTTCAGAGGGACACATACTGATTGTTGTTCTCGGTCTCCATGGAGCAGCATCTAACTTTAGTGAAAAATTACTTACTTTTATCTATATAAAAGCCTTCAGAATTTTGCACATCTCCTTGGACTATGGTGCACTAAATACCATCATGCACTGCTTTTTAAATCAAATTATCACTACACTCTGACACCTGATAGCCTAATCACCAAGGACCAAAGATGTCTTACCATTACTACACAATTAAAACCCACTGATCTTAGTTCAGAAAAAAAGAAGCACCTAACCTAAAAGACGTCACCAAAGTTTTACAAAAAATCCAAAATATTTGGTCAAATTAGATTTGTCTCTGGGTGGGGAAGCTTTTGAAAATGAGGAGTATCCAGGAGCAAAAGGTAACAGCTAAGAACCAATCCTGTGAATAGGGAACAACTCTGATTGCCATAGTGTGATGGTGATTTAAGATCCCATGTGCAGTAATCATGCCAAAACCCAGTTGATTGTATGCTTACTTTTACTATTCAAAAAGGCTATTATGCAAAGAGCATCTACAGGCTGTCTAAAGGCTAGTTTTATATCCTTGTGGTACACCTGCAAAGTACACTTCTGCAGCAGTACAGTAGATCTGGGTCAAAACTTGTGCCAGATCTGAAATCTCTTTTGTGCATTGCAGTTCACCAGCTGCATGGGCAGCATGGAGTGAACACACAAACACTGCTTTGAAAGTTTGGCCACAGTGGGCAGAAAGAAATAATGCTTACTTTAAGAATATACTTCCAGTTTTAGAGGTTTTAACTTCCTAATACACCCTGTTTTCTTCATTTGCCAGTTTTAAAAACCCGTGAAGTCAGAAGAAAAAAACCCCAAAACAGTCCGTGCTCAAGTAATATTTAAGGGGGAAACATTCCAAGCTGATAGATCTGCGAGTTGATCTTTAGCTGGTCAGAAGCAGAATGGCTAAATCTGAACAGTGGTTTGATGGAATATTAAATCATAAGCAGCTTTTTCATTACTGTTAGGGAAAGTAGCCATAAAATAATGTTCAAAGCTCCTCCACACTACAAGCCATTATTCATATGAAGATAGCATTATCAAAATAATATTTCTAAAAAATCAAAATATCAACCTGTTCTACCATTGTCCTTAGATTAGGAATTGGTCATGTTTTATAAGTTATGCTTAATGACACTGCCTATTCGTTATTAGCTAGTATCCTCTTTGTAGGTACAGCATGAAGCTTAAAAATGATTATGGTTCTCTTGCTAGAACAATGTTGGAGTGAAGTAGAAGTCTGATTCTAGAAATTTGCCCAGTTAATGAAAAAAAGAAACTGGATTCTTGGATTTTTAAGAGTTTAAACATAAGCAACGACGCATGAAAGAAATATAAAACATTTGCAAAGTTATGGAGAAAATTATATTAAAGGAGCATGGAGAAAAAACAGACTACTTTTGGATAATCCAGACATATGGAAAGAAAGATTTCATGAAAGGTTACTTGAATTTTCTCCTTGCTTTCCTTGAAAAGTGTACTCTGTTATAAAATGACAACCAAAAAAAGCCTTATTAGTTTAGACACAGAAATTACTTCAGAATCAAGAATTTAAAACAGTTTTTTGCATTCCTAAATATTAAGTATTAAAAGTATTTATAGGTTTTTCTACTGTTTCATGTCTTTATTTGAAAATCTCTGATAAAACTGTGCACATAAGTGTCATGTGATGAAAAATGCTTTTGAAAATACTTGTCTAGATACAGGAAGATGACTAAACTCCTAAGCTTTTGTCTTCTAAAAAATTCCCACCGCTGCCAGAGCTGGTGAAGCTTCTCTGATGGTTACAATGCTGGGAGCACTAAGGCAGAAAAGCTTCCAAGTGCCCGCGAGCATTCTCCCTGCCGCGCCTTCTGCCTACCTCCTGCAAATCTCTGCTCCTGCCTTTCGAAATGGGTGGCCACACATTCCTTGTCACATTTGCCCTTCCTCTCACAGAGCTTAACATCGGGAAACTTCACATAAACGCGTAACAGACAAGGACAAGGAACAAATCTGTTCAGCAAGGCAGCCAGCAGCCTTACTGTACTACCCCCTCTTCCAACATCTAAAGAATGCAACTATCTTCTTTCTTTCCTTTCCCATGTAGCTTGAGAATTACATCCAAGACAGTATGAAGAAAGAAATGGTAGAGATCCAGCAAACTGCAGTGCAGAACCAGACTGCAGTAATGATTGAAATAGGCACAAACTTACTAAATCAAACAGCTGAACAGACCCGCAAATTAACAGATGTTGAAGCACAAGTAAGTAATGGATTTCAACCTCAAAATGCTTCTGCTTCCCAAACACCTACAACAACGAATTTAACAGAGTTTAATGTTACACTATTTGGTTCAACAATTAGAAGTCAGTCATTATCATCAATAGCTCTGCCCACCTCAAGGAAACATTAATATTTGGTAATACATAGTTCCATCTCAAGCCCAGTGTTGTCACTTGAAAGACTTCCATTACAGCAGGATCTGCAGTATGGCCAGCAAGACAATTGTTACATTCATCTTTAAAGATAACGTACTTAAAACCATGTACTATAGCCAAGCATCAGTTGGGTACTAGTATGCTTTTATACAACCCTCATTGTATATCTTTGTTGATTATTCACCTCTCGCCACCAGATCTTAGCTAAAAGAGAGTTCCTTCAAACTGTCTTTGTTCCATTTACCAGGCTAGTTGCTTTTTTACATATAAACTTTCTTTGTATTTTTAAAACTTCTTATCAAGAAAAATGAGTCTTTTTAATGCATGTTTTCACAGATACTTTGTGCCTTTGTGAACTCTTTGATTAACTGACAGTTCATAGTTCACAAGTGTACTAAATTCAGCTTTCTGACCCCATTATTCAGGAGCCCAGTATTTTGCACATGTTCAAAGAATGTATTTATTCATTCACGGTAATGTCTTTATGGAAATTACTCAATTATTTTCTGCTTAGAGGAAGAAAATCATCACTGTAACTTTCCTTCTCTGCTTGAAATTACTGGTGACTGGGTTAAGGGCTTAATTAACAACATAAGGAAATTAACCAAACAATTGCTCTCTCAAGGACACTTACTTTTGGCAATAGTTTTCAATTACACTTAAGTGTGAAATCATGTCCTGAATGACTGTTTAACATGAAGGACATGAGTAATCAATTCTTCCTGCCAAGGAAAGCCAAATTCTGCTGAATTAAAAAAAGCTGTTCTAAAACAATGAGAAAATATTTCTAGAAAACATGCCTCAAAGTAATGCAATCTGATACAAACCAAAGAGTATCTTGCATGTTTCCTAATGTCTGCATTTCTTCATTTAAAGATGCAAATAAATTTAGATAGTAAACAATACATACCAAAAATGTAACATTAAAATGCAAGGAATGAATCAATAAAAGTGTGGTTCACATGATAAACACTTTAAAATATAATTTGGAATTAAGGAAAATAGCTAAGAGGGAACTAGCTAGTGATTTCAGAACTGGGCCAAGATTTCAACGAGCGAGAGATACGCAAAGTACTTTCTTTCTACACCAGATTGAGAAAACACTTCAACTTAAATTTCTCTCTGAACAACAACCATAATAGTTCTGGTAATGAAATAAGAATATCACAACAGAGAGGAAGGTAAGACAGCAAAAGTGAAGTCCACAGTAACTTTCAGCCACTGATCAGAAACGTAGCACACTACTGAATTATTCCCAATGATATAAAGTAGTGTAACAACAAAATTAGTGCAACTGTGTGTATTCTTCTTCATTGTAATTCTATGAGCGTTTGTGCCCAAATTAAGTGTTGAAAAATATTTTGTTAATTATAGGCTTAAGTGGAGATTTGCAGGATTTCACAACAGAAAGAAATTACAATTTGTTTAAAAGATTTACCTTGATTTTCAAATATTTTTATAAATTTTATTTAGGTATTAAACCAGACAACCAGACTTGAACTTCAGCTTTTGGAACACTCGCTTTCAACAAACAAACTAGAAAGACAGATTTCAGATCAGACCAACGAGATAACTAAATTACAAGAAAAAAACAGGTAAGTTTGCATATCAGCCCAATAAAACACTGTTCCCTGAAGTGCCCTTCTAATGGTTTTAGAAACAGAAGTACTCAAGGAGGAAAACAAGGCCTTGCACAGAAGCTCCGCACACCCAGCTGTGCTCATTACAAAGGTCATATGTTATTTAAGGCCTAGAGCAATACTCAGGCTTATTCTTCTTGTGTTCCGTTATATATCTTTCCTCACGATCTAAAGTTCTCCTTTATATGAGAAACTTCAGGTTAAAACTGAAATACTTCTCAGTACTTCAGTTGTACCCAATTCATATTCTTCTTTAGACCTAACCAGATGAAGTTATGGATTACATAGCCTGCCTCAAACTCAGCCAGTGCAACCACATCTCTAAAACTTTATTTCCATGTAGTACACAGCTATCCTAATACACAGCCATGTCATTGCAACATTCTTTTTTTCTAACCTAGTGAGAGGAGTCAAATACTACTCATATTCAATGTTCCTTACTAGTCAATGTTTTGAAATTCAGACCGATAACCAACTATGACTCCTGCCCATTTCTGTACTTTGCTATTGCCTAAAGGCTCATACATTTTTTCAGCTAGTTTAATTTTCGTATCACCAGGCTCTTATTTTACTTTTGGCAATAAATAGTTTACAGAGAAATCTAAAAGCAGCAATAACAGTAAGTTTTCTCCTTCAAAGTCATGTTTTTCAATGAGAACCATATGTGCAAAGTGCTTTTATTTTAAATGAATTAGCTTAAAAAACCTAGGAGACATGTTTTGACATTTTTGTTCACTACTACATTTATATATGCTTCCTTAAGGTTTTATTGACCAGCTTAATAAAAACAAGCATCCTTATCAAATGGAAAACAAATACTGAATTTTAAAATGTCTCTTTTTTTTTTGTTGAACTCAGCAGACTTTAGACTACCCTTGTAAAACTGACGTAAACACAAAGCATTATTTCTCACCTAACAAAAGATGATCTGTACATTGAGCTAATCTGCTTGACGCATTATTATAAGGTTCAGGATCTTTTTCAGGAACAGTAATAGATTTTAGGTGAACTTCTCGCTTCCAGCCATGCACCTTTTAACATCAGCTTTCTCAGAGTCTGCGTCAGCACAATTACCAATGAAATCATTTTCCAGCCAGTCACTTACTCACACCAGCTCCAGAACTGGAGATGGGTAACACATCTTCAAGTAACTATTTGCACATTCCCTGTCTTAACATTGTAACATTTATTTAAGTACATATTTATTATAATTACTGGACATTTGAAAAGCTCATAGGTTCATCTTTAAATAAGTTTTATCTTTTAATAGGGTAAAAACATGAAATCTTTCACTATTATGCCTAATCTGTAGGAGAATGATATTCAAGACACTTCATAGTCATAAGTACTGATTACTTTTGTCTGCATCCATTTTATACTCTCTGTACCTCTAGCACTACCATCCTTTTCTCAGGACCAAACTGTATCTTTCATAATGTTGAATTATCAGACACCCAATTGTTACCCTTTAAAAGCCTGTGATACAGACTATACTTGATAATGTTGTTTGTTAATGTACTAATTAGTTATAAATTAAAGCATCAAACTAAACTCAGCTTTCCTTCAGCTTTCTACTGCATGCATGGCATGAGAGAATGAAGTTGAGTACGTACAAAGACACTTCTGATTCTCTCTACATCAGCTCACAGTTGTTTTTTGAGAGCCTAATTGTAATCTTTCATTTAGCTTTCTAGAAAAAAGAGTTCTTGAGATGGAAGACAAGCACACACTTCAGCTGAAGTCAATAAAAGATGAAAAAGATCAGCTTCAAGTCCTAGTAGCCAGACAGAATTCTATTATAGAAGAACTAGAAAAGCAGTTAGTTACAGCTACAGTAAACAACTCAGTTCTGCAAAAACAGCAACATGATCTGATGGAGACTGTTCATAACTTGCTTACTATGATATCTACACCAAACTGTAAGTAAAAGCAGACATGCTTATATCATCTGAGTGACATTCCCTAATTTGTGTACATTATTACCTATAAAGTCATACAACCAGTTTCCTCACACTTCTGCTTCTCAAAAAGTTTGTTGTTTTTGTTTTGGTTTTTTTTTCCCTTAAATTCTGCATCAGAGTTAACTAACCTACTTTTTAGCGGTGGAGGGTGGGAACAACCACAACATTTATGTAGTTTCTTTTCAACATTTTGCTCATCTTCTGTGGTTTATATTGGTTTGCCTGCCCACTTCTCCAGTGGTTCAACAAAATACAGTGACGCCAAGTACCATTTATCTCACATGGCATTCATTCATCTGGCAGTACACACTCCCCTTGACCAAGTATCTACTTCTGCCACCTCTCATTGCTCTATGCACACAGAGTTGATCAAAGAAAGGACAAATTACAGTGGCTATTAAAGGCAAAGGAATCAGCACTGGCCCAGTTTTTAGCACCTATGTATGCCCCACATCACACAAAGCAGCAGCCCAGGGCAGCAGGTACTCCCCCAAATCCTCTGGTCTTTCACTGAAGCTTCCCTGTTCCTCCTAAAAATCCCTCAGCCTAGCAAATTTTATAGGCAATAATCTCACCCCTAAATGCCTGACAGCCCTGCAACAAATCATAGCCACCGAGCATAGCTTCCAAATTTATGCAGATTCACATGCTCCATAAAAAAACCGCACAAACCATAAACTGAAAGTTATGGCTAGGCAGGATTTAAACAAATGAACAAATTCCTTATGTTGAATTTCATATCTGACATGGAACTTTGACAAATTAAGAAGATAATAGTGGTTCTATATAAAAGAGTAAAGAATCTGGCATGTTTGCCTGTAAAGTTCTCAGGGCTGGAAATACACAAGCATATAGAACCTCTAAAAAAAGGATTTAAAATTGAATACTAGGAAAATTTAAAAATAGCTGTCATTGAAACTTAAAAGACAATATAGATAGACTATGCTACGTTACTGTAAGTTGGATCCCAAAAAAGGAAAGTGCTGTTCAGAAGTTCTTGCTTTCAGTAGTGTCCTAAATAATATGATGTTGTAGATTTTTCTAAACAAAGTAAATCCCAAGTTTTTTGTCTTAATGACTGACACTATCCCCTTAAATACCATTACCGTGGCTGTACATGTTGCTGCTGATGTTATCTGCTATGCTAGTGCACAAATAAGTAAACAAGTCAAAGTCATGTTGGCTACAACACTGTTAAACCCGGAGTGGAAAAAATAATGAATGTTTGCCAAAAAGACAAAATTAGCAGGGAAAGCTTCTAAGAGAGTATACAAACAACAGAGTGTGGAAAAGCAATTAAAACACTGAACGTGTTATTTTTATATTTGAGGCAAAGCATGTAAACAGGTAAATAACAAGCAAGCTAAAAAGAACATAATAGGCAACTATAATATAAACATATATTTATATGGCACCTAAAACTTTGTACTAAATGGCTGTGCTTGTTAGATTAAATTAAAAGGGAAAATACACAGGACCAACCCCAAAAGGGTCAAATATGAAATATCAGTCAGCAGGCGAAATGCCAGGAAATTCCAACCTCCATAGTTAATAAAGAGCTGAACCAAAAGATGAGCCTTAGATTGTTCTGTAAAACAAGAAGGCTTAGGCATACTAAAATGTAGTTTTTACACAAATGAATTCCAGAAGGGATGTTTCCTTATTCAGTTGGGCTGAGCTACCAAGCTTCAGCTTGGTACATACCATGTTGTTCCTGCTCAGCACAGGGGCAAAAAAAATTAGATAAAACTTTGTAAGAGTAGTTACTCCAGTCAGCTGTATTATAAAAGGTTTCAGAACTCTTATGTTAGATTTCACAATTTTAGAGTACTCCCCAGAGGTCATTATTAATGTAATCAGTTGCTAGTTAGATATGTTTGTACTGGGAGTTAATGCATGCAGAGGTTGTAATGCCTGTAAGAGTCCAGCAAAGGCAATGAATGGAAGCAGAAGCTGTTCAGCTGAATGAGATGCATATCCTAGCTTTTCTTATTCAGCATACTAATAAGTGTCATCACTTTTCAACCTGTCAAGCAGCCACGCTTGTATCAGAATATCTTCTCTAAGTAATAAATATACAGTGACAACACACGTAATTAATACCTTGATCAGTCATTTCTTTCAGGACCAGGCATATTTTTTGCAACTGCAAAGCTTTAAGCTGATTACATCATTAATTGCTTCTTAGTAATTTTTATTCATCTCCTCTTAATGCCTTCAATTTTTATTGTATTTTTAGCAGCTAAGAACACCTTCATCGCTAAAGAGGAGCAAATCAGCTTCAAAGACTGTGCTGAAGCTTTCAAATCTGGACTGACAACAAGTGGAATCTACACCTTAACAGTTCCAAACATTTCACAAGAAAAGAAGGTAGGATGGCTAAAAAGTGCTACCTAGGCATTCTGTGTGTTAAAAAGTTACTTGATCTGGTAAATACACTATTTTAAAGGCTAGTTAATAATGAAGTTTATTACCGACCATGTTTTTTAATGAGCATTTCAACACTTATAGATCTGAGTATCTCACAGGAAGAAGAAAGTCCTTCAGGTGAAATCTTGGCTCAATTGAAATGAATGAGCATTTTTTGTTCACTTTAGCATGCCAGAATTTCACTCTTCATTTCCACATAATTAATGCAATTAAAGCAATATAGTACTGTAGTTTCTTTATAAAATCTCTAACTCCAACACAGTTGCTCTGCATGATTAGCAATCTCTTGTCTCCTCTTAGTTCCTTTATATGCTGAGGTCCCTTCGGGTGGCAAAAGGAGGTAAAATCAGGGGCATGGAAGAGGAGTACATGAGTACACTCATGGGTGTGTACTCATGTAAACAATCTACTAGTACTGGACTTGTGTATGGGTTCTAGTTCTTTGTTACGCAGAGTTTTAAGGGCATTAGTGTAACAATTACATTAGCAATTAAATCAGCACAACTGAGACTAGGTAATACTGAGAACTTTCCTGGAAAATACTGCTGTGATTTAAATAAAAGGTGAGAATTTGCAGTGGTTTCACTAGATCAGTTTAAATTCCTCTATGGATATTTTTTTCTCCTGTGTGTTTAGCTGAAATGAACTTCCATGTCAATTTTAAGTTAAAGCAATACACCATACCCCTATAGAAGAGACCTTGAGCTAAAAATGGCATTCAGTGGATAAAAACACTGGATGCCTGACAGAGATGCTCCATCTACTGAAGTAAATAAAATTATAAAGCTTCAGTTAGTATAATTCAGTTGAAGCAATCAATAAAATCTTAAAGGGAGAAAAGTCCCAGGTGGATTGTGAGGAGAAAGAACCAAAAACTGCAGTGAGCATTCTGAGGAGTGGGTCTCAGTGATGAACATTTGTTTCCAACTTTTCAGACACAGCAGACCAAGGAGGCTAAGGGACATTTGAATATAAACAAAAATGCTTAATACATTTCTTAGACAAACACTAAATAATTTTCTAATGTTTTTTATATTATAACTTCATATTGTAGACATTTCCTTACAAAAAAGGAAGTAACTCTACTTTACTAAATCAGAAATACTTGGGAAAAAAACCTAACAGAAAATGTACAAAAGCAGAGAAAAATGAGGGCACATGGGGAAAAGCAATTGGTAAAACTCTGACAAAGAAAGCATTTTTTTCCAAGTTTCGATAGCAAAGATTTAGAAATTAAGTTCACCAGTGACTAGTCTTTGAAGTGCCAGAACTTCATCTAGCCCAAGCCAGACTTTGTGATCTTTATCCTTACAAAGCTCTCAACTAAAGGAAATAAGCAGTTTGTTTGGGTAGGATCTATAAAATACAATACATAAACCCCACAATTTTTGCAGATATCATCTAGACAAATGACGGTATCTGCAGTCTGCTTCTCTTGGGAAAAAAAAAAAAGAAGAGGCTGGTTTTCCTTTGGAATAGTCTAGTCTATATTCAATACATCTGTTTTACAAGAAAATCAGTGACATAAGATGCAATAAAGTGTTTTATTACACATGAAGCAGAATGGTATTTAAATAGCATCGATATCTACAATCACAATTTTAAATGCTAAAGGAGATTGAAGCTACTGCATCTCTGAAGTAATAGATTACAGTAGCCTTTGTTAGACATCTCAGGAAGGGTCAGATTCCTTGAATCTCTTAATATTACTTGTCTCAAACTTTTACCTTTGGTTTTAACTTTACTATCAAATGTAATATACAGAGCATTTTCTAAAAGCAGACACAAGTGCATGCCACATTACAGAATGAAAATTTCTGTCATAAACTTTAACACTGCATTTTCAAAGCCATAAATCTTTAGGGAATTTACATGATCTGAGAACTCAGAGCAATGCACATTTCTACAAAACTAAAACCTACCAAAATATTCTATCCCTGAAACAAAAGTACAATTGCAAATTTCCTAGACTGTAAAATATTAAATGCTTTACACTGAACATGGAGGTGTAAAACACTGAACAGAAATACCCATCCTGGTAACTGA
>Ga0181612_181092_pt1 | contig 16180 bp, 9 predicted proteins | sample HoacroProtozoa21_FD_119630 | JGI IMG/M metagenome (GOLD analysis project Ga0181612, IMG submission 119630) | Hoatzin crop microbial communities from Cojedes, Venezuel. Combined Assembly of Gp0051906, Gp0051904, Gp0051908
ACAAAAATTTTATATGTTGCTTTCTGGCAGTTCTTGAAGGAATTTTTTTTCATAGCAATTAGGCATGCACCATTTTCATTCAAAGTTTTTTCTAAGAACAGCTAGAAAGCAATTCAATCAAGGCATCTTTTGTGTGTGTGTAAATGGCTTGTGTGCATTGTGCTGCTTGAAGTTCTGAGAAAATAAATTTGGTTTTGCATGTCAGAGTAGGCAACACAGCAGGATTTTAATGTGATCATAATTTAATGTACTATCCAGTGACAGGACCATAATTAAAAAATATTAGTTCAATATCTGGACTGGTGAACAATTCGAAACATAGGAAGAAATATTCTAGAATATATAGGAGCGTAGGTGAAAAGAACATTCAGTAAAACATTCCTCATTTATTGGTGGAATAACAAAACTGTTCACATTCAGTATTTAGGTGTTTTCAACCTGCCTGAGACAATATCGGGCTTCCTTTGAATGAAGCAACACTGCAATGTTAGGAAATGTAAAAAAGCAAATAGTAAAAAGGGAAGATGATTTGAATCAACTGAGGATGGATTTTGTTAGCTTGCAGAGTAAGATGTTTTAGCGCACAACTGGGCACACTGTTCTGTGCTGGGAGTGGTTTTCCTGGTGCCTGTGACCCTGTAGGCAGCTGCGCTGCGATGAGATGCCTTTGCCTTCGCGTTTCCTGAACGCAGGGCTCTCCTGACGCGAGCAGTGCGTGCTGCGCTAGAAACTCATTTGAAATCCTGGCTTGACCAGTTCAGATGTGTGCTAAGGAATAATGAAAACGATTTTTCTGAAGGCAGATTGGCCTTCCTGAACCCTGGGGAACGATGCCCTTCAGCTCCTGGCAGGGTCCTGGCATTCAGTTTTTAGAGGCACACACAAAATTGCGTGTTGAAGGCAGCATCTAAATGAGTCATTGTCCTAGTAATTTGTTTGGCTTGCATCCTTTTGAAGGCAGAAGGAAGAAGGGTGCCACATTTCTGGTTTGGACTAAACACAATTTATAATATTGCTATGTTGTGAAAGATAGTAGGAGAAAGGTATTGTATGAAATGGGAAGGGTGTGCTGGGCTGCCTTGGAGACAGAGGCGAGCGTGTGTCGATCAGCTGTGGCATGAGAAGGGGGCTCAGCAGGGAAGGTGAAAGCGGGGTACCAAGGAGCTCTCCCCCCGCCTGTGCACAACAATTAGATCAGAGACCGCCATAAGCATGAGCTTGATGCAATTTCGAGTTGGCAGAGCTGCCTATTTAGGTAATGAGGTGTCACTAGAGTGAAGATCACAAACTGTAACTACAAAAGAAAGAAGCCTGCCGGGCATTGTTAAACCTTTGCTTTGGACTGCAGTCTGAAGATTCTCCTGAATCCTTTCTGCAACGAAAATGTTAAACAATGTGATTAACCTTAACTATGTAATGATTGTAACCCTGGATTTGAAATGTGCTGTGCAATCTTGTCTGCGCCCTCTCCGTTAATCAGGTATTGGTAATTGATGAGTGTGCAGAATAGCAGGCAGGGAGATGCACTGGGATCAGCTGGGTGCCACCCGCACGCACGCACGGGCACACGGGGCTCCTGCTAGAGAGGCGTTCACAGCTCGAGGCGCACGAAGGAACAGGAGTGAATAGATACCGATTCTAGGTGTTACCTCTTACGCCAACGTTTAGGATCATGGAAGTTTTGTATAGTGCACAATTCAAACCCTATGTATGATCTAAGCATCAATAGTATGACCGCGTTATACGTAACCAAGACTAACTGTCCATAGAGTTTAATCAAATGGGACATATATTGATTCTACGAAAGTTAATGAGTGCTTTTCTACTGATTCAATTTGAATCAGCATTGGATGCAAATATTGCCTAATTTTATGACGACTTATTTAAATAATCAGAATGCTTTTATACCTGCCTCCATTGAATAAATGCCTGAGCCATTCTGGGTCAGCAAGAATCTTACCCACTTCGTTTCATTCTGGGTATTTGGCTGAAGTTACTGCCTGTGGAATGCTTCCAAGCATTGCCTTGACTGCAGTTTGCTACAGTTACTAACCGTTGCTTCAAAGGAAATCCACTTATTTGCATTTCTACTTCTGTGTGTTTACCCTGGTGCTAACACCACGATAAGCCCTGGGAAGATGCTAACACACTCCTGTATTACACATCACCGGCTGAGAAATCTCCCTGTCTTAAAGAGGGGGATTTTCCCCAAACTGCATAGTTGGAAAACTGAGGCATAAAGATACAGGTTTTACCCGAAATCAGCAATTTACAACTTTGCTTAGCCAGGGGGAGAACCCGACAGTCCTGCCCCCCACTTCTCCAATATACCTTCTAGGAAATCGTATTCCAATCTTACTGTACCATTTTATTGCCGTAATTCCATTCGCTATCCAGTATTCCTCAGAGAAACTTGGCTCTGAAGTTTTACAGAATGTGCCGGTTCTTACTGGAGTGAATTATTTCCCTAGAAGCGTGTCTCAGGATTTGGTTGAAGGCTGTGATTTTTATTTTGCATGGTTTCTGCAGCAGGGTGTTAGGACTTGGTGGAGCTGCATGATATCACCAACTGAAGTGTTAAAAAAAGCCAGGAGGCTGTGGCGGTTACGCGGAGCCTGTGCTGCTTTCCCTCTGCCCAGCAGCTGGCTGTTCCGAGGCAGACTGATCAAAGAGTTCGCCCCGTGCTTCCTGCTATCCCAGCTGCCAGGAAACGTTATTCAGGCAAAATACTGAAGCTCCTTATTTTTATTTTATCAGCCAAATCTTGGCAGCTAGAAATTAAACTACTTGGGAAAATATCCTTCATCATGTTTCCCTGAGGTTTTGATTAAGTGATGACTGGTTTGTCTGCAGTGTTGCCCTTTGCATTAATCTTTGTATGTCTGCATGAGGAGTGCAACTTTATTTGGCTACTGTTATTTTTCAGTCCATCTTTGGTATATTTTTCTCTGGGATTGCTACGCATTTACTTTTTTTCCCCCCCGTGTTCTTCATAATAAGGATTATGCCTAATTTCGAACAGCATGCTACAGATCTATATAAAGCTCATGACCCTTTGTACAAGTTTGTGAAATTAATCTGATCCTCTGGTTTGTGCTTTCAAGCAGATACCCTTCGCCAAATAAGAGGAGCTTTACAGGGTTTTAAATGACCCCGTGAAAGATTTACTTAAGGTATTGAACCTAGAGTGTAAATGATCACTCCTTAATGTTATGGCTTATTTGTCTTACAGCAGTTTTATCAATAACCTGACCACTTTTTCTTTGTAATCTAGTTTTATTTCTCCTTTTGTACACTTTCATATTTCAGGGGAATTAACCAAGTAATGAGGGTGGAGTTATTTTAATTGTCTCCAGTGAGGTTTTGAAATTGTCTCATGACTACTATATCTGAGTGCCTGTTTGAAACAATTAATTGGTGACCAGGCAGGGAGGGTAGCAGCAAAACCCAAATTACAGACACATTGGGATTTAATTTAAAGTCTCACTTTGCTTCAATGACCAGATTGATCTGCTACCTTAATGTACAACAAAATATGAACAAACTTAATTATCTAGTTGCAGAATGTTTTAGTATCTAGATACGTAGTACTTCATAACAAACCTGTAAGGGGGAAATGCAGAACTCCCTGATGTTAACAGTCTTTAGAGTGTAGCTGGAAATAAATTAATTATCCATTTCAGTATACTGTTGTTCATATATTTATTCTTAATAATGTCTTGACTACTTTGAGCTGTTGATGAACATTGCCTGTATCTTTACAATTCAGTGAAGAAGAATGTTCTTGTTGCTGAAGTTAATTTACCATTGATTGTGCAAGATCCTTCTTTTGCACAGTCTTCGTCTGCTAGCTAACTATCTGAATTAACCGATTTAAATGGTTTTCTGGTTCCACTCACCCTCAGGTATCCTTACGATAAGTCAAAGCTACCTTGCATTTATCTGCCTGTTCCCGTTACACACAGTCTGTTAGAAAGCCTGTCAGTACCAAAGGTTGAACTGTATCTGTTCTATGATGCTCTGCTTTCAAAGACATGTAAAATTAAGTTAGTCCGAACCGCTGAAGAGTTTTCTTCAATTAATGGAGGAAAAAAAAGAAAGAAAGAAAGGAAGATATCTTTAAAGAACAGCTACATTCCCAGAGAAATTAAATACTGTGTAATGCTTTGCATTTCTTGGCAGGTTGGTATGTTGTACACTTGGGGAAGAAACGTGTATTTAAAGTTCTGTGAGGTAAACAGCCCATTGTAACCCAGAAAAAGAATAGTGGGAAATAAACAGTAATGGGCAAAGTCTGTCCAAACGTCTGCTGCATGCTAATAGCCTGAAAAGTGCAGAACTTGTGATGACAATTCAGTCAAAACAGCCAGGTCCTAGGTCATCTTGGGGAGCGGAATGCTAGATTTCAATCACTGCTCAAGAGGCTGGATTGCTAAAACAGCTTTGAAGTTCTCTTGTGATCTTCTGTTGAGAGGCTGAGAATGAAAACTGCAGAGAAGTTAAGAAGTAAAAGGAGAAAAGAAGCAAAACCTGAAAAAAAATAGATTCAGAGGCTTTGACTTCAGGTATTTTTTTTCAGGTTTTGCTTTACAAGGATGTTTTAAAAAATAGTCTCCAGTGGTCAAAGAATTACTGAAATCAGCCTACCTATCCTAAATTGAAAATGCAGACTTAGAAGCTAAATGCTGGGCTGCTAATTTTGAATGTGTGGCCCCCAGATAGGTGTTAGGAGACACTATATTTAGAAAATGGCTTCGGTGATCTCAAGTTACCCACAATCCTGAACGCCCAAGCCTTTTGTTTATTCCGAAGGTGCTGCAGTCTCGTGTCTGAGCTAGTCTGATTGTCCAATTAAAAAGTGATTTCTTGCTGTTCAATGTGTCTGTTGGTATAATTGTTTTCATCACAATTAGTCATTCACAATGGCAATCAGTTGATTTGATTTTGTAGCACTGGCAGTGTCATGACTGTCTCTGTGACAGACTTCCCACTAATTCCTCTTCCAGTATGAGAACTCTGAGTTCCTTCCAAAGTAGCAGGATATAATGCATTGACTTTACTGCAGTATACTTAATACAATAAATCAGAAGCAACAGTTAATGAAAATGTACTGTAAGGTACATAACTATATGAAAAAAAATGATAGGAGTATTTTTAGGTATATAAACTAATTATTGTAATTTCACTTTCCCTATGCTATCTCTTCTTCCTAGCCAGGGTAATGATCTGTCTTGTCACTAAAGTGCCTCTACTGAATCTTTTGAAATGTCAAAAGAGAACCAATATTTACATCAGAATAATAACTACAATTACTAACCCACTTTCCAATTCATTTGAAGTCAATTATTCTTTAGTACTAAGAGAAAGAGAGCCTTACTGTAATACTGGAATGAGTTTAATTAATCCTTTTTCACATACAGCAGGCTGATAAATGAAATTCAGCCTGTAATTTAAGAGCTTGGGGAAATAGTATGGTATTAAGGGTGCTTTGAGTGATTGACAGTTTAATTTATTATAAAGAGCAGTAGTCTGTCTTAGCTCAGAGTTCATTCCAGTTTTGCAATTAATGGTTGCAACTGGGGAGAAGATCATCATTCTAGGAAGACTTTCCAAACAAAATTGTTATGGACTTCTTGGCATCGCCTGTCAATTACTACACACTTGTAACCCTTTATTTTGTAAAATTAACTGATAAAGAATGCAATGTGTAATACCAAAAGTGTGCTGAAATGTTTGTAGGAGCTGGAGAATATGATATATTTGTCTAGTAGAATTTCCCACAAGTTGGTATCATATTTTCATTAGGAAGGAGAAAGGGTAATTGGATTTAAATGTCAAGATGTTCCTTCTGTAGGTTTGAAGTCACACATCTAGTTTCTCAGCTACAGTTTTTGCTTGTGATTATGAAAACTGCACCCACTTGTCACTGAAGATGACAGTCAGGAATTCTCTCGAAGTGAGTTAAATGCTGAACCACAACCTGATCGTTTAACACAAGCAACATAACACCACTGGCACAGACGAGAAATAAATTATTCCATTGGTTTTGGTAGATCTTAGGTGAAATAGTGATTTTACTAAGAAGTAACCCTAATAAAGCTAAGAAATTAATCCAGCAACAGATTTCTAGTTCAGGAGAATACTGATTCAGATGTCCAAGAGGTGAAGACAGTGTCATCTACAGGAGGAAAACGCTGGCAGATCTGTTTTCCTATCCCCCACATTTTTCTCAATACTTAGAAGCAAATGGAACGAAACATTCCTAGAACATCAGTTTATTCCGTAGATTGGCACTTGTAGGTGTGCTTGCAATAGTAACAAAAAGGGATTTTAATAATTGATACAGAAATGTGTAGATAGCTCCTAATACGATTCCCTTGGCAGCAGTTCTGTTCCATGCGTTTGACCTTTGCTATTGGTCAGTAGGTGTGGGTTCTGCTGACTCCTGCTGAACTCAAAAATAGCTTAAGCAGCACAATTAAGGCTAATTATTATTTAGTACAATTTGGTAAGAACTGTCGTCTTCCTTCAGTCTCTGTATTGGGCAAGGGTGCCTGGGCTACATCTCGTTTTTCTCTAGGATCGCTTTAAATTAAGAGGAGGACCTAGGGCGTTTCTCTCATGTTACTGAGGTACAAGGAGAACCCCCGTAAAGGCCATCGTCTACAGGCATTGGGTTCGTATTCCTGTTGTATGTCATGTTCAGCTGTAGCTGATTGCATGTGTAAAAATACTTCTTGTGAATAAGGATAGCATAATTTCAGCTATCCACCTGTGTGTGGTGTTTGTTATAGCAATGAAAAATATACTTAAAATAGACTTGTGCTAACAGAAGTTTGTTTTACAAGAGCTGTTCTCAGTGTGTTTGTTAATTTTCCCCTTTTATAGCTCAGGTTCTTTAAGAGGATGGTTGTGGTGCTTTAGGAAATGCAGAACTCATGGACACTGTTTGATACTGAGGCAGTTGTTGTGCATCTCTGTCAGTCTGTGCACTCTATTTTGAATATGCAGAATCTTTGCTTTCTCTTATTCTGTTGTTTTTTCACCCCTATTCCGGACTGGTGTCTCAAAGATCGAGGCTGGTTTACTTAGAGTACTTCAGTATGTGAGATTGTACCATGGTTGGACATGGAAAGAGTGGTGAGCATCTGGGAAAGAATGAGGGCTCTGTGGTTGCCTGTTGGGTCGGATCAGGAGAATTCATAACGAAGAGGGATGGATAGAGGCTGTAGAGCCAGTGCACCCGAGGGAATCCATGTTAACTCGTCCAGGGTGAGGGAGAAGTCTGACGAAGTGAGGGAAAAGAAGCCCCGACCACCAAAATTCAGTATGGCCCTAGTTTTGTTTTCTCACTGGTTTCTAATCAATTTCTTCTACTTCTCCTCTATCTTACAAGCAAAAAGCCTTTAGAAACCTGGTAGTGGTGGTAGTGCTTGGAAATGTTGTTCCAAACTGGCTGGTGTGCCACACAATGTGACAGCTCCCGGGTGGTCAATTAGACCTCCAGAAGGTCTTGCATGGACCTCAGTTGTCCACTGTCAGAGAAGGTGGGCTCAGAGACTGCATTTGGGTGAAAGACCTCAGCTTTTGTGCAGGCACTGCAGTGAAACCCCATGGCACAGTGAGCAGAGACAGAAAACAGCAGTTATTGACGCAAAGCAAATAGTTTCTGTGGGCTTGCTCAGATTTGTGAGAACGTGACCCCTGTGTTGCTGTTCATAAGTAGCTCCTTTAGCTGAGTACAGCCAAAACATCTATTCCTTCAAAGGTTAAACCTGCTCTTTCCTTAGCGATTGCAGTACAGGAGATCCGTGCAAGGTTCTCCTGCTCCCTGCACGCTTGACAGGTCAATGCAAAGAGGGCAGGAGACCTGGAGTGCTGCCTGGGGCCAGGGCCGCGTCGCAGGGCTCCTCGTGGGGAAGGGAGAGGTAAGTTCCGTCATCACCCTGATGCTCTGTGCGGCAGGTGATGGGCAGGCGTCTGGAGAGCATTCCTCCCCATCTTCCTCCGGCTCACGTGCCGAGAGCTGTCGTGTTGATGTGCCAGAGCCACTCCCTCAGAAAGTGTCATCTGACAGTTAGAAATTTCTGATTAACTTCAAGTTTCCAAGTTACTTAATGAAAGCAATTCATAGGAGATACAGAGGTCGGGAGCAAGAGCTATCAAATAACCCACTGTTGTCGATACTGCTTCTGATAGCAGTGTCTTACGCTGTTACAGTGCCTTCCCGTTCCAGTCCTCCGTAATGAGATGCATTTGGCATCACTGAAATTCAGTGGGTGGACAGTAATAACCAGGTGATAGATTACATGTGGCAGGATAAGTGTGTGGCCATAATTATTACCAAAGACACAAGTGCAAATCCCAGTTCTTACAAATAGCTCTAAATGAGCTTTCTTATCTGTGCATCGTTCAGCATGGCCTCCTTCAGACAATGGGTAATCAGTGAGGTAGATTTTAGTCATTTTTATCTAAGGATGAAGAAATACAATCCTTTTTTATACAGTTTTATTGGTATATGTGGATTATAGCAACTAAATTAAAAATAGTTATTTTTTTATTTTACCATCACTGCATATCATCACTTTATAGTCCCATGTGTATCATTACTCACTGGGCTGCTGTTTAAATGCTTTTTTTATACCTACACTTGAATATTAAGATAAATTGTTGCTTATACATTTGACTTTGAATTACTAGTTGGATGGGAGCTTCAGGGTGTGGTGCTTTATTGTCTGTATGGTTTTCTGTGGTTTGGTTTTTTTTTTTTTTTGGTTTTTAAATCTATGAATACCAGGGAAGTGAAACCTCTCCTTCTCTGTCAGTTTGGACTGACTGGTGTACCTGGCAAGGCTCCTGCTACACATCATCAGGTTGTTGGGTACCACGTATCACGTCTCCTTAACCCAGTCCCTGTAGTTGTTTTTTAAATTCCACCCGTTACACGCAGGCAGTACAAATCCCTGTTGTGCTGTGACTCATTGTCGGCCCTGTGTTAGCCTGATGTTGGGTCACCCAGCAGATGTGACGGAGTTACAACTTCACTGATCATTCTTTCTGTGGTATTCAGTTCAGAGGGAGTGTTAGGAGTTGAGGTTTTGAAGAACAACCAGCCAGGTTAAATTGACTTAGAACCATTTAATGCTCATCTGCTCATTAAAGGCGTGAGGAAATCCTTTGGATTCCTTTTTCCATGGCATTTCTTTCTCCAGGCAGAGCTAAGTACCTGATCTTGATGTGGCTGAGGAGGACAGAAAGAGAGAAGTTGTGTGAGTGTGGGTGGTCACCGAGAGGACGATCCCGTCTGTGTTCCAAGGGGAATTTGGGAAATGGGTCAGGAAAGCGGAGGGGCATTGTAAAGAAGTTGTTGGCATATTGGCAGGGTGATCAAAGAGCCTGAGGCCTCGCATGATCTGAACAAAATACAGGTTCCCCTCTCACACGTTACCTTTCCTCTGCTAAGAATGCAGAGCCAGGGAGCCTGGAGCCGTGCCGCAGCCACCGCTCCAGAGAGCCGGCCGGACCCGGAGGAGGCTGTGATCCGCCTGCAGATACAGGGCTGTGGGCACACGAGGAGGAAGCCAAAGGCGTCAGCAAAATTAATCGGTCGCTATTTTTAAAGCTGCGGGATCTTGCTATTTTTTTCTTTTTCGTTTTTTTCCCCAAGAGATGCAGATTGCAAGGCCCAGGGAGGAGGTCCACGAGGTCACCCCTCTGATACCGGCTGGATTTCAAAATGCTTTACGAAGGGTCACATGGCAGGCCTAGAGGCAAGCTGGAATCTAGTGCATATAGAAAGTTTTCTGGGCTTAAAACGTTGAGGAGCAGCCGCTCTTGAGAGGATGAGGTATTCCTCCACGATGCTTGGCAGATGTCTGCCTAACCTGTGCCTACAAAGAATGAGAGCGATTCCATAACCTCCTCAGCTGCCTGTTCTGTTAGAATTACCTTTTGATCTATAGAGTTTTTTCCCAATCTAAGTCCTTTTCACTGAAAATTAAGCCAATTATGTCTTTTCCTCTCTCCAGCAGACACAGAGAATAATTCATCAAACTCCCTCTTAGTAAGAGCCTTTTGCATTAAGATGATTCGTCTCATGTCTTCTTCTGATCCTCTCTTTTCTGCACAGGAGGAAAAAAAAAGCCAGATCTTTGAATTTTTCTCTGTTTTTTCCAAAGCTTTTAGCATCCTTACTAACTTCTTTGACACTCCCTGTTCCGACCTGCTTGCTCTGGCAGGGTGTGATAGAAGCCGAGAAGATGAACTGCTCTGCAGACTCCAGAGCTTTAGGATGCCTGGTGTTAGCAATCAGTGACTAAAACAAGAGTCTTGTGTCTTGAGTGTTTGGTCAGATCTGTGAGCATATGATCCCCTTACAGCCGCTGTTGAACGTTTCCTTAGCTAAATATAAAAATTCCTCAATTAGGATCATCTTCACTTCTATAACTGGTCTTTACAATAATACCGTATGGTGAAATTTTGGTTGTGTTTTTTTTCTTTTTTTTTCTCTTTTTATAAAGTTCATTCCCTTTCTGTTTGATGAAATGTTCCGAGACAGCACATGCCGTAAGCTGGGTACAGGAATAGTGTTGAGGAACAAAGGAAATTCCCCACAAGTACATTTTTGCACAGAGTCAGTTAGAAAACATTCTGGTTTTCTCTCACTGCTTTTTTCTGCTCTCCATAACATTCAAGGGCCAGTGGCAGGCTCTGTGTACTGTACGATATGTAGATGTTCACGTGAGCAATAATTTCCGAAGTTGGCAATTCTTAAATGGTTAAATTTTCAACAGTGATAGCGGATTCCTTCTCTGCTCTTGTAGTTATCATCCCACTGAACAGTTATGTATCAACAAATGCTGAAATAAATATTTCAAAACATTTTTTTAATTGTTCTGACCCACATTTTGACTGGCAATCCTTGATGAACACTAGGCTGTATAAAGAGCATACCGTTGTTTGCATTTAGGGTATTGATCAGCTTTAGTGATGATGGCTTGCTGTAATTTCCAAGTGACTGAACGATCTTTGCGCTCTGACATCATTTGTGAATTATGGAGATAATGATTTATTTGAAGAGAATCATATTATGTGATGGGGCAGACTTTGCCACAGTTGTAAAATCCCACCAAATAAGGTGGAAATGCAGTATGGTAATGAGGTAATTTGAGGTTGCTGTTTTCTAGAACAATCTTGTTGAGAATCGATGTCCTTCCCAAACTAAAGGCAAGATTTGGCTCCATCTTTATACTTGTCCATGGTTGTCATATTATGTTGGAAGTGTGATTTTCAGAAACCTGAAGTGTCCACATGATGGTGGTTTTGAAAGATGTTTCATAAATGGCAAATACAAAAACACAAAGAAGCTTTTGAAGACCTTTGACTTGAAGCCCCAAAAGGTAGAGGAAATCTCTTCTATGGCTTTGTCCTGGTTCTATCCAAGATTTTAAATAAAAATCTCTAGCTTGAAGAGACTGCACAGCTTCTAATTTCTGAAGAAATTAATTTAAATAAGAATTTAATTACTGAAGAAAAATTTTACCAATTAGGTAAAGGAGAGGAAAATTAAATATGATTTATTTTCTATGCAGGAAGGAAACGTACTATGATATTCTGCAATAATTTAATTTGTAAGAGCTGCTTTGAAGTCGTGCCCAACGGAGTGGGGATAAAGTTGAGCCGAGTTCAAGGCACAGACCTCTCATATGGAGAAGGTGCTAAGAACACTTCATGCTCTGCTAGTCTACAGGAACCGTTCCTGTCCCGCTGAGCACCCTCTGAAGTGCGTCCTGCTTTCTGCAGCCACCGGTGATCTTTCTGTTTTCGCAAGCTTCCTATCCATGTTAAAATAACAGACAGAAAAGACAACGTCTGCTCTAAGGCTGTGACGGAGTAGGAGTTAAATCCCAGTCAGTGGTAGAACGTTAGCGCTGGATGTTCAGCCTGGATGTGCAGCTGTCCTTGGATTACTCTCGCCTTTTTGTTCCCAGAGAACCCAGGAGCTGATGGGTTTCTGCTGGTCAGCCTCTTTGGTCACATTTCCTTGAAACCAACCCTGGCTTTTGCAGTGTGGGGGTCCTGCATGGCTTTTCTGTTCTGCAGCCTCGTGCAAAGCGAAGCTGGGCCATAGTGTTCCCTTGGCATGGCTCGGTGGAGGACTCTGCGCAGGAGCAGAGTGAGCACGGAGCTGGGACCAGGAGCTAAGCCAGCAGAGCTCGGTTTTAGCAATAACGAAATGAAGTGGATACTGCATTTGTATTTCAGCTACCTGGTTTTAATTTTAAGTTTTCAGGTTGCTGTCTGAGTAGTTACACGGAATTTGTGACTCGGTGTTCTTGCCCAATGCCCTCCTAGCACCCGTGCTTTATTTGCAAAAACATCAGCCCAATTTCTCTAACGAGCCTTATTATATTGGCAGTGTCCTTAACCAGTGACAGTCAAGGCAGCATGTTTCTGTTACTGGTTTCTTCTGTGCGTTATAAGATTGATTACTTCTATTTTCTTTATTAATGTACCTTTAGGTACTTTTTTAATGTACCTTCGGTTTATGATAGACGATATCCCTGGCAATATCTTAAGCAGAAGAGGAATCTGGCTTGCAGTGTGTAGCAAACCACAGCTTGTTTATTCATTGAGTTCATTTTAATCTCTGGATCTGTGATCATAAAGTGCAATGGAGTTATTTCATTATGTCTAAATGAAGGTAATTGTGGGGGTGGATTTATGGAGAGCTTTAGTGATATCAGATGGAAGTGTTTTTTGTTTGTTTTGTTGGATGATTCTGAAAGCTGGAGAACTGTGGACAAAGAAATTAAACCAATTTCTTGCTGCATGTGAGGATTTGTTAGGATGCCTAATCTCTTATTAGGAAGCAGGATTCAGAAGTCTGTGGATGAGTTTGCTCATTGCAGATATGCAAGATAAAGGTTGAGACTGATTTTGTTTCTGAACTGTTTGTGAAAATATTATGGTTTACATCCAGCCTCCTTTAGCAATAGTAAATTTGCCATTGTGAAACAAAGGAATATTGAGATAATATAATACCAAGATTTTCTTATCAGAGACTTGTATATGCCCATTACAGACTGTGCTTTCAGCTAAGCTGGTTGTCACCAGCTAGATATGAAGTAGAAGATGGGTTTGGGTAAGGGAAGATATTTTCCGTTATAAAGTTTTGTCAAACGTCAGGAGGAGCTGAAATGTTTTTCCCTTTGCGTCACAGCAGGTGCCCTGCAGCAGTGGGCTTGCGGTTGCACCTGCCCAGGCCGTGGTGTTCTCCACGTTCCCATTTTCAGCTGAGCTGCTATCGCTGCCTTCGGACGCTCACCGTGTCGTGGCAATGGTGAACGGAGATTTCTTTGCGGAAAGAATCCTTGGTGAGGTTTACAGCGCACCGGAGCAGGCTAAAAGGCTGCGCAGTCAGTTGCAGCGGCTGAGGTGGAGCAGTAACTTGCAGAGCTTTTGTGATTCAGTTGTGCTTCAGTTGCGTGTTTGTACACTTCCCTACCCAGGCAACATATTTAACAGCCTCAGGGATTTAAGATGCCTTCCAGTGGTGTCTTGCAAAGTTTTGGAAAAGACTTATGTTAAAGCTACCCTTTTTCTCGGAGTTGGTGTTATTTCCTTACTACTAGTGAATCTGTGCCATTTGCATTGCTGCTGTTACGTCGGCCAGGGATGACTTGTACCCCGAAGAACTTGTGGCTATTTCTGGAATGCATTGAGGTTCAGGATTCCTATCGTATTTATATGCTAATGTTTTAATCAGATGAATTCTCCTTCCCTCATTTTACATAATGAATGATGACCTTTCTTCTCTGCTCCCCGTCTAGTAACATACTTAGGCGTGAAGTATAAATCTTCTTAGCAAAAGAATTGCCTGTGTATGTTTGCCACGTGATGTATCTCTCCTTTGGTATGAGCAAATGTTTTGTTTAAACAGGAAAAAAAATTCCCTAGCATCTTTTTTCCCTCTTTTTATGCACAGGGTTAGGCACTTCAGCGTGGTTGTAATAATAATATATAGCTATATGTGGTATTATGAAGACTCTAAGTACGTAATGTAGTAGATCTATTACATGAAAGTATACTTAACTAAAAAAAACCTCATTTGATGCTTGAAATCAAGGGAGTCAGTTCATGTTCTGTTCAGGTATATACTCTCCTTTGCATCCTTCTCCGACTGTTCACTGGAAAAAAGTATGCCTGGGTCGAACTAAGGCGTGTTTGGGTTTTGGTTTTGTTCTCCTCCTCCCCTGAACTTTTAGCCCTTCACACAGGTGCATGTGCACTGGGATGGCTAAATTGTTACTATTTCAGTTATTATTTTATGTTATTTTAGTTATTATTTTAGTCATTGTCTAATGACTAAAATTTGAAGTCCACTGTTTTCCACGCTGATCATGTTACAGCATTTTCTGGTAACTGTCAGCTAAATAAAATGGCATGCTAAAAGTAGCGATTCTCATTCTTCAGGACAAAAATGGCTGCATTACCTTATACGGATCAGTATGCAGCACCGAGAATAAATATTTAGTTCTTCACAGAGAGCCTTTTCAAATCAGGGTGTGTTTGTCACGCAGGCCATGTGTTTGTTAAAGCTCAGGATATTCCCAAGGTTTTGCTGTCAGGCGTTTGTGGAATGTGACACAGGCTGAAGGAGAATTTTTGGTGCATGCTGTACAGCTACCTGCTGGGCTGAATGTCCTGGCAGAAAGAAATCGTCCTCGTACCAATAGACCAGAATAGAGTTTTTAGCTGATTATTAAGCCAACTATTGGCCTTCTGTGTCATTGGAGAAGAGGGCATGTTTGAGATAGAAGTAACATTTGCAATAAATGCTTTAACGGTGTTATCTACATGCATGAATATTTTATATTTTAGATGTCTGACGGTGAGGGTATTAATGTCAGGATTAAAAGACCTGACCCTACTGCTGGCCCCTGCAGAACCCCTACAGATGCTAAAAGTGGTTCTGACATGAAGTTCTGCAGTGAAATGCTTTGAAAATTATGCCAAGAGGGAAAGAGAAACAGGACAAAGAAACAACATCAAGGCTGTGCATTTTGGATTTTAACGGTAAAGTGGAGCAGCTGTGAGCAGAAGCTCCTTTAAACAAAGACTGACACAAACCTCTGCAGTGACCTTTACCTGCAGCGGTGTGGCTGTGATCAGTAAATCCGAGAAAGGCTGAGGTGCTGCGTGCTAGCTTAACGAGCTTCATGGAAAGGGCAAGCATGAAATCAGAGATGAATTAGTTTGTTGTAACTTAGATATTTGTCACCTGGTTCAGGAAGGATGTTTTCAATTACTTCCAGCATAAGAATTGAGATTAATCAGGAGCTTTAAAAATGAAATGCATAGAGCCATTTAGAAAAGATGTAATATCTTCTATATTCAGCTGAGCCTGTGATACTGGAGAGAGGGAGGTAATGAATGAATGGACAGCCGGAGTGGAAGCTCCGGGTGTGTGAAGCAAGGAAAAAAAGTGAGATATCTACAGGAGATATTTTTAGAAGTGGCTAAATCATGTCAAATGCAGTTATATAGTGATGTTTCTGCTTGAAAGGATGAAGGTAAAAATGCTTGATTCACATGGCAGGTTAGAGATCTCCTATTTATTTTAGCTTTTACTCATCAAGAGGAATCTGTGAAGAGATTCTGTCCAGGTGAAGAAGAAGGAACAAGAAAAGAATGGTTTAACATTTTTGACTTTCCAGTTAATAAGTCCTAAGAAACCCCGATTTTGTAACATTGGCAGAAGAAAGCCCCTGGTTCCGGGGACGCTGTAACTAATAATTGTGTGGCTGCGGGTGAGTGCACACCAAGTGCGTGTGTGCCGGTGGCTCCTGCCTGAGGGCAGCCGTTTCTGATGGACCGGTGGGGACCAGGCTGGCAGTGACAGAGCGGAGCTGAGTCAACATGTTTCTTGCCAAGCCAGTTGTGATTAGAGCCCTCAGTAACAGGAATTTCAAATATAGGATTAGAGATTCCAGAGTAACTTTAAATTAGAAATAAAGTTGGCCAAGTTAGTGGAAGGAGTGTCAACAGCAGTCACCTGCAAAATTATGGGCGACAAAATGGTTTTGCAGATTTTACAGATAAATAAGGAACAGGACTTTTTTTTTTTTTTTTTTTTTTATTTTTTCTCCTGTATTTTTTGGGGCAGTAAAAACGCCGC
>Ga0181612_109083_pt1 | contig 16177 bp, 9 predicted proteins | sample HoacroProtozoa21_FD_119630 | JGI IMG/M metagenome (GOLD analysis project Ga0181612, IMG submission 119630) | Hoatzin crop microbial communities from Cojedes, Venezuel. Combined Assembly of Gp0051906, Gp0051904, Gp0051908
CTGAGCAACCTGATCTAGTTGAAGATGTCCCTGCTCACTGCAGGGGGGTTGGACTAGATGAACTTTAAAGGCCCCTTCCAACCCAAACTGTTCTGTGATTCTATGAAGTTTCTGCAGTTGCTTCAGGGATACACATGTGCAGTGTCCTTAACTTCTGCAGAGTTAGGAGGCTAACCCCATTTCCCAGGTTAGCAGCCATCAACTTGTTTAAATCACTCCAGGGGAATTGTGTTTTTGTGGCATACACTGTGCATTTATTAATAAACCAGACGTAGCTGTCATCAATATGGGGCAGGTTATTAGAAGACTTTCCTAGACTCCTTACAATACGTGTTGTTTACAACTTAGGTATGCTAAAAAAACATATTTTTGGGACTTTGTGAACCAAGAGTGTACTGAGTGACTCAACTTGGAACGTCTGATGCAGGCAGTTACAGAGACATTACGTACACTTGAAGTCAGAATAAACCATAAAAGCAACACTCTGTATGCCAAAAACGGTGGAAGCTGCTTCATATGCACTCATGCGTATTCAACTACAGGTTACATTTCTGAAATTTAAGAGAACAGAGAAAGAATGGGTTTATTCTTGGGCTCTGAGCATTCCATTCATACTAACTTCTTCTCTCTCTTTATATTTAAGGAACATTACCAATTTCTGTACGACACCATTGCCAGTACCTACCCTGCACAGAATGGACAAATAAAGAAGAACAGCCAGCAGGAAGATCAAGTTGAATTTTGCAGTGAAGTAGAAAAATCAGATCAGGAAACTGATTTGATCACTATTCATCTTACCCCATCGACGCCAGCGGAAAATGAGCCTTCTGAAGTATGTGATGATTCTAAGGCTGCAGACAACTCTAAGGGAACAGAAAGCTCTACAAATGGCCCCACAACTCCAGTTCTAACTTAGAGGCTATACTAAAAAAAAAAGTGCTTTTTTATGTGCAAAAAAATCTTAAAACAAGAAGTATAAGATTTCTTCCTCTTCCCACCTCTTTTTTGGAAAACATTTACTTTTACATCAGTTTTTCAAAGGTACAATTTTAAAGAAATACTTGAAACTTATGGAGAATGACAAAGAACTGTGAAAGTTTAACTGTTGTGTAGATTTGCATTTAATGTGTCTTCAGAAACCTCTTCACTATTTTTATACTTTTTCTTTTAAAAATATGTACAGTGTAATATTATGTTGAGCAGTGGGAAGGAAATTTTTTTGCTTCTGTAACAAGGAGAAAAGCAACTCAGAACAACAAGATTAGGGTACTGAAAAAACAGGTTGGTCTTGAAAACTATTAGCGAGTAAATGAACCTAACTGGTAAGAATATAGTCGATTATTTCAGGAGTGCTGACCAAGCACTTCCTTAATAAAGAAATGGTACTTGTGGGACTTTGCCAAAGAGTTTTAAGAGCTTGTCATTTACATCATGTGGCAATTCCAAGGAATTCAGACTTATGGAAAATCTGTAAGTCCTCCCACATCAATGTGGAATAGAAATTTTTGCATTTTTCTAACTTGCCTCAAGGTGTCCTTGTTGCACCACATATATTAATCTGAGATTTCAATGTTAGACTCAAAGAAGAGTTTGGAGATTAGCATTTGAATGATTGCAACCATTCTGATAGAAAACCACTCTGTTTGCTCCTAGAGCTTAAAATACTGTGTGCTCGCACATCTGTTTCTTATGCTTACTCTTATTTAAAGGGACTTTTTCCACGAAGGCATCTGACCTGTTTTCAGGGTTGGAAAATACTTAGATGCTTTTCCTCCAAACCTTGTATATTTTGATTGGTACGGGATCTTTTTTTTTTCATTGTGAGACTTTGTTTGTTACAGTTGTGATATTTTTACCATTTCTTGCTGGATTTTAGCCTACTGTTTTTAGAAGAAATAAAAAAGATAATAGTTGACTAGAAGGTGTACATTATTTTGTTCTATTGGACTCTGCAGACTGATCACTTTCTTCTAAATGCACAAAATCTTGTGCTACCCCATACATGGATAAATTTTACAAATTTCAGTAAGAAAACACACCATCTAATTCTTATAAAACTGTGTGTGAATCCAGATAAGTGTCATGATTCTCTCACTACAGAGGAAGGAAACTTCACTTTTCTTTTGTTTGAAGTCGTTAAAGGAACAGTCACTCTACAGATTCAGTGCTCCTAGTTTATCACTGCATAGTCCTAATCTCTCTTTATGAAACATAACTGGAAATACTTAGAGGGCTGTGTAAACAACACGTACAGTCACACTTGGTTAAAACGCAGATTTAATTTTGCTGTTACTCTAGATCAAATGTTTCATTCACAATTATCAGCTCAGACAAGTGCTTCCTGGCAGTCTTGCTGGAATAATGGGCAGCAAACAGTCACAGAGGCAGCCGGATTCCACTTCACTGCCCCCCCCAACTGCCTTTTCGTCTGAAGTTGTGTTAGGTGACAAACTAACAAAGCTGAGGGGGTCGCCTCTGGAGAAAATACTTGTGAGACTAAATATAGTCTAATAGAAGATAATCTAAAAAAATTGTAGGCACAAAGCCTGTTGGCTATTTTTAGAGGAACATGTCAAAATTGCAAATTTAGCATACCTTTGCAGATCAGAAAGGATAAAGACCCTTGGATGCAGTTCAGCTCGCTGCTGCTCATTGAATGGCAGAGAACAATTAATTTCTTTTCCTCTTTCTAAGCTCTGGCCACTGTAAAGCCTCTTGAGGTCAGTGAAGCTACCTATAGTAAAAGTGTGGAGACAGACACTAGTCACACTTTTAGGAATAACTGCAAGTGTTTCCCAAATCAAAATTTAGGCCCAAATTTTCATTTTGTGTAAATCTGAGAGCACTCATACACTTCAATTCCTTAAAAAATCGTTCTGCAGGTTTTAAGCTCCTGCAGCACCTCAGCTGTAAAAATTCTAGAGGATTTTGTTTTGCTTAAATTGTTTTGTAGAATGATTTCAATGTTGTCTTGACTGCATATTTAAAAAAAATGCATGTCACGTTAACACTTGATTTGTGTGTGTATTTTGTCCTGAATTATGTTAAATTTTGCTTCATGCATATCTTCATTACTAGCCTGATCAGGGAAACAGAGCCTTACATTAAAACTGCCCTCACGTGCCTAGTGTAAACCATTTTTGGAGTAGTTCCTTATGGTCACAAGGGGGTAAAGTGAGTTCTTGGCTTTCAATTATTTTCAAATTAAATAACACTTTGTACAATTAAATCTCATTGAACCCCAGTGTGACAGCTGAGGATGCCTGCCTTAACATGGCTTAGAAGTTTTGATTGCTTCTAGCAACTCATTATGTATGTACCAGGGGTGGTTCTTTTCCTCTTCTATTGTCATTTGAATTTCAAAAATCCCCGAGGTGGTGACACTGAGCTTGTAGGAGGCGATCATTGTGCTGGATGCTCCATAGTCACCTGGCTTATTCACCTGTAGGTTTAATGTGCTGTCTCCCAGGAACGCAATGAGTGTTCGGTGCGGTACAGGTGAGGCGTGGAGCCCAGGCTGATAAGCTCTGCTAGGAAATTGCTCTGGCTTTGTTACGGCAAGAACAAGGTTGCAGCAGGCTGGAGACTTGGCATAGCCAAAAAGCTGAGAAACAGACATGCAAAGTAAGATGCAGATCATTTATTTTCTCAAGTAGAGCTAAGCTGCACAAAGACCATTAACCACTGCCTCTGGCTAAGATTTAGCTGTTGTTCAAAAGTGTTTTATAGTCTGAAGTCCAGGACAAAAATAACTAAGCAACAGATCGGCTGGGAGAGGGCTTTGAGCCACAAATGAGGGTTATCATGGGCTTGTGTGACCAAAGGGACTGGATTTCTCCCACAGTTTGCTGGGTAGAAACTGTTAGAAAAGTGCCAGTGCTGTGTTAGCGGAGCCCGGTGTGGGAGGATAGGGGACAGGAAGGATCCCCGAGCTCCATAAGATTCTGCTCGATAAGGTAACTGCAGTGGGGAATGAACTGTGTGTTTGCTTTTGCTTAGATTTTTATACATTTCTTGTGCTCCCTAATGAACAAGGTAGTTACATTAAAATCTTTTTCAGAGACTGTACATTATGAATATCAGCCACATCGTGATCGCTGAGATAAATGTTACACAACACAAAAAATGGCCAGCACACTGATCTTGCTCTAAACCCACCTGCTGGGCAGTAGCTGGTGGCCACACGCAGGAGCCCCAGGGGCCAGACCAGGCCTGGAGGGTCCCCACCTGCCCCACTGCTCACTGCGGCCATCAGGACATCACATGCAAGGGAAAGTTTGTCGGGGGAGTGAGGACAGCAGCGGGTTTCAAGCTCTGCTGCAAAAGAGGAAACCTGAGTTAAATCTCACGTGAGAGGCACAAGTAGAGCAAGTCTGTGACACATCACAGCATTGAAGCTAGGAGCTACAGAGGGAAGTAAATACTAACACAAGCCGATTGCTTGTGTGAGATAGCAAAGAAAGTAAGAAAAAATAGTGTCTCAAGACAGGTGTCTCATTAAGCTGGAGATTGCATCCTTTGTTTAACATTATTCAGAAAAACTCTGAGTAGCAATAAGTAGCAATGCTTATCTCTTCAGTGGGCATCTTGTTCTTGTAAAGGCCCAATTTTTTTGACATTGTACATTCTCCAGATTGCCTCTAAAAGAATGTCAGAAATTCCCCAAGGGCTCTATTTTCCACACGTAAAGCAACTCTTCGCCAAGAACCAGTGTGCTCTGTTTTAGACTAGGGAAAATCAAAACAGAAGAAAAGGAAGGTATGAATTGTAGTGTACAGCACATTTCTATATGCATCAGCTCTCCTTCAGAAAAAATGTAAGCCTTCTGAAGAAGAACAGAATCCAGCAATTATAAAGGTACAGCAACGTAGGAAGAAAGTTTTATACAAAAGCTTTATAAGTTAATCTTTCTTTTCAATGCAAATGAAAGGAAGATGATGACTGCAACAGTACGAGGCAAGTTTATACTGAAAGATCTACTTTGTAGGGACAAAATATAATTATTTAGGAAGGATAATTAGTAGAAGTTATTGTAAAGTATTAGTCACGTTTAAACACTAGTGAAAGAAAGGGTTTTATTAAATAGATATGTCCTCAGACTCGGGATTGTCAGCATCAGCAACGCATAATGTTAAAGAATTTCTGAAATTAACATAATAAATATTTTTCAGAGAATAGGCATGTAGCTATTTACAGCTGGGTTATCTCTTGAATCCCACAGCTGCACACCACCACCATGGCTGGCAGTACTAATGTAGTCCTAAGTGTCACTGTCTAGCATACAGAGGCAAAAATAAAGAGGAGGTTTACTTCGTACCAATATTAGCACTCAGTATCAAATATTTGGTTTTGGAGATGAAACCTACTGGTAGGCTGAGCTTGCCTGGCAGCTAGCTGAGACACCGAGCTGGCACACACCAAGGCTCCACAGAGTCCTTGGGTGGACCTGGTGTACTTTCAGAGCTCACCCGCCAGGCTGTGCTGAGACTCTTCCAAGGCTGTCTGCGCTGGTCGGTGCGCTCCTGCAGTGCATCCCGCTTGCTCCATTTCAGTGACGCGGAGCCGTTGGAGGTAATGAAGATGACATTTGTTCATCCAGCACTGCAGAGACTGTGACTATCCAAGACCAATTTAGTTCAGAGTGAGAGAGTGTGTGTGTGTGTGCGCGTCAGTCATAGCCTTAAACCTGAGCTCACGCTCCCAACCAGAAACCCAGGAGTTGCTGACTTGGCAGCAGCTTGGCTTGAAAAAAGAAAAATAAGGAGAAACAGGGATGACATGGTGAGCCTGTGCTAACTTTGTGGGGCAATGCAGCACTGAGGCAATATTGAATTGTGTGGCTGGTAGGCTTTCTGAGAGCGTTTTTAAAAAATGAATTTGCAAAAAATAAACTACAGGTGAGGTACAGGAGACTGCACGGGTACAGAGCGCTCATGTTGTCACAGACTAAATTGGTGCTGGCATCAGTGGCTACTAAAAAATTATTTGTCACCTCTCCTGATGTTACAATAGAAGTCGATGTGTGTGTTCTTCAACCGCAGAGAAAAACGGTAAAAAACTGATAATAGAAAGTTGCCACTGGAAGACAGAGTCCTTGCCAAATGCAGACTTTTGGCAAGAAGTGTCAATTTTAATGTTTGTTTTTTTTTTTAAGAAAGAAATAATGAATCATTTTCATCCCATTTTACTAATGTTAATATGTCACTTTGAGAATAACAGTATCTTGTTCTAAGTTTAGTGCCGTACTTCCTTCTACTCTTGCTCTTTTCGGAAATATCTAAATGTATTATTTTTAATATATCGTTATGCCATTGAAATCACTTCAAAACTAGAACAGTTCAGTATCATTAAGTGTTTCCTTTTTCTACGCTGCTTTCTTCATTAAATTTCTATTTAGCAATAAGAATAAATTCTGACTTCACGTATTGATTCAGCATAAATAAAATTCTCACAGAACAGTAATTCAATTCCTTAAATGGAATTAATAAATTATACCATAAAGAGTTATGTCTCCTTCCAAAGAGAGTGAGGCATTTCCACTACGAAATAATGCCTTGCCCCACTCCAGTCACAGCGGAAAGACTGTTCCTATGGCCAGGCAGGGCTTGCAGCTCCCGCAGCCAGCAGCCAGCCCTACTCTTATCTCCACAGTCCATTTAGTCAAAGTCTCTGACTTTTCCTTTTGTAGCTCTTGCTTCAGTTACTGAACGGTGGCCTCTTCCTATTTGAATAATTATGTCAACTTTCTAGGTTTTCTCCTTATTTGGGATAGTCAGCATTTCATTGGCTCGAAGAGCTACCTGTTTTCTGCAACAGCCTTCCCCTTGCGCCCCAGTCCCTACCCCCATCCTCCCTGCCCCTTTCCAGCAAGAGCCGGCTGCCCTGCCAGGGAAGCAGAGCCCAGCTCAAGCGTGAAGCAAGGCAGGCAAGAGAGGGATGGCAGGGCACATGGGCACAGTCCCACAGTGCCAAAATAAAGTGAGCAGAGAAGGTCTGGTGACAGTAACCAGCATCAGACAGCACTCTACTCACCAGGCAAGTGAAAAGCGTTCAAGCAGGTCTGAGGCCAAGGAGTCACAGTGGTGAGTCTGGCTCAGTCATGAGCACAGCCAGGTGCAGGTTGACCTACAGCACAGCAGGTATAGGCAGGGCTCCTTACCTTAGAACCATAGAATCGTTTGCGTTGGAGAAGGCCTTCAAGATCATCAAGCCCAACCATTAACCTGACACTGTCAATTCCACCACTAGACCATGTCCCTAAGCTCCTCATCTACCCATCTTTTAGATACCACCAGGTATGGTGACTCAACCACTTCCCTGGGCAGCCTGTTCCAATGCTTTACCACTCTTGCAGTGAAGAAATTTTTCCTAATACGCAATCTAAACCTCCCCTGGCGTAACTTGAGGCCATTTCCCTTTGTCCTATTGCCTGTTATTTGGAAGAAGAGCCTGATTTCTGCCTCACTACAACCTCCTTTCAGGTATTTATAGAGAGTGATAAGGTCTCCCTGGAGCCTCCTTTTCTCCAGACTAAACAGTCTCAGCTCCTTCAGACACTCCTCATAAGACTTATTCTCTAGACCCTTCACCAGCCTTGTTGCCCTGCTCTGGACACGCTCCAGCACCTAAATGTGTTTCTTGTAGTGAGGCGCCCAAAACTGAACACAGGATTCAAGGTGTGGCCTCACCAGTGCAGGGTACAGGGGGACGATCACTTCCCAGCTCCTGCTGGCCTCTGTCAAGGTAGAAGATTCCATTACGTCTTCTTGTCTCACAGTCTTGGGCTCCACTTGGGAGTTGTTGCTGTGTAAAGTGCCCATGCCACCTGGCTAGACATTGTGGAGGCTGATTACTTGTCATTGAATGGCATTTGTTGGAGCCTGTGACATATTGACTCATGAAGGCCTCATACTAGGTTGGTAAGGCAGGAGATGTCAGCACAGCATCTCAGCAGCTGAGCTGTTGTATCATGGTGCATGATTCCACAGGCTCTGTTTTATCATTTCCGAATGCTGATATTTTAGGTTTTATATGTTTAGATGCTAGGAAAATCATTGAACCTTATAAAATCAATGCCGCAGGCTGAGTGCCAACTGAATATTTGGACTAAAACTTGAAAATTTATTGATAAAAAGTATTAGTTTATGATGATCTGTGCAGAATTTAAAGTTAAATATATAGAGGTGAGAGAAAAGCAAGTTAGCTGAGTTCATTGACTTACAGACAGCATGCTCACGTGTATTTTCGTTCAAGGCCCATTTCTACTCTGTGAGGTACATCTGCATCTTCTGCATCCTAGGTGAATTCTCCCATCATCTGGTCAGCAGTGGTTTTATTTTGGAAGTTCATCTTAGTCAAGATGATAGGAAAGAAGTAGCCACATACCAGAGATCTTGTTCTCAACATTTCCATCTTGCAGGAGTAGCTTTCTGACAGTGCTCTGTGGGAGTCACAGTTTCAGGCTTGCTAATTTTGAAGTCCTTGGTCATGAACTGCGCACTGCTCAACAGAAATGTATTAAGAAGCATCACATTTCATTTTCTGTTCTCTTCTTGGAGGACAAAGCTATATGGTGTCCTGTATAATTGTTATTGTTTTCTGAGAGTACTGTGTCTCTTTTTTGTTTTTAACCAATGAGAGAGTTGGGATGCCAGTTACTCCTGTTTTTCTCACCTGTACCCAAACAAGGAGGAAAAGGTTCTTTGTCCCAATAGATGTATGTATCCAGACAACATCACAACTCATGACAGGCTGCAGTACAAACAGGTGGTTCAGTTTTGGCTACTGAAATTTTTTGGTCTTAGCTGTTTTGAGTTCTAAAGACCTTGAAGCCTAGGCCCAGGTTCTAGTCTAATATATAGGTGAGAGGCATGACTGTGAACTGATGACGGGTGTGAAATGGTGCTCTCAGTCCTATTCATATGGGAAAAGTCTGTTTTACTGTTAGGGCAATAGCAGCGCTCTGCAAATTAAACTGCTTGCCTTGCGTACAATGGACAAAATGAACGTAGATCGGTTTCAAGGATATCAGGGCCTATGGACTAAGTTTTGTGTACTTCTCAATGTTGTCCTTGATGCACGCACTCCTTAGCCTTCCTGTAGGCTTCTCTCCATGGTGAGGAGCTTCAGCAACCCAAATCACAGCAGGCATGAAGCCAGCAGTGGTGCTAGCGCATGACAGGTTGCTTCTAGCAGGAGGTGCTGTTGGAGGAGGAGTAAGGCTGCTTGAACTGAGATGGCCTCAGTCTCATCTGCTCTTTTTATACAAAAATGCTCAGGAGCCATCAAATGAATGCTATTCAACAGCCATTTCAAGCTCTTCTCCCTTTTCTCCTCCAAAGTGTTTGGATGGAGCAGGTGGGTATGTTTTCCTTTATATTTATGGAATTTTCTTTTACTTTGGTTCCTTTCTGCATTACATTTCTTTAAATTGCATCTAGCACTCTACTACTTAACTTCAAGCTTTTGCTTGTAGCTAAAAATATAAATAAATCAAGAGTTTGTTTAGTTTAATTCCTGGTGCTGTGATTTTTTCAACCAAATGTCATAATGAATTAGTTATTTCTTTGCTCAAAACCATCAAGTACAACAACATCCAAGGTAAATACTTCAATAAATCAAGTTTGATGAATTAAATAGTTATAACTTAAAAAATCTAAGATAAATAGGAAGCAGAGAAGATTTTTATAAGGTTTGTTCAGGTTTCCTTGGCAAGAGCTTGATCTACAGTAGACATCCCAGCCGGTACTTTCCCCTGCAACCTGACACTTTTGGCTGAGAGACATGACAAACACTAACTAGTGACCGTGTGATGGTAACTGCCCTGAACAGCTACAACTGTGTGCTGATGGCTCCTCTGAAGTGGCTTACAGGCAGAAATGACATACAGAGAGCTGTTAGAAGGTAGCATGCGTAACCCAGCCCAGAAGCTAGAATGGGATATGCCTCCATGGCAGGGAAGTGAGCTGTATGCATGAAATGAATGCAGGTGCCCAGCTGTTCCACTGGACTTCTAAATTGGAAATGGGCACACCAGATTTAGTGAGGAAGATTTTTTTTTTAGCCAATTATATAATTTTATAGCAGCCTTCAAGGGAAAAAATTGCAATGTGCGCTGATGATTTCTATGGCAAATTAATAAAATCACATGATAGGAAGGAACATGTTCTCTCCCTTTGCTCCCTCATACTGGTTCCCTACTTGTTGCACTGTAAAACTGAAGCATATAGATTCTGTAAGCCTTCCCCCTGATCCCCAAAAGATCAAGCCAGCTTCCTCACAGAGAACTGAATTTTGCAGGACTAGCAGTACATGTATAACAAATGTCCGAGCATCCATTGTTTGTCAAGGACTAAGGAGTGCAGAAGGTTATATTAAAGAAGAAAAGAGCAAATTTTCCTGGTGTAATTACTTTGAGGTAAAGGACGAGACCAGCACGTCAGAGTTCAGTGCTGGAAAGGAAAGCTCTGGGAAGCGTGGATGTCTTTTCCTGTCCAAAGAGGGGACACTGTGACAGTATGTGTGTCATCTTAGTCCTCTGTTAAAGAGCATTTTTGATGACGTTAACCAGACTTTGGAGGGCAAATGTTACGAAGCACAGCTCAGGAAACTGTGCTGCCTCAAGGCCTTGGAACAGCCTTTTTACTTTTGTGTCCTGGCTAGTGAATAGACTGCCCTTTGGCATCTGTTATATAAGCCAAGAGCTTTTTAAGCCCAATGTATTTCACAGTCTCTTGAAAAACAACTTTTTTTTGACCCAATAGGATAATGTGTAAGCAATTCCCTGAGTTATAGCCTTCCCTGAGTTTTCCCAGTGTGGGTTTTTGCTCTGAAAAGCATATTGTCCGCAGGGTGAAAGCAGTTCTATGGACAAACTGCTTTTGCAATGTTGCTTAAAAGTGTCCAGTGATGTTGAGATGATCACACCATTCTTCTGATCCAGGACTCTGTCCTATACCAGCTGAAATTCGTGGGATTATTTCCAATGCTGTGCGGTAAATTGGGGCTTAAATAAGAGAGGCAAGTATGAATAATTACATTCAATATTTTTTTTTTGCCGTTCAGTACAAGAGATACTGACGCTCACAAACATTGCCTCTATGCAGAAAGTTTCCCTCCTGTAATAAGCTCTTTCTTCTCCCCAAAACCAAGGGGAAAACAGAGGTCATCTGCAGAAAAATGTGCATCTGGCACACTACTGTGCCTTGAAACAATTCAGCTCTTGGATTCCGCTGCCCTGTAAGTGGAGAAGAGCACAGTGTACGTTTCTGGTGGACTCAGTATTAACTTTAGCTTTCTGCTTCTTTAAGGTAAAAAAGGTACAAATAATCATCTGTTTTAGCTTTTACCTGAAGCCCACTGTTAAACTGGTCCTCAGCCAACACCAGTCTAAGAATATGCTTTCCTCCTATTTTGGTTCGCTGATAAGATCCCTGCCAGCAGTATATAGCGGGCAAACTGTGTGTGGTTAGCCTTGATCCCTTGGCAAACAGGCACACAATTTGAACAGCAAGTGGGAAATTCCTACTGACCTGGTTATACTGTTTTTCACAGTCTTACACCTGTTTCTTTTTCAATGCTCTCTTCCTCTGCATCAGTTGTTTCCTGGGATTTTTTCGCACATGTAGAGATCAAAACAAGAGGCAACATGAATTTGCTTTTAGAGGTGGCTTCTGTTATGTCAGGATGAAGTCCAGTAGATTAGAAATGGGCAAAGTAATAAAAAAACCTGCCAAAACCATCATCACAGATACAACTTCTGCTACCTCATGGTTTGTTTTTGGATAGGGCCAATCACATGAGCATAGTTGGAGGACACTCAAGTACCTGTTACAGTGTCAGAGTTAAGCAACAGGGAAGTGTAATTAAATGTGTGGTTCGGGTGGGCTTGAAACCTATTTGCAATCAAGCAAACCATTGAGTTTTTCAGCATATTTGGCACTCTCCCCGCAGAAGAGGTCCAGTCCTGGGATAGCAGCCATGTTTTCCTGCCACTCCTGACTAAGGTGCATTGACAGAGAAGTGTGTAGGAGTTTACACAGGGTCAGCTTGCACAAAACCTTGCTCTGGACAAGATTAATCTCTCGTTTTTATGAGCACTAAATTTCATCAACATTTATCCCCAAATTAAAAAACTAACAAGAACATATTACTAAAGCAAATAGACTTTGCTTTTTTCTGTATAAATAAAGCAGACTCTTGTTTAATCTTTGTTGCCTTGGATGAGAAGAACACGGTATTAGGTGCCAAACCTTTCATGGACTTCTGGATGTACCTGAAATTAACTCTTAGAGAGGAAAATGGAAGTGACGAGTCACACATTGGTTTGTCATTTCTTTTTGTCTCCCAGATATCTAGAGCAAACCTGTCAGAAGCTCAAATGTTATTAGGAGTCTATGTACAATGTATGTTCACTAAAATAAAGGTGTCCAAAGTACAGTGGAGTGCAGTGTAGGAGCTCCTCAGCTAATGCTGAACCTCTGAGCTTGGAGCTATGAATCAGATGCAGCGTAGCAATGTTATTCCAGCAGTCTCGTCAGAATTAATTAGCCTGGCTGAGGGGCAGGACAGATTTGCCTGGGCAGACAGCAAAGACAGAGCAGCTATAGTGCCTGGTACCTCAGCAAGTTTATTTGGAGCAATACGGAAGAGCTGTCAGTGCTGAGAAAATTGTACTGACTTAAATAGGTGCCAGATCGCACTGTTTATTAGATCTGCTGTCTCCAAGACACACGCACAAGGCTGCATCTGAAACAGTTTTGTTCCTATGCTTTTACTTTTTGGTATGGCTTCAAGAGAAGCAAGAGTCTGAGTATGACTGCTTGAAAAGTCACTCTCTATGACTTCAGCAAAGAATGTTAAGTTGTAGTAAAGCAGTTCGCTTGCCCATCTCATAGGCACATACAGATATTGAATGGAAATAGAAATAGGAACAGGTAGATATGTATGAAAGCATCAAAGCAGAGATCTGCAAGATCACTTTGTACACTCACTAATCTATAATAATTAGATTTTATTTTAGTAGAATCCTTTAAATATTTGGAAAACAATATGTATATATTTTATTTCTGAAGTCTAAATAGCTATGTAACAGTTAAGCGTATAAACTCACATACATTAGGTTCCAGGAGAAAGGAATCTGGGAACATAATCTGATATTAAGAGCTTTCCAGGTAATGTGAGCCTTTCATCTAATGGGGTTCTCTTGGATCAGAGCCGTTACTGCCAGGCTTTGTAACTCCAGCTTTGAAGAAAGCAGACTAACTTGGAGAGGTGTATACCCGCCAGGAAACACTGGTGGAGGCTTAGCTCCCTCCTCTGCCCTTGTCTTCCTTTGTGAATCTGGGCAAGCCACTGTGGGAAGTAAGACAAAAAAGCTATTTGGAAAGTGAGGAATGTAATGCTTTGAAAAGTTGTTAAATTATTGTGAGACAAAAAAGCATTAAAAGACTGTGAAATTATCTTCAGTAATGGGGAACAACCAAGCATTTTAGAAAAAACAATACTGTTATGTGGCTTATTTTTATGGGAATCAAAGAGGAAGCAGGATACAAATGTAAGTGTTTTATATACACATATTTATAGCTGATGGGATCAGTGAACAGGAGTTGCTCTGTTAGGCTAATCCCTGCCCATATCCTTCACCTTGTACAGCTACATCTTGACCCTACAACAGAGTCCATGTTTCATAGGTGAGACTTCTGTATAGCTATATATGCAACAGCAGCTGCTGTTGTATTATAAAGTACTCAGGGCTAGAGGCTGCAGTAGTTTGGCACAGTGAGTACAGAACAGGAATCAGGACTTTCAGAGATATCCATTAAATTTACGTGTCTATTTCAATTCAGTTAATGGAACAAAAATCCAAGACTGAAGATCTCAACCAGGAATTTCTGGAGAAATACAAGGTAAGATTTAGGTAGCTCAGAAGATAGCAGACAATATCCATATTTTTCCATGTGAAAAGGTGTTGTACATGTTTTGTGTTAGAAAAAAAACCAGACAAAGAAAAACCCAAACATTTTTACAAGAAGCAACACTAATGGGGAGATATGTTAACAGGAGTGCCTGATTCATATCATTAATGTGGACAGGCAGGAACTGTGGAGAGTGAAAGAGCAGTTGGAACATGCTTACCTTGAGAACACACCTAAATTAAGAGGCTGTCAGAGACGTGTTTCATAGTGTTGGCAACCCAGGTGTAACAAATTTCCAAGATGACTATTAGTGAGTACTAACAGTTAAAAAAGCATTTCCAATTTCTTGCTAAATAGAGACTTAAGTGTTCAGAGGGACAGGGGACTGTAAGCAGAAGTGAAGGTCAGTTGGTATACATGTGGAAAGTAATGCCTGTTAGCAGGGAAAGCAAATGACTTCTAGACATGGTGGGGTTCAAATCAAGTGATGTGATTCAAGAAAAAGGACCAGGAATGGAGAGAGTGGAAAGATACCTCATACTTTCCTAGTGCAGAATTTTTTTGTTTTCCACATCAAGCTTTTTGTCTCAGACAGTAGATCTTGGATCCTTTTTGGTATGGCAATCCCTATCTTCCTGTATTTGCTTTTCTCTTGATATATTTTAGAATAATGTTAATTGCACTGGGAAAAACCACATGCTCTTCTATTGTTTTTCTTTCCTGAGTGCTACATTGTTTTTCATTTATGGATCAGTTTTGTGCTGTAATGAAACCAAAGAGATGATAGAATTTTCTTTCCCAAATGTGATAGATCAATGTCTGAGAAAATCACTTTTTTATTTCACTGGGGCTGTTTTGCAGAGCAGAAGTGGGAATTAAGCATGACTTTCAAGAATTTTTGTCAACTTTACTGCTCTGCTCCTTTGTGCTAGTGACCAATGATCTGCAGTGGTAGTACATTTAGTCACATATAATAAAGTAGATCTTTGTGCATATTTAATAAATTTAGGTACTTTGCTAGTAAAACATTAATTTGTTTCATGTTTGATTTTTTTTTTCACTTCATTGTTTTCACCTGGAAGTTCCGTCTGAGTTCTGAATAAGGGTTGAAGAGAACTTTTGTTGCCAAAAATTAAGACAGGGTTCAAGGGTGTATATTTTACCTGTTAACTTTTTATTGTCAATGTTTATGATGAAAACATTAAATTTGCCATCAGTTTGGCTACTTTCTTTTCAACAGGCAGCCCCCTCCCAGCTGCAACAGTGGCATCTAAAGATGTGAAATTCATGGTACTGATTTTTAGCAAACATTTTCTTGCACATTAAAGAAGTATTCTTGCTAATAATTATGAAGTGCTGACTCATTGACAAAGCAGGGCATCAAGACCAGTGAAAATGGTGACACTCAGACCTTGAAAATGGAAGGTCCCAGAAAAAGTTCTGTAAATCACTGGGGCTGGTGCCAGAACTCTGGCCAGCCAGGCAGATCACATAATGTAGCTCCATGTTAATCAGGCTTAAATGACAGTGGTTTTGTGGTTTGTTTTGTTTTTTACAATCATTCTGTACTCCAGACTTAGGTAATTCTCCAGGTTTTATTGATTTATGAATCTGACTTACAGTGTTAATTAAAATAGAGTCTGGAAACAGACTGGAAATGCATTTTATTTAGGACCTATGTAAAAACCTCTGAAGGACAGGGGAACGCTCATTTCCACAACTTTACCATCTGTCTGTCACATGATGGCTTGCAATGTACAATAAGTGTCAGTAGGTATTTAAGCAATGCTTGGAATCTGTATATCTGGTGCTTTCTGGGGAATAGATGGCATTAGAAATGAAATTATAATCTACTATGCATCTCTGATCATTTAAATAAAAATAATTTGCTAATGTCTCAGCTAGATAGAAAGTAGAGGGCTTCTGGGTCTTAATCTTTCCTCCACTATACTTTCTAGTTAATGCTTGTCATGAGTGACTGTTTCTGGTGTCCGTGTCAGGCTTGCAGAACCTCATGATCCCATGCCTATTTTATAGATGTACGCACAAGCCATGGTGTGACAGAATAATCTTGTTTTCTGCCCTAGGATACAGTTTTATGCATTGTGTCCTGGTTGCAGCTGGGATAGAGTTTTCATCTCAGTAAGTGTTACTATGAGAAAAATGTTGATAACACTGATGCTTTTAGTTTTTGCTATGAAATCAAGGACTTTTTCCAGTTTCTCTTATTCAGCTAATCAGCAGCTGTGCAGGAGCTGGGA
>Ga0181612_155323_pt1 | contig 16176 bp, 6 predicted proteins | sample HoacroProtozoa21_FD_119630 | JGI IMG/M metagenome (GOLD analysis project Ga0181612, IMG submission 119630) | Hoatzin crop microbial communities from Cojedes, Venezuel. Combined Assembly of Gp0051906, Gp0051904, Gp0051908
CAGCACGTGCACCCAGTGTCACACTGTAGTCTGCAGCCTGTGTGGATTTAATCCTAATCCTCATATCACAGAGGTGAGTTGTTTTTAAACTGGTGTTTGCTACCGGAGTACAAATTAAGTTTACGTTCATTACGCTGAAACACCAGATGTGTTAATTGTCTCATCGTGATCGCTTAAGGCCTTAAGTTCAGTGAAAAAAAAAAATCATGCTATTTGGGAAAACGGCTTGTGGGTAAAATGGGGTGAAATTGAGTAAAAAAGAAGTAATGCTTCTCTGTACAGTGTTTAGAAGTGTGTTTTCACTTCTTCATATAGGAAGAGGAGGAACTCCAATGTGACTTTTTTGCCATTTTGCTTCATTTTAAGCACTTGCTGTCTATGTTTGTAGTCTGACCACAAGAGTAATGTGCTAATACATTCATAAATAAGTAAAATTTGCTGCTATAAAAACTAAACAACAAAATATGAAAATGACTCTTTATAGCCTCAGTGTGTGTTTTGGAAAATGATGTGGGGTGGATTTGCTTTGAAACTGTGTCGGTGTTCTTAGCGGAAAGTCTGAGTCATGAGTTTTGACTTGGTGATACTCAGGTTGTTTCATTCTTGTGAGATGCTAAGAAAGAGATCTCTGTGGACTATTTCTAACCTTGATCACCATTCTTGCTGTAATTATATAACATAGAAATGGCATAGAAAGTAATATTAGGACTACAAATGAGCTTACTTTAACCTGCTGTTTGCGGTGGCTTGCTTTATGTGCTTATACATATCTTTGTTCTCTACTTGCTCTGCATGGGAATAAGGCTTCATATGAACGTCTGATCTCTTCTTATTGCTTGAATGACTTCTCCTACATCCTGAAGTGCTAGTTTTAAATTTGCAGTGTAGTTGAGCTTTGTTTTCGGTATCAACACTTTTACCAATTTATAGAAATTCAAGCATAGCAGACCTGACACCAGAGACTAACTAGCGAGAAGTAGCCAGAAGTGATATTTAGGAAGCTTATTTTGTCTTGTTTTGGTATTAGTTTAGCTGATCAGAGATACTGATAGGAAGAAGTACAGACTGCTACCGTATTTTGAATATGACAAAAAATCATGTCCCTAGGTTTAAAATGGTATCAAAGAGTTGATGAGGCTGAAAGGGTCCTCTGGACATCATGTAGTCCAACCCTCTGCTCAAAGCAGAGGTTTACTCATAGCCGTTTTTGAATATCTCCATGGATGGAAACTCCACAGCCTCTCTGGTCAATCTGTTTCCTCAGTACCACAATGATTTAAAAACATTGCAAGTAGCTAGATTTCTTTCCAGTGCACATTTTTATCAGTGATAATTTTAAGTGGGTACCTGGTAACAAACAGAAGGCTTTTTACATCCAGCAAGTATATTATTTGTTGATTTGTTGTTAAAATTGCAAATTTAAAGCTGAAAGACTAATCGCAGTAACCATTGGTAGCACATTGCATCGTTTAGGAGTGCACTCTCTTGTCTGAGTTCAGGGAAATTTAGGCTTGAGGTGGTGGGCATTAATGCTTGGGCTGGAAAAGGATTGCAGAAATTTCAGAGCACCTGCAACTAACCAGGCACTCAGAGTTTATGTTATCAGGGCCTAAATGAGGAAAGGTCATAAAGCAGGACATTCTGGGCAGTTGGGATAAAAAAAGATATATTTATGTGTAACAGACAAGAAATATGATGCATGATGTTAAAGTCAAAGAGGAATTTTTCTAAGAAAACTTTACCTTCAAGTTCTGACAGAATGTTTTTAGACCAGAATTTCTTAAATTTATTTGTGAGTGCCGAGTTGTTTATTTCCACATTGTGCTCCTGGAGTCTCTTGGAACTCTAAGTTTGTCTTCCTTTCAAAACTTCAGATTTCTCATGGAAATGGTCAGCAACTTTGCTGTGTTCAAATGAAATGGATTTTGAGAGAGAGAGAGTTTATGTAAGAAGATCTTAAAGTATATGGAAATTCTGTGAATAACTACTAGTTTTTTGAAGTTGTTACTCTATAAGTGTGAAATTCAGGACTTAATAATTCAGACAATAAATACAGCTGCATTTAAGACTAACTGATTGCATACATATGTAAAAGCAGATTTGAATTTCATAGTACACATTGAAATAAACACAGGATATGCTTTTATTTCATGATGAAATCATTTCAGTAAATTAAGATATTGGACGTCTAATTTATTCAGCCATTAGTTCCAATCTCCTGACTCCCACTCAGATATTTCTCATTTGCTCAGCTTTGCACCACCAGCTGTCTTGCTGAAACTTCATTGTGGGTGTCCTGTTCCAATCTGCAGTGAAGTGCAACGACAATCACATCTGACTTTATTATTGAACAGTTAGAAAAAAGTAATAGAACCTGCCCTGGCACATACAAAAATTGGTCTTATTTCGGGTGCAAAGGTTCACACTTGAGTTATTCTCAAACTTTTATTCTAGTTTCCCTTTCCTTTCAATATTTAGCTTATTAACAAAAGTTTCTGATTCTTCCTTTACAGTAAGTAGTTAACACATTTCTTCTTGTGTAGCATGAAAACCATGGTTTGTGTCTTAGCTGTTGGTTTTCTTGATTACAGTGCAAGTTTTTTCTTTTGGCTTCCCTTATTTTAATTTCTCCTGAAGTGTTATTGGCCAAAAGTCTTTGTCTCTTACCCATGCACTTACTGACTAAATCTTCTCCTTGTATTGTTATGCTTTGACTTTTTCTCCTGCTCTTTTTGCCAAGTTTCATGGTTCTGTAATTCCATATTGTGCCTTTCCCGTGCCCTTTAGAGCTGCTGTTTTTATTGCTTATGTTAAAACACCTTACCGATTGGAAAGCAATAATTTCAAATTGGATGCGAAGAGAGTGAAAGGCATTTATTTAGAAAAGAATTTATATTACTTTTATTCTCTAACATTTTCCCCTATACAGTGCTTGAACTACCTTCTTAAGATATTCTTCTTGCGTGACAGTTCTGTCTTCATAACTAACAGAGTCAATTACTTTTCAAATCTAGATCTTTCTAAATTTCTATGTTGTGTATTTCTAACTGATTCTGGACAGAATACAGCAGGTTTTACAAACTGGCTAAGGAAGTAGATCACATGCATTGTAAAACCATTATTAAAAGTGCTGACTTTTTGAAATTTTTATTCATTGTTCTCATTTAAACCTCTTTTCAAAACGCAGAGGTACATGTGCTCTGTCTGTGTTAACTCGCTAGAGAGAACTGTGTAACCAAGAGCAGAAAGTGATACCTGCATTGCCACAAGGTCAGACCCCTTGAACTATTTCTCTGAACCGTCTGACGTTGCGGTCCCCTTGGGGAAAAGGGATAGTTGGCATCTTGGTTTTGTACAGCAGACCGGAGAGAAAACACACCATATATAACATGTTCAGCAACATATGTCTCTATAATCTGTCTAGGCATTGACACTCCACTCATCACCATGGCACATGACTGCCTAGCAACAGTTGCATAAAGTAATGGAAAAAAATATATAAACAGGTTTGACTGGTACTATGTTCCATTTTCCTTCCACATACATTAGAACCTGGTAGCAGGTGTGTATTTATTTTATTAACTGGTCATTTATTTTTCTCATTTTTAAAAAAATTTATTTTGCCCAACCCACTCCCACGAGCCATTAGCAACAGAAACCAGCACTTCCCCAAAAAAGATTCAGTCCTCTAGCTCATTTGAATAGCAGCAGGCTTTCTGAAAGCGAGCACAGACATCTGAGGGACTATCCATTTTCTTAAATGCTTATGTATGGTTTTTGATAAAGCTAGGCAAAAAGCATGAAGTGCTATTGTTAAATCTAAATTCTCAGTGCGTGTGCTTGATAGCTGGAAAAAATTTTCGTCACCTGTGAACTAGTGATTGGAAGATACATAGAACACAGACCGAGCAAGGGTGTAAAGTGTAGTAATGTAGCATTACATTGTGTATGATGGGCATCTGTAAAGCTGATGATCAAGTGGAGTGTTAAAGCTGTTAATGTCAGAAACTTGGCTATATGTGAGCTCTCTTCCATGAGCCCACCCTTGATGAGTATGTGTGCATATGTGAATGCCTGTTTTCTAGGTAGTTTTTAAGAGGGAATATTTTTCATGGCTTTTATCTACATTAGTCCGTATTTCATCCACTGTTTCTGTATGCATTTGAGAGACCATTTAAAATTAGTCTTGGAGCCAGGTATAATTTTTTACTTAGGTACTTGCTGAAAATTACACATTCAGATAATGTGAAGTTGTGTATATCGATGTAGGATTTGTTTATGTGCCAAAAGCTCTTCTGGATGGAGGCAAAGTGAGTTCTAAAAAAATATTTCATTGGCTTTATTTTTGACACAATGTGTCTGTATCAAAGTTGACTTAATCCTAATGGAAAAAAGAAGAGGATAAAAATAAACAGTTGAGTCTCCCAAAGTGGAGTGTATAATTTCAGATCAAGTAGAATATTTTACTGTATTTACAGATTTATTTTTCAATTCAACAGGAAAACGAATTTTTTGAACCCAGTGTGAAAAGATTTTTTTGTTGGTTGTTGTTGTTGTTAGAATTTTTGGGGGGACATGTCTATTTTTTTTTTCCTGCTTCTGGCAGAACTAGGAATTTTCTGTATCAGTTGCTCTAGATACTACAGCCTTGATTTTTTGCTCTTTCTTTCTGCTTCCATTTTTATGTACAATCGTGTCACAACTTTTGGTGATTTAAGAGTATCATGACTTGGTTCAAATCTTTATAAGGATTTTTGGTATTTGTATTTCTTTTTGTTAATGTCCTCCATCTCCAAGTATCCTAAACAGTCACAAATACTTGGGCATGAAGTATTTTCAATAACTAAAAAGAATTTAAGCAGTCAGAAATGCATTAATTTTCTTCAGTTATTATCATTATTATTAGCTTGTATAGGGAAAAGAATATATAATAATTTAATATGCATATAAGGAAGGTGACTATAATTCTTGTGGTGAATACAGAGAAGTTTTGCTTATACCTGCAATAAAATTAATAGAAATGACTGTATGAAATCTTTGTTGATTACATGACAGTAAAGGAAGCTATTGATTGAACTGAAATATTCCCTGCAGTTTACAGTCTAGACCCTGCTGTGTTGTAGTAGTGCATAAGAACCAGAATGCAACATGGACTGGAAATGACATATAAACAAAAATAAAACTGCCATCACTGTGAGTAGTGACATGCCACAAATCTAAGCTTTTTAATACCAGGAAAAATAGCTTGAAACGGTACACCCTATGTGCACTTAAGACTTGTGGAGGATATTCAGGTTTATATAAGTAATGCAAAATCAAATAGGAAAAAATTAAAGACTTGAATCTGACCATCAGCTCTTATAAACATAAATTGTAAAGAAATTAGTCAAAAAAACACTAACAAAACCCAAAACTCTTTTTTAACTTTCTCAAAGTATTAATTTAGATATCAACTCTTAACTGCCCCAAAGTAAAGCCAGAGGTGTTCTGTAAAAGAGGATGGAGTTGTCTGGGTTCAAACTGATCAGAAAGCAGATTCAAACAAGCCTTGTTTAATTGTCTTCTAAAAATGATCAAAGGTTGAAATATTTCTGTGTGAAATAGTTCTTTTGGTCTAAAGAGTACTTGGGGTGTTCCAGTGTTACTGACACTGCAATTTATATGGAAGTGGAAATTACAATTTTTGTGATGAAATGAAGTTAGTACAGCCCCTTTAGTTCTGCCCCTAGCTAGAACTGCCACATAGGCATCTGGGAAAATTGTAAAGATCCTCAAATAGGAGGGTTATGGAAGCGCAGAATACTGTTCCTCTCTGTGCAATATTCTTAAACACATTCCCACACCATTTCTCTCTCAGAGGAAGACTATATGCCTACATTTCTGCTTTACATTTATGATTAGATGTATTAATAGTATTGATGCCCTGTGGATTTTTTTTTCTTTAAAGGAGCAGAACATAGACAGAGTCAAACACCTATGCATTGCGAATAGTTTATTGGTATTTTATTTGGGCAATATTCTACAACATGTTAGAGTGTTTTCTCATTAGCCCAGAAAACTGTCCTGTCCAGTTTTTAACAGAAGTAAATAATAAATTAATCTGCATAGCTAAAGATGTCAACAGCAGTGAGCCATCTGCGCCAGTATTGCTGTTGCTCAGCAACTGTAATTTACTACTATGTGAGGCCATCTGATGTGGAGCGGCTGTTCGCTGGGTGATCGCTGGGCAGGAACCGCGGCCCAGCCCTGCTCTGGCCAGACAGCATAATCCCGGTCAAATCCCAGCGTTATTCACTCAGAAGCGCCCTGCACAGCGCAGATGGAATTTGTTAACCTTTTCTTTGCTGCTCTCTTGATTTGCAGTTATATTTTTTGTTAATCCTTCAGGTGTTTCTAATACATTAAATGTCCATGCAGTTAATGAAAGCAGTCAGAATTTGTTGCAGTGATGCGTGTTGTAGTGCACTGAGCTGCGTTTAAAAGCATTTTTCCCTGTCCTATGCATGAGGCAGCTTAAACACAGGCTGGGCTATAGAAACTGAGTTTTAGATATTCTGAAATACTGTCATTCAAAAAAAGAAATGAAAATATTACACGTTCACTATTTTACTATTTTGCTTTATCATTCTAATTATGTGAGCAATAAAATAACTGTTCCCCAAACACCCGTAGTTCATATGAAAAGTACAGCTTTTTGTATTAGTAATTTAAGCAGAGCAGTGGAGTATATTTTAAGATTGTGATAACTGCACAAGACAACTGATCCAGTAATATTTTTCAGTAGTTTTAAAATAGCTAAGTAACATTTAAAAATAGCATTTTAAAATGGCTGTTTTAAAAGTGTGCTCAAATATTGGTTTAGCACCAAGCTACAGTGTTTGTAACCATTGCTGTGGTTTGTGGAATGGATACATGGGGAACGTGCTGCTGAACAGAACCTAGGGTCATTTTTGTGAACATTTTGAGTCAGTGTTTCCTGATAAACTCCCTAATTACCTTCCTTTCAGATATCAGATATAAAAGCAAATGTTTATGTTGCATACTGTGTACAATTGTTAAATGTTTGTTTCGGTGTAATTACTTTGAATAGCTGAGATCTTATTCATGGAAGGATGCTGTAGAAGGAAAACTTTGTCTCCGGTATTGCCCAGGCTTGTTTAGAAGACCTTTTCAGTTGTATGTCGACGTACTAATTCAGTTTATTTTGGGATAGATGTTGTTCATAACAGGATTTTCTGATCTAGTTGATTGTCGCTTACGGTGTTCTACCAACCTACATGAAGCTGCATAAAATAATGGACACAAGTGCTTTATTTTTCATGTTGTCTCATCATCCAGCCAAATATGGATTCCTAACTCCTCTCTGATATTATCAGAAATCAAATAAGCTGATGTGTTTTCAGACTAGAATTTGTCAATAAAGCTTTGGGGCAGCACTGAGCAATGTCAGCAAAGTCTATTTACGTGTCTGAGGCAATGTAAAGGCTCTATAGATCTTTACATGTCTGTGGTGATGTAAAGGAATGTTAATATTCTATGCATATCTTAAAGTATCTTTTTATAGTACCTAATGACTTGTCTAAATGAGACCGATTGCCTTAAAAGGCAGCTCTGTTCTGCAAAAGGACTGTTAAAATGGGTTCTGAGAGCTACATTCATGTTGTGTGCCAGTAATTTTTATATGAAATGTGTTCAATCTGCAAGTCAAAATTTCTTTCTCACAGTACATCTGGAATTTTAGAATCAAGCTGGGTTCTCTTCCTCTCCTATGTCATCTGCAAGAATAGAAATTGAGCACGCCAGTCGATGCACTCACTCTGACAGTTTTCCTATTGCTTTCGATGGGTTTGCGTAGTTAGAACAGATCTGAACACTTTTGCAGAAAGGACTAGGCTCCAGATTGCCTTCAGTTGTGTTGGCTTTGTTTGGGATAAGGATAACTGAAGTGTAGATTGTATTTGTTATTGGAGTCGACTTTTAGATTATGAATAAAGAAAGGTGACCTATGGAATGTGCTGCTATAATTTTCTTCAATGTAATTCCCCATGGATGCTGTTACTAAAACACTGTGAATAAATGCGTTTGGTGCTCCCAGCTAGTAGAGTCTTTTTATGAAACTTTTAAAAGATGTTATGGCTGATGAATATGTAGAATATATTTTAATTACTTGTTTATTGTTATGAGGGCAAATAGTTTCGACATCAGTGAGTTAGAAAGCAAAGTAACACTTTCTGTGTTCAGTAGTTGAAATCAGAGCAAAAATGCTGCATGAAATCTGTTGAATTTACAGTCCTAGTCATGTCACTTAACAGCATGGGTCTCAGGAGAAGAAAACAACTTATGGATTTGTTCTAAAAGTGTGACCCAGCCCCCACCTCTGTCTACCAGTGTAAAAATAGACAGCTTGGGATCCTCAGCATCACGGAACAGTCTCCTTTACAAATAGACAGGAACTTCAAGAGCTCACATGTTGTCCTGTAAACTTTTGCCTGCTAGTTCTAGGTAGCGATACGAGAAATATGGAGAAAGAAACTAGAAAGTCACAGAACTGCTGTCCAGGAAGGCCTTTAAGGGTAAACAAGCATTAGTATTTTAGGTGTCTACAGCAGCAATAAGTTTTACTTCATCTGTAATAATGTGTAGGAGCATCTGCTCCTGTTAAAATTTATGGAAAATCTCTGTAACTGCAGTAGAATGAACAGGCCGGTGTTTGATACAAAACTGCATCATGTAGTGCACTTCATTTTGAACTCCTGCAGTTCCAGTCACAGAACTACAGTTCACAGAATCACAGAATCACAGAATAATAGGGGTTGGAAGGGACCTCTGTGGGTCATCTAGTCCAACCCTCCTGCCGAAGCAGGGTCACCTACAGCAGGCTGCACAGGACCTTGTCCAGGAGGGTCCTGAATATCTCCAGAGAAGGAGACTCCACAACCTCCCTCAGCAGCCTGTTCCAGTGCTCCGTCACCCTCAGAGGGAAGAGGTTCTCAAAAGGTCCTAGAACTTTTGCACAGAATCTAATTCCTGAGGAATGTACTCTGTCCTTGGAGTCAATAAGACCTGGCAGAAGGTTTACTATTTAGGGGAAACAATTTAGAAGCAGTCCTCAATATAACAGCTACCATCATGATGGTACAGCATCATTATATTCACAGTGAAGGCTTTACAGCAGAGGTCATGAAAGCATGCTTCTAGACAAATTTCATCTATCATCCCACTTCACAAGTTTACTCTGCATCAGATCACTCCTTTTATTAAAACTTACAGGATTTCCAAAAATACCTGCAGGAATGATGCAACTAAATTCTACTGTATTTTCCAACAGCACAAACAACGACACATCCAGCTCCAGCTGACCTTCAATGACTGCTGCTTCATCATGATCTGTGCCTTTAGAAATCTTCCAAGGAGTACCAATTTCCCTTTAGGTTCCTCAGCAAATAATACATATTAAAAAAAAACCCCAAACCTACTGAAAAGCATTATGCCAATGAATGCGATATTCTCATAAGCTTTTAAACATTTGCCTCCTTCCTACTAAAGCTACACCAGTCTTACCATCAATCCCCAGAGCCCCCTCCTTCTTGTTCTCCAGGCATGGTTCAAACTTGCTGATGATTTCCAGGCAGTGCTCTTTAGTCACATTTGTCATCTGTAAAAGCAGCAAAAATGAAGTGTTAACTAGTAATCACAGCTTCTCTTCGCTCTTTTCCCTGTATACAGTTTATCAGCTGGCCGATTATCCATAGTGGTACTAAGGATTTCCAGTTACCAGTGAGATTCTCGCTCCTGTCAATCAGTGTCAGGTCAGATCAGAACCAGACTGCTTTGGGAGAAGTTTCTGTCCTATTGGCAGCTGCCGGACGACAGCCAATACAGACAGAGTTCTGCTTTGTAGGTCAGATCTGGTTAGAGTGTTTTTAGGCACACAGAGCATCCAAACAGAACAAGCTTTGTCACAAACCAATGGGAATTCTTCTCTTGTAGGATTAAGGGATCAGTTTGCATTATCAAAGGGTTTTTACTTTAAAATAAAACAAGAAAATGGTTCATCTTTATGCAGCAGACAGAAAGATCAGTTACTAGCAGGGTAACAGAGAATCAGGACATAATGCTCTCAGAAAGCTCTTTGAGGAAGTCTGCTAGCTTCAAGGTTGCTTTGCATTCGCAAATTAAAAAGAGTACAAAGGGAAATAGATGTCTGTAAATGTTGTTGCTTATAAAATGATCCATTTATGATAAGCTGTAGCTTTTTTTAACTTGCAATGTTTCCATAATTCAATTTTAGTGCAAATATTTAATATTCCTGCTATTTACTGTTTATTTATCCTCTAATTATTTTCCCTGCTATTATTTAATGTTCCAGTCCTAAGTGGTCCAGCAAATCCTTCCCATCAGATGCTGTACATGATACATGAAAATACAGCCCTTGTCATCAGAGGGGACTGCCAATAAAGTGGACAAGCTGATGACTGTTTCAGCAATGTGGAATCTTTGCTTAGGGGGAAATGAAATGAAATCACCAGTGTATCTTCTAGCAGATCAATGCCTTTTCTGGGGGTAATTTAAAACCTAATAAATACAGTAAAAGAAGAGGAAGAAAAAGACCCCTAACCCTTTATTTGCCTGTACAATATAGGTTTGCTGGGTTCAAAAGATAAAGCTCTAGAAGAACAGAAGGTTTTTCTGGTGCAGCTTCGAATGGCCAGGGTGAACATTTGTTCTCCCTGTACATATTGTATGAGAAAGGGTAGCGCTAGGCAAGGGAGAGAAGTGCCACAGGCACGAGTCGTCCACGTCAGTGATGAGCTGAGCTGATTTGTGTCCTGTGGTGAGTGGTCATTTTCCTCTCGCCATCTGGAGGATCAATTGACCAATGAAATGGAAACATACTCCACTTATCTAAAAAGATAACTGCCAGAGAGGTGGCTTTTTTACTCACTCGTTTCTTAGACAACATTTGAAACGAATGGATATTTATGATTTACAGACATGCAGCTTAAAAAGAGATCATGAGAGGGAAAAGGCAAAGACGAATCAATGCATTTGCTCCTGCACCGACTGCATCTTGCTGTCCAACTATTTTTTCTCACTTCAGGATCTTTCACAAGCCTCTAGATGAAAGATCACAGGATTGTTCAGGGACCTCAGGAAGTTATCCAGCCCAAAATCCTGCTCAGAACAGGGTCAACTACAAGGTCACATCAGTTAGCTTAGGGCGTTACCTAGTCTGGTCCTCAAAACCTCCAAGAACGGAGGCTGCATAACCTCTCCAGGCAACCAGTTCCAACGGGTGAATGTCCTCGTGGTACGGAAGTTAGATGCCTTGCCATTTTCTGGTCTGCCAAATCACCAGAAAGACAAAAACTGTTCTGACCAAAGGGCATTTGGGATAGGAGTAATAGTGTCAGGCTTCCAGGTAGCTTGGTTACAAAGATTCCTAGTGCCACAAAGCTTCAAGTCAGTGACGGAGGAAGCAGATCAGTGGGCGTTTATGTGGCGTGCCATACATACAGAGACAAGAAACTTTTATCTTCTACCATTAGAAAATAAGAATATATCAACACCAGTTTCCTTTTCTGACGAAAACATATATGAACTGTCAGAAAATGGACTTCTGTAACTTCAGTGTGCACAAGTGATGGACAAAATTTCTAATGTGACTGATGTAGGCTAGCCCTGTTGTTAAATACAGTGATCCAAGTGGACAGCAGTTACTGCAACACAGCACATAGTTTGCTGGTATTTTGCTGAATGTGCATAAAACACTATAAGCACAATGTATAGGTGCACTTCAATACCTGAATAGCAAAGCTTATAAAGCTATGAAGTAACAGCTCTGAAGAGCTGTAAAATGTCTCAGATTCATAAGCAACATTAAATATCATGCTTACCATTATCTACTGGCTGCTGTCACTGCCACTCCCTACCCCATACAATTATACAGGGCATATACAGACTACCTGGTTTGTCAGACAAAAATTTTTCACCTCTTTCAGATCAGCGAAATGGAAAAATAGTCTTTAAGACTCACTCCAGCAATGGAGCGCTAAGAGAAAACTTAATATGTGCTACTGTATATCCTCAGAAAACTTTCCCAGACATTAATAACCCTCTCAACAACTCTTCAAAGACATAATCTTCCACTTTACAAACTGAGATAGTGTGACAAAGTAATTCAGTGCCTCATCATGCACCATGCACTAAGTCAAAAGCAGAGCCAGAAAGAGCATCTGTGCACCAGGGTGCTGAATACTGGGAAAAGACAGATACTGATGGAATTGTCCTAAAAGAACACACGAGGAACAAAGAAACTGTAAAGACTCTGTTTAGGGGCACAACAAAAGAGCCTACAGAAAAAAGAGGTACGGAGAACAAGAAGGTTCAAGAAATAGTCATGCCAGCCTACGAGATGAAAATCCAGAGGCATCTGACTGTCTATTGTTCACATGCATGACAACAAAGTTCCCACCTCTGTTAAAAGGCAATGCATCCCCGATGGCAAACAGGAAGGCACGCAGATGGGAAGTCTTTTCCTGGCTTGGGCCTACCTTCTGTTCTGCCTCCAGAAAGCGTCTCAGGTCATCTGTATCTAGGTAGTCCTTGTGGTTGCTGTAGGTGAGCATTAGCAGGTACAAATCACGTCGTGTTGACATCATTTTATAGAAGGCACAGAACTCATCAAAGCCCAGCATGCCCTGGTTATCATCCGTGTCAGCCTCCTGCATTACACAGCAATAAGGCAATGAGATACCCAATTGCCCAGCAATAGCCTGAACAAACTTTAAATAAACAAACTCCTCCATGAGAAAAAAGCAACAGTGAAATTAAATGCAGGTTGATGCTGCCTGACATGGCTACTCACTGTATGGCCTGCTAGAACAGATTATCAGGCTGATGCTTGCCATACAAATGCTTTGCACAGCTTTCCCCTTCAAACCTTTTAAATGTACGCATTAGTGCATGAGCCAAGAAACAACTTTTAAGGTCTTTATTGTTGCACAGGGACCCCTGCTTGATGGATTTCTTCCATCTATGGCAACGAAGTAAGACGGCATACCCTGTGACATAGAACAGAATATGCACATGTCTGGCAGAATTACCCATTCATGTTTTCTTGAGAAGATCATTAGAACCCAAGTCATCTTGAAATCAATTTTATATTCAGGATTTGGGAGGATATCTGTTAAATCTATGTCCATCAACTATATAGATCCGCAGGGATAATAATTTTGCAAGTAAAGAAAAAAATCATCAGTAAATGATACTATATTATCTGGTATATCTATCACCTACAACATGTGCTTTTCTTGGTTCTTTACTTTTTGGGGCCAGGTGCCCCAGCCTGTGATCCAAACCACCCTCAGTTGTATCAGCAATACTACTTACTGTTTGCACACAGTGGAGACAGAATTTCTTCAAAGAAATCTTGTGAAAGTCTGATCACAATGAGATACACCCGATGATATAACTATTTGGAGGAGAGATGATGGAATTACTGTGTTTCCTAAAAGTCTGTTCTTAGAAGCATGAAAAAATGAATGAGAAACTCTGCCAGGGGAAAGTATGCAAAAGGAAAGCTGCAAAGTTTCCCAAACAGGATAGACAACACTCGCATATTTTATGAAAAAAAGCTTCTCTGGCACTCCCTACTTTATTCTCAATAAAGAAGCTGCTTTGCTCACCTTCACTGTAGACATGTTTAAGCACATTTCAGGCCACAAAATTAAAAAATAAATAAATCAGGCAAATTTTTACCAAATCACCATTTTTTTCACCGAATGTCTTTCAGGTACTGCCGTACATAAGCACTTGTATCAGTTGAGGAAAACGCTGATAATAAGCTCTCACACCCATGGACAGCAGCACTGAGAAGCCTTCACACAGCCCTTCTGTCCCGGCAAACTGGCATCAATTTGTAGTTATTTGCCCAGGAACAAAGTACTGCCATAGCCACAATTTATTCTAATACGCCCACAGAAATTTTTAAAAACTTACACTAACTGCCTTCTCTTTCCTCGTTCCCAAAGGACACCCTGCACTGGCTCCCTACGATTTAGCCTCAATAGCCCTCAGTATTTTGTCTCTTTTCCAGTCTCACACCACAGCAGTTGCAGCGCCTGTATCCGCCACAACACCAAAGCTGACAGTACGACGGAGGAAGTGACTGGAGGAATGAGGAGTCACGAAGTCATAGATGAAGGTCCTTTAGAAATGAGCCCCAGGTGAAAATATGGATGCATTTGTGTGCAAGAAGTAGCTAATAAAAATGGCTTTTCCCATTGTAACTATGGCAGGATTTTTTTTAAATGACTCACTACGTTTTACACTAGAAAAATCAATATTCAAGGTAACTTTCTTCAAGACCTACCTATAATATACACTATTATATGTTAAAATACTTGGTGTAGCTGTTTTGTTAACTGAGAGACTTCATTTTTAATTTCAAGGCTGCTTAATATTCTGCTTCTAAGCTATCAAATAGCAATTATATTTTCAGTTGAGACCAACTCAGTTTCAAACATACACTGCATGTGGAAAAAGTAAACCTATTCTTCCTTGTTAATAGCATTTCTAAAGCACCCAATATGTGTAGTAATTGTCACTGATTACAAACAGTAAAATCACAACACAGCGTACAATAAGAACACGTTTTTTTCCCAGGAAAGTTTTACCCACTCTCTTCTATTTAGCTTGCATCACACCTAATGGTTCATCCTGGAAAGAGAGTCACTTTAATCTACTGCTTTTAATGAGTTTTTAAAATCAGTTCTTCACTGAGCTACATCCATAAGCCTAGTATTTGCTGGTATGAAAGAAAAAAACGGAAGAGGAAAAAAAAAAGTAGCGGCATGTAAAAGCCCCTGGTTTTCTCTAGCTGTACATGCACGATTCTCAAAGGCTTTTGAGCCTGGATTGTGTCCCAGTACTGAATTATTGAAAATCCAGTGCTCGCTAGGCTAGCATGACTTTGTAGTAAACACGAAGCAGTGCTCAAACAGCTGCCACTCGAACTGTGAGATTTTCAGGCACCTAAAAGTTGTCGCTGCACTACCACAAATGTGCATTATGTTTTTTAAGGTAGATACATACTCTGTCCAGAAGCTTCATCAGGAAAATTAAAATAGCTGAAAAGTCCTCACCTCCAATATTCTCATAAGGTACAGCCTGCACCCTGGAGGTAACAATTTGGTGTATGGAAACAACCAGGACATAACACAGTAGCACATGCTCTTGCAGAGACAGATTACAACCATTCATCCCAACAGCCAGTACTTCGGGAATTTAAAGAAATTTCAGCTGGTAGAAGACATCTGTGTTGCACAAACTGATGTTTAGTGCAGTAGCCTCACGTAAAATTTTTTAGGGTCATAACCCTACAGGTCTTAATCCATCAGTTGGATAATTTATCACCTGCAGAAGCGAAAGACACAAACTGACCTTTTTTCTTCTCCACATGCAAAAGCAAAGGAGAGGGTATTTGCAAGTTCCTGGTGATTAGCATTTCATGCAATTCAAAAAATTTATTTTTCTATTTGGAAATATCTATGGTGTTAAAATGCAACAGTGTGCAACAGCATGGACAAATCTACTTTCAAAATTCATTCTGCTCCCCATAAATTTTATGCAACAGAAACAGAAGATGGTAATCAAAATGCGGGCTAGCATAGTAAGAGCAGCCCAAGAGCAAGAAGCACCCAGCTTCCTGGGGCATACATGTGCTATAAGCCTTTATTTCTCTTTTATTCAGTAGCATACAGAAGAAACATTCAAGTATTTAAAGTCTACTGCTAAACTTCTGTTTAAATTTCCTCCCTAGGGGCAAACTCTTTTTTTGCAGGATTTTCTGCTCCTAAATAACAACCCACCCAAATGATGGGTAAAATATTAGCCTGATGCATACACTAGGATAACTTGTATCAGCCGATTACCAGAAACTTTCCGATAGCCTTTCCTTCCCTCCCCGTAACCTTGAGTTGCAGTGGTTTGCAGAGTTATCCTGTTTTCCATGCTCCATCTGAGCATATTTTACGATTGCAGACCCACAAAGGAATTTAGATTGCACATAAGATGCAACCAGGCAGGCTTCAGCATCAGCTGTCAGTGGGATTAAAGAGAGAGCAGAAAGAGATATAAGTTAAAAATATTTTCAACCCAGAGGCATTAGAATAA
>Ga0181612_100326_pt1 | contig 16175 bp, 29 predicted proteins | sample HoacroProtozoa21_FD_119630 | JGI IMG/M metagenome (GOLD analysis project Ga0181612, IMG submission 119630) | Hoatzin crop microbial communities from Cojedes, Venezuel. Combined Assembly of Gp0051906, Gp0051904, Gp0051908
CTTTTGGTTTGCTTCTCACATACACGAAGGGCAGGTTGAGCTGGTCGGCTACGAGTGCTCCCTGTGCTATGGCTCCTGTTGCCACTCCTGCCACGGCGTCGGCGTCGGGGAAGTTTTCAAGAATGGCATGGCAGAGTTCGAGTTTCACGAAATTGCGCAGGTCGGGATACGACAGTGTCTTGCGGTTGTCACAATAGAATGGCGACTTCCACCCTGAAGCCCAGGTGAAAGGGTTGTTGAGTTGCAGTTTGATTGCCTTGATTTTCAGAAGTTTCGAGGCGAATTCTTTTTTTAGCGTGTCCATATATTTATCTTGTTTAGAATTGAGCTGCAAAGTTAGTGATTTTTTTTGATATGTCAATCATTAAAGAGGTTAATTATCTATAAAAGTGTAAATAAACACCCAAAACGTATTACAGCAACAGGCCCCGAGCCAATACTCGGAGCCTGTATGAAACGATTTATATGAGTAAATTTTACTTAGCCTCTTCGGCAGCCTCTTGTGCTGCTTCCTTAGCCTCTTCTTTCACTTCCTCAGCGGCTTCTTTAACCTCCTCGGCGGCTTCTTTAACCTCCTCGGCCACTGTCTCTTTTACTTCCTCAGCGGCATTGTCGGCTTTCTGGCCACCACCTCTGCGGCTGCGGCGTGTCTTCTTGGCAGTCTTAGCGGTGAGCATATTCTCGTCGAAGTCCACGAGTTCGATGAAGCAGATGGGAGCGGCGTCGCCCTGACGGAGACCGAGTTTGATGATACGTGTGTATCCTCCGGGACGGTCAGCGACTTTGGGTGCCACGGTTTTGAAGAGCTCAGTCACAGCGAATTTGTCCTGCAGATAGCGGAACACCACGCGGCGGCTGTTGGTAGTGTCTTCTTTGCTTTTTGTTATCAGCGGCTCCACATACTTCTTGAGGGCCTTGGCTTTGGCAACAGTCGTAGTGATTCTTTTGTGCATGATCAGCGACACGGCCATGTTTGCCAGCATGGCGCCTCTGTGGGATGCAGTACGGCTGAGATGGTTGAATTTCTTATTGTGTCTCATTTCTTTTTTTATTGATCTAATTTATAACGGGAGATGTCGGTACCAAAGGACAGATTCAGACTCTCGAGCAAATCATCAAGCTCCGTGAGCGATTTCTTACCAAAGTTGCGGAATTTGAGCAGGTCGGTCTTGTTATACTGCACGAGGTCGCCAAGTGTCTCCACATCGGCTGCCTTGAGGCAGTTGAGGGCCCTTACGGAGAGGTTCATGTCCACCAGCTTCGTCTTGAGCAGCTGGCGCATGTGGAGAACCTCCTCGTCAAACTCCTGGTTGCCGTCCATGTCAGCCACTTCCAATGTTATCTTCTCGTCGGAGAAGAGCATGAAGTGATAGATGAGCATTTTGGCGGCGTCCTTGAGTGCGTCTTTGGGTGCTATGCTACCGTCGGTGGTTACCTCCAAAAGCAGCTTCTCGTAGTCAGTTTTCTGCTCCACGCGATACTGCTCCACCGAATACTTCACATTTCGAATAGGAGTATAGATAGAATCAATCGGGAGGACGTTGACATCAGTGCAGAACTCGCGGTTCTCGTCGCTTGTAACGTATCCGCGGCCCTTGTTGATGGTAATGTCCATCTGCATAGATGCCTTGCTGTCCAAATGGCAAATCACCAAATCCGGATTTAACACTTCAAATCCAGTGAGATAATTGCTTATATCTCCAGCTTTGAACTCCGTAGTGTTCTCTACGGTGATTGACACTTTCTCGTGTTCGAATTCTTCTACTGTTTGCTTAAACCTCACCTGTTTGAGGTTCAGAATAATGTTGGTAACATCCTCTTTCACTCCTGGCACAGATGAGAACTCATGCTCCACACCTGCGATGCGTACGGTGTTGATGGCATAGCCCTCGAGTGAGGAGAGCAGGATGCGTCGCAAAGCGTTGCCGATGGTAACTCCGAAGCCAGGCTCCAAGGGTCTGAATTCGAATTTGCCAAACCTGCTGTCGCTTTCCAGCATTATTACTTTGTCGGGTTTTTGAAATGCTAATATCGCCATTGATTCTATTGTTTATTTAGAGTACAACTCCACTATTAATTGTTCCTTTATATTCTCGGGAATGTCGGCCCTTTCGGGTTTGTGCAGATATTTTCCGCTCTTGGTGCTCTCATTCCACTCTATCCAAGGATACTTGCTGTGATTTGTGGCAGCAAGCGATGCTTCTATCACTTCGAGTGATTTCGATTTCTCTCTCACGCCCACCACTTGTCCGGGTTTCACGCTGTAGGAGGGTATCGACACCACCTGTCCATCGACTACGATATGCTTGTGGTTCACGAGCTGGCGTGCTGCTGCCCTTGTGGGAGCGATGCCCATACGGAACACCACGTTGTCGAGACGGCTCTCGAGGTTCTGCAGAAGCACCTCACCGGTGATACCATCGGCTTTGGCGGCTTTGTCGAACATATTCCTAAACTGTCTCTCGAGCACACCGTAGGTGTATTTTGCCTTTTGCTTCTCTGCCAACATGACAGCATACTCGCTTTGTTTACGGCGACGGTTGTTGCCATGCTGTCCAGGAGGGAAGTTCCTCTTGGACAAAACTTTGTCTGCGCCGAAGATGGGCTCACCAAAACGGCGCGCGATTTTTGATTTCGGTCCTGTATATCTTGCCATAATGATTTAATTTAGGCCTAAGCCTGTTTATACTCTTCTACGTTTCGGTGGACGGCATCCGTTGTGTGGCAGCGGTGTAACGTCGATGATTTCTATTACCTCTATACCAGCTCCGTGGCAAGCCCTGATAGCCGACTCACGTCCGTTACCCGGTCCTTTCACGTAGGCTTTCACTTTACGAAGTCCTAAGTCGTAAGCCACTTTGGCGCAGTCCTCTGCTGCCATCTGTGCTGCGTAAGGAGTGTTCTTCTTGCTTCCGCGGAAGCCCATCTTACCTGCGCTCGACCATGAGATGATTTGTCCCTCACTGTTTGCCAGCGACACGATGATGTTGTTGAATGAGCTGTGCACGTGGAGCTGGCCCATGGCATCAACCCGCACGTTGCGTTTCTTTGAACTAACTGTCTTCTTTGCCATAACTCAAACTTATTTAGTAGCCTTTTTCTTGTTAGCAACAGTCTTCTTGCGGCCCTTGCGGGTACGTGCGTTGTTCTTGGTGCTCTGACCACGCACGGGAAGTCCGTTACGATGACGCACGCCACGATAGCAACCAATGTCCATGAGGCGCTTGATGTTTAACTGTATCTCACTGCGGAGGTCTCCCTCCACTTTGTACTCAGCGCCGATAATCTCACGGATTTTTGCTGCCTGGTCGTCGTTCCACTCGCTAACTTTGAGGTCACGGCTCACGCCAGCTTTGTCCAATATCTTTGCTGAACTACTTCGGCCTATACCGTAGATATAGGTCAATGCGATTTCGCCACGCTTGTTCTGGGGCAAATCTACTCCAACAATTCTTATTGCCATTCTGTTAAAATTAAAAAATTAAAATTACACACTTTCGAGGTCAACCCTGACGCATTTTATACTTTGGGTTTTTCTTGTTGATAACAAACAAGCGACCTTTACGCCTTACTATTTTGCAGTCGGGCGTTCTTTTCTTCAATGATGCTCTAGTCTTCATATTCTTATTCGTTTGTTTTGTCTTAGAGAGTGCTTGCCATTGGCAATGCCTTATTTGTATCTGAACACTATTCTTCCTTTGGAGAGGTCGTAGGGGCTCATCTCCACTTTCACCTTGTCGCCGGGGAGGATTTTGATGTAGTGCATCCTCATCTTCCCTGAGATGTGTGCGGTGATTTCGTGTCCGTTCTGCAGTTCCACCCTGAACATTGCGTTGCTGAGGGCTTCCACTATCGTACCGTCTTGTTCTATCGCGGCTTGTTTTGCCATATTAATACTGTATTGGTCCTATTACTTTGTCCACTTCCTCAAACGAGGACAATATCTCTGCCTTGCCTCTTCTCACCACAATTGAGTGTTCGAAGTGTGCTGCGAGGCCTCCATCCTGGGTTTTCACCGTCCACTTGTCGGGGCAGATGCCTATGTACCTCTCCTTCTGCGTGATCATCGGCTCTATGGCGATGCAAATACACTCTTTGAGCTTCATGCCGTTGCCACGCTTGCCGTAGTTGGGCACCGGGGGGTCTTCGTGCATCTCACGTCCTATGCCGTGTCCCACGAGTTCTCTCACCACTCCGTATCCCTGTGCCTCGCAGAAGTCCTGCACGGCGGCTCCGATGTCGCCGAGGTGGTTTCCTGCCACCGCAACCTCTATGCCCTTGTAGAGCGAGTCGCGTGTGGTGCGCAGCAGTCGCTTCGCCTCGTCGCTGACCTCTCCCACACAGTATGTGTAGCAGCTGTCGCCGTTGAAGCCGTTGAGCACCGTGCCGCAGTCAACGGAAATGATGTCTCCCTCCTTGAGCACCGTCTCTTTGTTCGGCACCCCATGCACCACCACGTCGTTGACGCTGGTGCAGATGCTCCCGGGGAACGGTGTTCCTCCGGGATTGGGGAAATTCTTGAACGACGGGATTGCCCCGTGGTCGCGAATGAATTCCTCTGCCACCTTGTCAAGGTCGAGAGTTGTAACTCCCGGACGTATGTGGTGTGCGAGTTCTGCGAAGGTGAGCGCTATCAGGTGGTTGGCCTGTCGCATCAGCTCTATCTCGTCCTCTGTCTTCAGATATACCTTCATTGCTGAATGTATTAATAGGCCGAAACAGTGCCTTTCCTCTCCTTGCCGGCGTTGAGCAGACCGTCGTAGTGCCTCATCAGCAGGTAGCTCTCAATCTGGTTGAGTGTGTCGATGACAACACCCACGAGGATGAGGAGCGATGTGCCTCCGAAGAACTGCGAGAAAGCGTCCTGCACGTCGAGCAGTCCGGCCAGGGCCGGCATAATGGCTATGAATGCGATGAAGAGCGAGCCGGGGAATGTTATTCTCGACATTATCGTCTCTATGTAGTTGGCGGTCTCCTTGCCAGGCTTCACGCCCGGGATGAAACCGTTGTTACGCTTCATGTCTTCAGCCATCTGCTGCGGGTTGAGGGTTATTGCCGTATAGAAATACGTGAATGCTATGATAAGCACAGCGAAGACGATGTTGTAGAGCAGGCTGCGATGGTCCATAAGGCTGCGCATCACATAGCCGGCATTGTCGCCTACGGAGTAGCTCACGATTGCCAAAGGTATGAACATCAGGGCCTGGGCGAAGATGATAGGCATCACGTTGGCAGCGAAGAGTTTCAGGGGGATGTACTGGCGTGCGCCGCCGTACTGCTTGTTGCCCACCACTCTCTTGGCATACTGCACAGGCACTTTCCTCACGCCTTGCACGAGGAGTATGGCTGCGCATACCACAGCATAGAGGATGAGAAGCTCGATGATGAACATCACGAGTCCGCCGCTGCTGATGGCAGTAAAGCGGCTTCCCACCTCCTGGATGAATGCCTGGGGGAGACGTGCGATGATACCAATCATAATGATCAGCGACACACCGTTGCCCACACCCTTGTCGGTAATACGCTCACCGAGCCATAGTATGAACATACTTCCTGCGGCGAGGATGAAGGTGGCCGGCCATACGAATACCGACCAGGAGATGCCGGAGGCCAAAGCCCCGGCTGCCTGCATCCTAAGGTTTACGAGGTATGAGGGAGCCTGGAAGAGGAGGATACCCACAGTGAGCAAACGTGTGTACCAGCTTATTTTCTTCCTTCCGCTCTCGCCCTCTCTCTGCAACTTCTGGAAATAAGGCACTGCGATAGCCAACAACTGCATTACGATAGAAGCTGAGATATACGGCATAATTCCCAATGCGAAGATAGACGCATTGGAGAAAGCGCCTCCGGAGAACATATCAAGGAGAGACATCAAACCTCCCGCTGTCTGCGACTGCAGCTGGTCGAGCTTCGAGGGGTCGATACCCGGGAGCACGACGAAAGAACCGAAACGGTATATAGCCACAAACAGGAGGGTGATCAGCAGTCGCTGACGCAGGTCCTCAATCTTCCAGCAGTTCTTCAGAGTCTCAATTAACTTCTTCATATTACAATTATTTTGTTACAGTTACACTTCCTCCGGCGGCTTTTATTGCCTCCTCAGCTTTTTTGGAGAATGCGTTGGCCTCAACATCGACTTTCGCTTTCAGCTCGCCGTTGCCAAGGATTTTCACCAGTGCGTTCTTCTTAGCCAGTTTCAGGGCCACGAGGTCGGCAACGGTGATTTTCTCCAGTTTCTGCTCCTCTGCCACCTTCTGCAGTGTTGAGAGGTTAACAGCGAAATACTCCTTGTGGTTGATGTTTTTGAAGCCGAATTTCGGCACCCTGCGCTGCAGTGGCATCTGACCGCCCTCAAAACCAATCTTTCTCTTGTATCCGGAGCGTGCCTTAGCACCTTTGTGGCCGCGTGTTGACGTGCCACCCAAGCCAGAGCCCGGACCGCGGCCGATGCGACGGCGCGAGTGGGTAGAGCCGGCTGCCGGTTTTAAATTATGTAATTTCATTTTACCTTACAATTTAAACGTTATTATTCCACTACTCTCACTAAGTGATGCACTTTTCTGATCATGCCGCGCATCGTGGGGTTGTCTTCCACTTCCACCACTTGTGATATCTTGCGAAGTCCAAGGGCCAGCAATGTGGCTTTCTGGTCACGGGGGGCATTGATGCGGCTCTTTATCTGCTGTATTTTAATAGTTGCCATAATATGTCTCCTTATCCGTTAAATACCTTGTTCATACTGATACCTCTCATACCGGCCACTGTGTAGGGGTCTCTCATCTCTGAAAGGGCCTTGATAGTGGCTTTCACCAAGTTGTGAGCATTGGAGGAGCCTTTCGACTTTGCCAAAACGTCGGTGATACCTACACTCTCCAGAACGGCACGCATAGCGCCGCCTGCCACCACTCCGGTACCGGCAGCGGCCGGTTTGAGCAGTACTTGTGAGCCACCGAAGTGAGCCTCCATCTCGTGGGGCACGGTGCCTTTGAGCACCGGAACCCTCACCAGGTTCTTCTTTGCAGCCTCCACGCCTTTGCTGATGGCTGCTGTTACCTCTCCGGCCTTACCCAGGCCATATCCTATCACGCCGTTGCCGTCGCCCACAACAACTATTGCTGCGAATGTGAATGTGCGGCCTCCCTTAGTAACCTTTGTCACACGGTTGATGGCCACCAGTCTGTCTTTGAGCTCGGCGTCGGAGCTTATTCTAACTTTGTTGTTCATTGCCATAATAATTAAAAATCAAGTCCTCCCTTACGTGCGGCGTCAGCCAGGTGCTGTACACGGCCATGATACAAATATCCGTTGCGGTCAAACACAACCTTTGAGATGCCTGCTGCCTTAGCGGCGTCGGCTACCATAGCTCCCACTTTCTCTGCCTGCTCAATCTTCGTCATCTTCTCTGTGAGTTTCAAAGAGGATGCGCTTGCTAATGTGCGGCCTGTGGTGTCGTCGATAATCTGTACGTATATCTGCTTGTTGCTGCGGAACACGCTCATACGCGGACGCTCCTGTGAGCCTTTAACACTCTTACGTATGCGGTATTTAATCTTTATCCGTCTTTCTTCTTTCTTCGTTGTCATAATAATAATAACATTAAAAATTCTACTTAGCCGCAGCCGTCTTACCGGACTTACGACGGATAACCTCACCCTTGAACAGAATACCTTTGCCTTTATACGGCTCCGGCATACGGAATGAGCGTATCTTTGCGCATATCATGCCGAGCAGTTGCTTGTCGGCACACTCGAGTGTTATCAGAGGGTTCTGGTTTCTCTCCGACTTGGTTTCCACCTTCACCTCTTTGGGAAGCTCGAGGAAGATGGGGTGTGTGTAGCCTAACGCAAACTCCAGGAGGTTGCCCTGGTTGCTCACACGGTATCCAACTCCTACCAGCTCCAACTCCTTCTTGTAGCCCTCGCTAACGCCCACAACCATGTTGTTGATCAAGGCGCGGTAGAGGCCGTGGAAGGCGTGCTGCTGCTTGGGGTCAACCTCGACATTCTCTTTCATGCCGAAGGTAATCTCCCCGTTCTCCACTTTCATTTCTATTGAGGGGTCCACGTGCTGCTTGAGCTCACCTTTGGGGCCCTTCACTGTAACGATGTCATCCTTCTGCTCCACTGTTACTCCGGAGGGGATGGCAATTGGCAATTTTCCTATTCTTGACATATACAACCCTCCTTAATAAACATAGCAAAGCACCTCGCCTCCGATTTTCTCGGTCGAGGCCTCTTTGTCAGTCATTACACCTTTGGACGTGCTCAGTATCGCAATACCCAGTCCGTTAATCACTCTCGGCATGTCTTTGTAGCCGCAATAGGTTCTAAGACCCGGCCTTGACACGCGTTTGAGGCATCGTATGGCGCTCTCCTTTGTTTTGGGGTCATACTTCAATGCCACTTTAATACTTCCTTGCGGGCCGTCGTCAACGAATTTGTAGTTGAGGATATAGCCCTTCTCGAAGAGGATTTTAGTGATCTCCTTCTTCAAGTTTGAGGCGGGAACCTCCACCACTCTGTGGTGAGCCATGATGCCGTTCCTGAGCCTCGTCAGATAATCTGCTATTGGATCTGTCATAATAATGTGAATTTAATTAATCGGGTCGCTCCCGACAATATTAAAACTATACTTTACCAGCTTGCTTTTGTCACTCCCGGTATGAGTCCCTGCGATGCCATCTCACGGAATTGGATTCTGGAGATGCCGAACTGACGGATGTAGCCTTTGGGCCTTCCTGTCACCTTGCATCTGTTGTGCAGGCGGATGGGATTGGCGTTGCGGGGAATGCTCTGCAGTTTGCGAGCTGCCTCGTAAGCCTCTGCCGGGTCGTTGGTGGTGGCGATGATTTTCTTCAGCGCTGCCCTTTTTGCAGCATACTTAGCCACGAGCTTAGCCCTTTTCACCTCACGGGCTTTCATTGATTCTTTTGCCATGTCTTAATTCTTTTTAGCGTCTTTGAATGGTAGTCCGAAGCCTTTGAGCAGCGCATAACCCTCCTCGTCGGTCTTTGCCGTAGTAACGAAAGTGATGTTCATGCCCTGGATGCGGTCCACTGTGTCGATGTTTATCTCCGGGAAGATAATCTGCTCCTGGATACCCAGTGTGTAGTTGCCCTTGCCGTCGAATTTGCTCTCGATGCCTTTGAAGTCGCGGATACGGGGGAGTGCTATTCTCACGAGTTTCTCGAGGAACTCATACATCCTCTCCCTCCTGAGTGTCACCATCACGCCGATGGGCATCTTCTTACGGAGTTTGAAGTTGGCGATGTCCTTGCGTGAGTAGGTAGCCACAGCCTTCTGTCCGGTGATGTTGGTGATCTCTGTGATGGCCACGTCGATGATCTTCTTGTCCTGTGTGGCGTCGCCCAGTCCCTGGTTCACCACGATTTTCTTGAGCACGGGCACCTGCATTTTCGATGTGTATTTGAACTGCTTGAAGAGTTCCGGTGCTATTTGCTCTTTATACACTTTTTTCAATCCTGCTGTATCCATCACTTAATCTCCTCTCCTGATTTTTTAGCCACACGCACTTTTTTCCCGTTGTCGTTGACTTTGTATCCCACTCTTGTGGGTTTTCCCGACTTGGGGTCGATAAGGCTAAGGTTACTGATGTGTATTGGGGCCTCTTGTTTGATGATGCCTCCCTGCGGGTTCTTGGCGCTGGGTTTTGCGCTTTTCGACACCATGTTCACTCCCTCAACGATGGCTCTGTCCTTGTCGGTGACGATTTTGAGCACCTTTCCGGTTTTGCCTTTATCGTTGCCTGCGAGTACCACTACGGTGTCGTCTTTTTTAATACGATATTTTGCCATTGTACAACTCATTAAATTATAACACCTCTGGTGCGAGTGATACCACCTTCATATTAACTGCGCGCAACTCACGTGCCACGGGTCCGAAGATACGGCTTCCGCGGAGCTCTCCGGCGTTGTTCAACAATACGCATGCGTTGTCGTCGAAGCGTATGTATGAGCCGTCGGCTCTTCTAATCTCTTTCTTAGTGCGCACGATGAGGGCTTTAGATACCGCACCTTTTTTCAATTCACTTGAAGGGATGACATTTTTCACCGACACGACGATGATGTCTCCCACGCTGGCGTAGCGCTTTTTAGTGCCTCCGAGTACTCTGATGCACAGAGCCTCCCTGGCACCGCTGTTGTCGGCCACTGTAAGCCTTGTCTCTGCTTGTATCATAATTACTTAGCCTTTTCTACTACTTTAACTAATCTCCAACGCTTTGTCTTGCTCAGAGGCCGCGTTTCCATAATGAGGACTGTATCACCGATATTTGCCTCGTTCTTCTCGTCATGTGCATGATACTTTTTAGTTTTCTGCACAAACTTGCCGTAAATAGGGTGTTTCTCCTTGAATTTTGTAGCCACGACGATGGTTTTGTCCATTTTGTCGCTCACCACGACACCCTGTCTTGTCTTTCTTAAATTTCTTGTTGTTTCCATCTCTCAACAGCTTATTTGTTTAACTCACGGGCGCGCAGCTCAGTCTTCATACGTGCGATGGTTTTGCGAGCCGCCTTAATCTGCGAGGGGTTCTCCAACGGCGTTATGGAGTGGTTGAGGAGCATTTGCTCATACTGTGCCACTTCTGCCTCTAATTGCTCTTGCAAGCCTTTTGTGTCGAGCTCTCTAACTTCTTTGATTTTCATACTGAATTACGCATTTTTGTCATAATCACGTCTTACGACGAACTTTGTTTTCACCGGGAGCTTCTGTGCTGCGAGGCGCAGTGCCTCTTTTGCGATGTCGAATGACACTCCCTCTACTTCGAAGAGTATGCGGCCCGGGGTTACCGGTGCCACCCATCCCATGGGGTCTCCCTTACCTTTACCCATGCGGACGTCTGCCGGCTTACGGGTGATAGGTTTGTCGGGGAAGATGCGTATCCACACCTGGCCCTCACGCTGCATATAGCGGTTGACGGCCACACGTGCTGCTTCTATCTGTCGGGCGTCGAGCCATTTGGCCTCCAGCGTCTTGATGCCGAAGGAGCCAAAGGCGAGCTGTGTGCCGCGGTGGGCATTGCCTTTGTTGCCTCTGCCGTCCTGCGGTCTTCTGTATCTTACTCTTTTGGGTTGTAACATAACTTCTGTCCTTTTTATCGGTTATTGTTTCTGCGACGTCCGCCTCTCTGTGAGCGTCCCTGATTGCCACCCTGTCTTCCAGACTCCTTGGCCTGTGTGAAGTTGGGTGTCAGGTCAGCCTTTCCATACACCTCTCCGCGGCAGATCCACACCTTGATGCCGAGGAGTCCCACCTTTGTGAGGGCCTCTGTCTGGCAGTAGTCGATGTCTGCGCGGAAGGTGTGCAGGGGTGTGCGTCCTTCCTTATACATCTCCTTGCGAGCCATCTCGGCGCCGTTGAGACGTCCAGAGATTTGGATTTTGATACCCTCCGCTCCGGCGCGCATGGTGTTGGTGATGGCTGTCTTGATGGCGCGGCGGTAGGCGATTTTGCCCTCCACCTGGCGCGCGATGTTATAGCCCACGATATTTGCGTCGAGCTCCGGTTTCTTCACCTCGGAGATATTAATCTGAATGTCTTTGTCGTAGAGCTTCTTGAGCTCCTCCTTGAGTTTGTCAACATCCTGTCCGCCCTTTCCGATGACGAGTCCCGGGCGTGCGGTGCAAATAGTGATGGTGACGAGTTTCAGCGTGCGCTCGATGACGATGCGTGAAATGCTCGCCTTAGCCAAACGCTCGTTGAGGTATTTGCGAATCTTCTGGTCTTCCACCAGGTTGTCGCCGAAGTCCTTTCCTCCAAACCAATTGGAGTCCCAGCCTCTGATGATGCCGAGGCGGTTGCTTATTGGATTAACTTTCTGTCCCATCTCTATTCGTTATTATCAGTTGTTTCTACCATTGGCACTGCCTTAGTGTCCACGAAGAGTGTAACGTGGTTTGAGCGTTTGCGAATGCGGTATCCGCGTCCTTGCGGTGCCGGGCGCATACGTTTCATAGTCACTCCCTCATCAACATAGACTTTTGTGATGAAGAGCTCTCCGTCCTCGGCCTTGCGGTCGTTTTTCGTCTCCCAGTTGGCAATTGCCGAGCGCAGGAGTTTCTCCACGTCGGCTGCTGCTGCCTTGCGTGAGAACTTCAGCACTCCCAGTGCCCTGTTGACCTCCATCCCTCTGATGAGGTCGATGACGTACCTCATTTTCCTTGGTGAGGAGGGCACGCCCTGAAGCTTTGCGAAATACAAAGACTTGCGTGCTTCTTTTCTCTTTTCAGCTGAAATATGTTTTCTTGCTCCCATTATTGTTAATTTTCATTTTAATTAACGCCTGTTACTTCTTGTTGCCCGCGTGTCCGCCGAAGCGTCTTGTTGGTGCGAACTCACCAAGTTTGTGTCCTACCATATTCTCGGTGATGTAAACAGGGATGAATTTGTTTCCGTTATGAACTGCAACAGTATGTCCCACGAAGTCGGGTGAGATCATTGATGCTCTGGCCCAGGTTTTCACCACGTTTTTCTTGCCGCTCTCATTCATGGCAAGAATTTTGTTCTCGAGTGAGACATTGATGTAAGGGCCTTTTTTTAATGAACGACTCATGTTGTTACTCTTTTAAATGTTATTTTTTAGCCCTCTCAATTATATACTTATTCGACTGCTTCTTGGGTGCGCGTGTCTTGAGACCCTTAGCGTAGAGGCCCTTGCGTGAGCGTGGGTGTCCACCACTCTGACGGCCTTCACCACCACCCATCGGGTGATCATGCGGGTTCATGACAACACCTCTGTTGTGAGGTCTTCTACCCAGCCAGCGGCTTCTTCCGGCCTTTCCGCTCTTCTCGAGTGCGTGGTCAGAGTTGCCCACGCTGCCCACGGTGGCCTTGCATGCTGAGAGGATCTTCCTGGTCTCTCCTGAGGGGAGTTTAATCACACAGTAGCTTCCTTCCCTTGAGGTGAGCTGTGCGAAGTTGCCTGCGCTTCTCACCAAGAGGGCGCCCTGTCCCGGGCGGAGCTCGATGTTGTGAATCACTGTACCCACGGGGATGTTAGCCAGTGGAAGAGCATTACCGACCTCGGGGGCTGCCTCGGGGCCTGACATGAGAGTTGCACCTACTTGCAATCCGTTAGGAGCAATAATGTAACGTTTCTCGCCGTCAGCGTAGTAAAGCAATGCGATGCGAGCCGAGCGGTTCGGGTCGTATTCGATTGTTTTCACAACGGCGGGCACACCATCCTTCTCGCGTTTGAAGTCAATGAGGCGGTATTTGCGTTTGTGGCCTCCACCGATGTAGCGCATAGTCATCTTACCGGTGTTGTTGCGGCCTCCTGAGCCTCTTTTTCCTCTTACGAGGGATTTCTCTGGCACGGATGCAGTAATATCCTCGAACGTGCCAATAACCTTGTGTCTTTGACCGGGTGTTACCGGTTTTAATTTACGTACTGCCATTTTTTATTCTATGTTACTGTAAAAATCAATGGTGTCTCCCTCTTTGAGGGTTACGATAGCTTTCTTAAACGCGTTCTTCTGTCCGCGAATGAGCCCTTTGCGTGTCCACCTCGACGAGCGTTTGCCGGCATAGCGGAGGGTGTTGACATCCTCCACGGTAACGTTGTAGAGTGCCTCGATCTCTTTCTTTATCTCGAGCTTGTTGGCCTCCGGTCTTACGATGAAGCCGAAGCGGTTGGGGCGTTTCTCTGTTATTTTGGTCATCTTCTCAGTAACCAAAGGTCTGATGATAAATCCCATGCTTCAATTATTATTTCTTCGTTAATACTTCCTCAATTTTCTTGAGCGACTCTTCAGTAATCACCAATACGTCGGCGTCGAGCACGCTGTAGGTGTTGAGCAGGTCGGCCTGTGTTATCTTGCTCTCCTGCAGGTTGCGTGCGGAGAGGAACACGTTTTTGTTGGAGCCCGGGAGCACGAAGAGCGACTTCTTGCCGTCAACCTTGAGGTTTTTGGCCACGCTGATGAACTCCTTAGTCTTGGGGGCGTCAAACTGGAAGTCTTCCACCACTACGATGGCGTCTTCCTTAGCCTTGTATGCCAGCGCGCTCTTTCTTGCGAGCTGTTTCACTTTCTTGTTGAGCTTGAAGCTGTAGTCGCGGGGTTTCGGTCCGAAAACGCGGCCTCCGCCTCTGAGCAGTGGTGAGTTGATGTCACCACGGCGTGCGCCGCCGCTGCCTTTCTGGCGTATGAGTTTCCTTGTGCTTCCTGCGTGCTCGCTTCTCTCTTTCGACTTGTGTGTGCCCTGGCGTTTGTTTGCCAAATGCTGTTTCACGTCAAGGTAAATCACGTGGTCGTTGGGCTCGATGCCGAAGATATCCTCATTGAGTGTAACCTTTCTTCCGGTTGCCTCTCCTTTGATATTTAATACACTTAATTCCATTACATGTTAATTAAAACGGTTGAACCCTTGCATCCGGCGATGCTGCCTTTCACGAGCAGCAGGTTGTGCTCCGGAATAACTTTCAATACTCTCAAGTTTTGTGTCGTCACGCGGTCTCCACCCATCTGTCCTGCCATTCTGAGGCCTTTGAAGACCTTTGCGGGATATGAGCAGGCTCCGATGGAACCCGGTTTGCGTGCTCGGTCGTCCTGACCGTGGGTGCTCTGTCCTACACCGCCGAAGCCGTGTCTTTTCATCACGCCCTGAAAACCTTTTCCTTTAGAAGTACCTACGACATCCACGAACTCTGCGTCGCTGAAGATGTCAACGGTGATAGTGTCTCCGAGGTTGTGCTCCTCGTCAAATTTGAACTCGGCCAAGTGTCTCTTTGGTGTCGTCCCGGCTTTCTTGAAGCATCCGAGCATAGGTTTGGAGGTGTTCTTCTCTTTTGCCTCTCCAAAGCCTAACTGGATTGCGTTGTAACCGTCTTTCTCCACGGTTTTCACCTGGGTAACGACACAAGGACCAGCTTCGATAACAGTGCACGGCACGTTTTTGCCGTCGGCACTGAAAACGGATGTCATTCCGATTTTCTTTCCTATTAATCCTGGCATTTCAATAAATATTAATAATTGAATAATTCATTTTTATACCTTAATCTCCACTTCCACGCCGCTGGGGAGCTCGAGCTTCATCAGTGCGTCAACGGTCTTTGCCGATGAGCTGTAGATGTCGATGAGGCGTTTGTAGCTGCACAGCTGGAACTGCTCGCGAGCCTTCTTGTTCACGAAGGTGGAGCGGTTTACAGTGTAAATCTTCTTGTTTGTGGGCAGGGGGATGGGTCCGCTGACGATGGCGTTGGTGGCCTTCACAGCCTTCACAATCTTCTCTGCCGACTTGTCCACGAGTGTGTGGTCGTAGCTTTTCAGCTTGATTCTGATCTTCTGACTCATTGTCTTGTAAATTTAAAATTTATTTGTTAATATTAGCGGCGGGACGACTTAAGAGTCATTCGCTAAGCCGTAGCCCGGCCCGCATTTTTTCATTATACTAAGTCTGTTCTTCCTTTCACCTCTTCGAGCACAGCCTTTGCGATGCTTGATGAGAGCGGTGCGTGGTGGTCGTACTCCATAGAGCTTGTTGCGCGTCCTGAGGTGATGGTACGGAGAGCAGTAACATATCCGAACATCTCCGACAGAGGCACCATTGCCTTCACCACTCTGGCTCCGCTTCTTGCCTCGTCCATGCCTTCCACCTGTCCGCGGCGTTTGTTGAGGTCGCCGATCACGTCTCCCATGTTCTCCTCGGGTGTTACCACCTCCACTTTCATTATCGGCTCCATGAGCACCGGTCCGGCTTTCGGGCATGCGTTGCGGAACGCGTTGTGTGCTGCGAGCTCGAATGAGAGCTGGTCGGAGTCCACGGGGTGGAAGCTACCGTCGGTAAGCGTAACCTTGAGGCCTGTCATCGGGTATCCGCCGAGCACACCGTTCTTCAGGCAGTCTTGGAAACCTTTCTGCACTGCGGGTATGAACTCCTTGGGAATGTGTCCTCCTGTAACCTCGTTGATAAACTGCAGGTCGCTCTCCTTATAGTCGTCGTCTTTCGGTCCAATGGTGCAGATGATGTCGGCGAACTTACCGCGACCACCGCTCTGCTTCTTGTAAACCTCACGCAGCGACACCTCTTTGGTGATTGCCTCTTTGTAGTTCACCTGCGGCTTGCCTTGGTTGCACTCCACTTTAAACTCCCTCTTGAGACGGTCGATGATGATGTCGAGGTGAAGCTCACCCATACCGGAGATGATTGTCTGTCC
>Ga0181612_134258_pt1 | contig 16175 bp, 7 predicted proteins | sample HoacroProtozoa21_FD_119630 | JGI IMG/M metagenome (GOLD analysis project Ga0181612, IMG submission 119630) | Hoatzin crop microbial communities from Cojedes, Venezuel. Combined Assembly of Gp0051906, Gp0051904, Gp0051908
AAGCATTCTATGATTCTGTGTTTCTGTCCTACAAAGGAAGGAGACTTATCATGAGAAAATAAGTGGAAGAAAAGAGTTGAAATAAAAAGAGTTGAAATAAAAAAATGGTCTGTAAATTTGGCCTTTACTGTACTCTAATATTAGTAGGATAAAATACAGGAAAGGCCAAAATTTCAAAAATTGGGGAAATTATTTGTCTTCCTTGTAGATGACTAGCTATTTTGAGAATGCAGGAAGTCCTGGCTTATCTTCCAGGTGGTTTGGGCCTAAAGCTACCATGAAGGTAGTTCCTGGAGTCTTTATGTGACCTGGGCTGTAGTTAGCACAAATGGGAGTTTTCTGCTTGTTCTTTCTTCCGGATTGCTTCATGTGCTGTGGCCTAGTTGTCACAACTCAAACTCACCATAGTTGTTGACCCTGGGGCTAAGCAATCCAGCTATACTGCGAACTCCTCAATGGCATTTAAGTCACTGAGAGTCCATCACAAGTGGCAATCTTTGCCTCATTGCAAGATTTGGATGGGAGCTCTAGGTATGAGCAGAAGTTTTCTCCCAAGAAGGAGGATGTCCAGGGATGCCACAAGCAACCATTTATCCCACATATATCTGTTGATGCCATTTAGATGACAAATTAATATATTTTTATATGCAACCCAAATAAAACATAGTTTTCTTTAACTAAAGCAGAAGTGCTTCTTCCATCAGCTCCAATGCAAGTCTGATATGTGCCTGAAGGAAGAAGAAACTCAGTTGTTTCACCTACCTTGCTATGTTTCATTTGTGTGACATACCCGTGAATTTCTGCCGGCAGGTCGCACTCTCATTTCAAACTAAAGTGCCAAGCACGTCTCTGTGAGATGTGGACAGCATTTTGTACAGAAGAAGTCTGTGAAGGCAGCACAGACCCTGAGAGGTCCTTTGTTTTGGGCTGGCCCACCACAAACTGTGTGGCGAATTTCAGGTAAGAATTGAGATACGTTTTATTTACCAAGTTACTTGAATGTTTTTAGGCTGACAGGTAACGAGACTATCATCGATTCATTTCAGCACCAGTGAAGGTGGGTAGCAGGAACTTACTGATTCTTGAAATAATTCCTTCTACTGCTGTGAGCAAGTCACCCTCCATCCCTCATCTTCTGTCTGTCTGCAAACGCGGCAGTGATAGTCACTTATCAGTTAAAAATTTGAGAAAATACATGACTTGGCAAAGCACTGTCTGTGCAGCAAACTTTCTCAGTGGAAATTCTCTTTCTTTTTGGGTATGATTTGACAAACACTTTGGCTAATTAATGAGGTGAACTACAAATAATAAACAGCCAACTAATGAACAGACCAAAAAGACCCTCATAGGACACTTTTAAACAGAAGAGCTTGTATTGGAAGTAGCAAGAAACTTACAGTGAAATACTGACCTTGTCCTGTATCCCTTTTTAATTTAATTATGCCAGAGAAAGTGTCAAAATTCCTCTCAAAGCAGAATCTCTGAATTTTTAAAGAGCGAAAGATTTTTGGTCTGTCTTTGCAGCATTGACTACAGGACACATAAGGGTTGTAGAAGTAATTTCGGTGATTAGGCTAATTTTAGTCTCTGTAGGAGGCCTCTGTCGTCACTTTGGATAAGGGAGGGCACCGTGCCCCTGAAATCCCAGCTGCTTAGCCACAGTAATTTGGCTAGGTCTTAGAAAGTGCATTTTCCTCTTTACCAACAGAGACCAAAAGCTGACGCATGCAGCTTAATTTGTATGTCATATTGTCCATATCCAAAGAGAATGCTGTGCACAAACTGCTCTCTACTGAGCTGGTTGTGCTGTTTATGTTTTTTTCACTTAATAGTCCTGAAACAAAGCTGAAATTTTCTATCAATTTTCAGCTGAACTCTTGCCAATAAACATGAGCTTTGATCTGGAGACAGTATGTGGTCCTTTATAGCTATCAAAAAGTAGTTGGACAGGAAAGCAATAACTTCAATCAGAACAGAGTCAGAGATTTTATAGAAGTGAAATTATTTGATTGTTGGAGGTACACAGAAAAATCTAAAATGCCATGCATGAGTCCAAAGACGCATATCCAACAGAATTTAAGCAGTGAAAGCAGAATCACATTTTTAATGTTTATGAAGTGTATTCCTCTCACAGCATCACTCAGTAGGTTTGTGGTTCCCGAAATGCTTGCTCTGAAAATTTGAAGTACTTGATTTGCAGAAGCAGCAATGGGAATAGCAGTTACTCCATCTGGGGCAGGATTTAAATCAAGAAAGTTGAAGCAAAATTAGGTTAGATTCCTTGCACTATCCTATTATTAGCTACATTTAACTGGATAGTTTTGAACCCTTGAAAGTGTATAAATGAGATACAGATAAATGAGACAAGCCTTAAAATGTCCAAAGTCAAGCCCTAGTAAGTACAACCGGACCTTTTTTCGTTCTGGCTTCTGCATACTTTGTAATGTGGTGATAAACCAAGTAATAAATAAGAAGAGAATTAGAATAATGAAAGTGGGAAGAAGTCTGTATACCTGAGGAAATACCTTTGAACTTTTGAGTTAAGGTCTTATTTTAAAGTGCCCTCCTCTTCTATTTGGACATTAGAGTAAGAACTCAATCCATTTCCTACTGAATTCACTGGTAAACTTCTGTGATAAAAACTGATAACTGGGGCTTTTGATCTCTGTGGCATGCTTTTCAGTTGATTTTGCAGGGAAACAGTTCATTCAAGTCTGCGAAAAGCTTTTAGTTTTTGTAGGTATTTATGGAAATTGCAACCAAGAAGCAGTCCATTCCACTGTGGTTTGTACAAGGGCTATTTTGGTATTAGAATGATGGCTGATTTGTCCCTGTTTTTCTATAATTCTTGCAGGTCTGCAGAACAAAAGGAAACGTGGCTGTCTTTTTTGCAAAGGTACTTTATTATACAGTCTTTGAAGACACTGAAAAGAGTCCCAGTCATCTAGACCAGTGATTCCTAAGCTGTGGTACCTGTGCCATCATGACAGATAAGGTCTTTCAAAGTGATATTAAGAAAAAAAAATCTCACGTCTTCTCTCTGCAGAAGGTGGTATGTCCCATTTATGCAATGATCACTACACGAGGAGGGAAGCACTTACCTGTGCCTGAAGATGGCTCAGCACAAAACTGGAGCGATTCCTATCACACATGGTCCCCTCTCTGCGCAGTTGTAGGAGCCTCTGCCACCATCGCTCTAGTTGAACCTGGGGCTCTTTGCGTGGTGATGGCATCTAAGCAAGCCCAGCTCAGGAACCTCTGCTCTAACCTGTCTGCTGCTCATGGCTGGCTGTATTTTGGTCTTGCAAAATGGAACCCAAGCTGGAGGGTATGGTGGGAGGGTTTGCATAAATAGAGCTGTCTTATTTCAGTCAGTGTTTGAACAGAAGACCACTAGTGGTGGTTTTGTTTTCTGGTCACCTAATTCTGCTGGTGAGTTCCTAGGGTTGTTTAAATCATCCTTAACGGGGATGATTTCTAATTCACTCTTCTCCTGTTCAGTCCTTTGAACTGGTCCGTACATTGGGGTGTAACTGATTCCAGTAGGAGCCTGTAGTGCAGACTGAGGCATCACAGTGGCTGGTAGTTTTAGCTTGATTTTTAAATCCAGTTTCTCTGCTGCTTACACTGATTTCTACAATGAACTTTAATACAACAGGGCATTACTGGGGGCCACGGTCAGCATGCCTTCCAGATACTGCTGGATGCTTTCTTGTCCTCAGGGATCTTTGTACTGCAGTACGTCTGCAAACAGCTGCTTCTTCTCCAGTTACTGCTTGATTGCTATTTAAATCTCCATCTTGCTATTTATGTTTATGATATTAAAAATTTACTTGTTTTGTACTTGTTTTGTCAGTCGAATAAGAGAAGAGAAGGAAAAAGACTATCCTAAAAGCATTCCTCTGAAGATAATTGCAAAGGACGTGGGAACTTGTGCATATGTAAGTGCTCTTGAGCGAAATGGAGGGTCTAAATCCACATCACCTCTGAGTACTAGTCACCTGTAGATCCTTTGGATATTGGGAGGGTTTCTTTGGGTTGCAACCTCCTTTAGGGATCCAGCCCCTTTAAAAGACTCACTGTATGCAGACATGAAATGTTTGCTTCCTGTGTTTAATACATTAGTTCCTTTTTAAAGACAGTGTGCTTGGTAAGAAATACTGGTTCTGGCATGCAGACTAAGGACTGCACAGTGTGAAGTCCCAAGAAACATCTCTAGCGGAACTTATGCAAAAACGTCTTCGGAAATGCCAGTACAATGTACCCTTTTTTTGCTTGTAAAACTGATCTAAACCCACAGCTGCCTTCATTCAATTCTGCAAAGTTGCAATGTGTTTTACTGTTTGTAATGATTGCAAGTCAAAGCTGTGTATGTGAACACCCTGAAATTGCCTTAAGCATGTTTTTCATCAGCTAACTGATGTTGGTAAATTTATAGGCACAAGGTAAATGGTAAAGAAAGGTCATCCACAGGGTGATTTACACCTTTTTTACTAAGTCAGTTTTAACCAATTTAAACTAAATTTTTGTGTGTAGCCAGTTCCCTAGGGATATCCTAGCATTCAGTGATAACTGATCCATTCTTCCTCTGCTTCTTATACATGTGTCCTTTCTTTTATCTGTGCTTTTAAGAGCAGTATTTCATGCTCTGAAGCCTAAGGAGTATTTGCATGGACACAGGAAATTTTCACAGAACTTAGACTTCATTGGAGGTCTTTGCCCAACAGTGAATCTCCACGTTCTTCATTTGCATAGACATAAGCATAAATCACAGAATCACAGAATAGCAGGGGTTGGAAGGGACCTCTGTGGGGCATCTAGTCCAACCCTCCTGCTGAAGCAGGGTCGCCTACAGCAGGCTGCACTGCACCTTGTCCAGGCAGGTCTTGAATATCTCCAGAGAAGGAGACTCCACAACCTCCCTGGGCAGCCTGTTCCAGTGCTCCGTCACCCTCAGAGGGAAGAAGTTCTTCCTCATGTTCAGGTGGAACTTCCTGTTCCTCAGTTTGTGCCCATTGCCCCTTGTCCTGTCACTGGGCACCACTGAAAAGAGCTTGGCCCCATCCTCCTGACACCCACCCTTCAGATATTTGTAGGCATTTATAAGGTCCCCTCGCAGCCTTCTCTTCTTCAGGCTGAATACTATATTTGCTTTTACGTCAGTGAGGCATCACTAAGCAGCATCTCCCATTGTGCTAGGTGCCATACGGACAGCAACAACAGAATCAGTAGCTTTAACACCTTACTGGAACAAGAACTGACAGACTCAGGTCCCCAGTGCAGACCAAGGTAAATGAGGGGTACACCCCAGGTTTATCTCTGTCTGGAGAGTAGTCGTTGTTGAGAGCAGTCTGCTGCTTTGGCTGTGCTTCACATCGTCCACTTTGCTGTGATTTTTTGTTTGCTTGTTTAATTTTCCTGTATTTAAATCAAACAATATGTTTAAATCATGAAACTTCCAAGGCTATAAAATGCTTGGTAGTGGTGGTAAGACTGAGAGTTCAAGAATGCTGGGGCAAGATATTGCGGGGGTGCCTTAATTAATATAATTATTCACAGAGATTCCTTGGCACCATGGTTAGATACCCACTTTTTAGCAGACTATGATACTAGAAACATTCTGTTTCCAACACGTGTCTTGAAAATAAAACACCATCCTTATTCCTCTTTTTGAGTAAGCAATATGTATTTTCAAAATTAATACCACAACAATGTAGTCATTAGTCATAGTATAAAAGTAAGTCTTCAAAATGATATAAAGCTTTTAGTGAAAGTTTGGTTCATCTGGTGAAGATCAGTAAGAGCATAATGAGAAAGAAACCCTGTGACTGATTTAAAGTCACCCTAAAGCCATAGACTGATGTGATTAATACATTTTCTCATTCATTTTCAGAAACAATTGTTCAGTGGCCATCATCTTACCAAGGCTTTTCTTGAGTATTAATTAGGGTCTTACATCTTGAACCTAATATTTAGATTAAGCTAAGAGAATGACTTCTGTTCCAGACCATATTTCCCCCTTCCGTAATGGTAGTTTAGGCAGAACTAATTAGCGGGACCAACACATACTCTACATGGGAAGTCGTAATTTGCAAAAGAGTTTAGGATCTGCATTTAACAAATATTCCCAATTAAAACGAAAGTCTTTGGAAAAACATTCTAATGTATCACTATTGTACATCACAACACAGAAGTTCTTGAGGAGCTGTCTCACCTCCAGCAGTGTGAAACACAGAACCATTTGGAGGAACCTGACAGCATTCAATATCAAAGTGCCATGGTTTCCTTTTAGTACTTAGTGCAATCTTACCTTTTTAGCATGGTCTAATAGGGAAAAACTGATTTTCTCCACCCTTTATATGTATTTACCTTTCATTTATTACAAGTGCCAAGCTTTATACGCAACAAGAAAAAATATTATTCATACAAGTATTCTTGCTGAAAATAAAAATTTAGGATGGTCTTGAGGATGCTAGGACAGTCCATATGCAACAACAGCACAGACAAGGAGCTTTGTAATCTCTGTTTGTTTATATGGAGTGGGAGAGAAAATAAGAATTACCTTTTCAATAAAGTTTACATCAGTTGGCACATAGAAGAAACACGAAGTGGGTTTAGGTAGAGAGATAAGACATGTGAATAAAGACAGATGCAAAGATGGATTTAAGAGTTCGGTCCCCCTTCCATTCAAAGTCACAGGCAGATTTGCCAGATTCGAAATCTGAACGACGTTCTGCTTCCCCGTTCCAGCCAGCAGCTCCTTGGAACAGCTTCCTGGAAGGAGATGGCAGGCTCCACTGCTGTCCCCCCTGTTCTAGAAGAAAGGCTGCTCTTTGGCCATTACTTTTTCACCCTAATCCCACCCTGTCCCTAACTTAGGGCTTTCCCTCTAGTAAAGGAAGTACTCCCCTCTCCCCCCTTCCCTACAGAAAATCAATCACGGTGCTGCAGGTAACACATTCCCTTCCATAATGCTAGTTTAATGACGTTAATTAGCTGAACCAAACTTTATGTGAGAAGCCATCATTTCAACAAGAATTTAGGATCTGCATGGGGATAATTTGAGAAATGGAAATTTGAACATCCTTTATGAGTAAGTTGGACTATGTGACCTGTCACCTGTTCCTCATCCCGACTTGAAAATCTTGCAGGACCCTAGGGATTTTTTTCCTTTTGTTCAAAAAGTGACAGCAATAAGGGAGTTAAAAACTTCATTTTGCTTGCAGAGTCTGATCTTGCAGCACTTCCCAAAGCGTGTATAACCACCTAAGTGGATTCCCTGCTTGTGAAAGAACACAAGAAAGGCCAGTCTGATTTTGTCTATGGTCCATACTCCTGTCCCTGACACAGTCTTTGAATTCTCCTGAATGCTTTGCTGTCCTCTGCTTTCAACTTTAGGGACTCGGATGTGAGCTCGGATGTGAGCAAACATGGAGGGCAGGGCTGTCCCCGCCGAGCGGCGTGCAGCCTGCACGCAGGCAGAGCGCAGGGCTCTCCTCCCCGGGGAGCTCATCCAGGCACCGTGGTTAGATACGCAGCTCAGTGGAGCACAACTTCAGATGTCCGTCGTAACAGTACTGCCTAAGCCTTGCTGAAGGCACTTAAAAGTCCTATAATCTGTAGCGATAATAAGAGGCAAATATTGCCCTTGCACTTCATTTTATAGAAAAAAACCAAACCAAACCAAAAGCAGAGAGACCTGCCAGACCATCGAAGTCAATGCACTTTCATTCTTTCTAGGTGTGCTACAGGGCAGAAGTGGGCAGAAGCACTTCCACTTCACACAGTTCATCTCCCAATTAACTCTAAGCTGTCTACTAAAAGTATAGGTCTAATACCTCATCTGCTCTGGTTGTTGTCATACTGAAGTCAAGTATTTGGCATCTGTAAGACGTTTCAGGCACGACTGAACAACCTACCACAGTCACGGGCCCAGACGCTTTTGCCAGTTGATGGCCTAAACTTTCTGCTTCAAAATTTTGTCTTATTTGTCAGGAATACTTTCTTTTAAAATACAAATGCAAATAATAACTCACTTTAATAGTAAAACTATTCAAATACTTGTAGACCATATTTTAACAAACATCATCCTTTTCTCAGATGTTAGACAATCACATAAAATTATATCATATACGTCATATGTATCTTTAAAACTTTTTGTTACTTTTTTCTTTTGTTACTATTTTCTAAATCCTCTCTAGTATATCAACCTTTTTTTTGGTAATGAGAAAACTAATTTGAAATTATACATACCAAAAATATAAAAAAAACAACTGCTGTCTCTCCCATATATTCACCCAGTTTTTGTGATGTACAGCCCAAAGTTACAGATGGTTTTTAATCATTTCCATTAAAGACAACACATACACATAACTAAATATAATGGCTTAGATCATCAGCTAGTGTAAATGAGCATATCTCTGTAGAAGTGAGTTACAACAGATGAGGGTACTGACTGCTGCGTACAGGCACCCAGTAACGCATGGGGGCTGTTTTGCAGTACTCCGGTTCATAGATACATGATATAACATTGTTCTACATAGAAATGCTTGGTAAATGATACACCACATTTTTACTCACCTACTTTCTTCCCTGGCTAATGCATTTCTTTGGCATAACTGTTTTCAGTATTTTTTTTAATGAAAATAGGTTGTATTAGTTTCCACTTCTCCAAATCGAATTCCATTTTTGTCACCCACTTCTGCCCCTTCTACAACCACTCAAATTATTTTAATGTACTCATTTGTGTTTGCAACTGCTCTACAGAAAAAAAAAAAAAAGAAACACATGTTTATGGCACCTTTATTTAATACTTCACAAAATATGACATCCCTCATTTATGGCCTTAGATAATTTTGCAAAACCATGTGTTATTGTTCATATCCAGGCTATTTGAACTAATCTGAGGGTAAGATCCTGTTGTCTTCACATTCAAACTGTTCAGAGAGACACTCCATGGACTTTATTGCTGGGAATGTAGAAAAGATATTTCTGAACATTAGGACAAGCAATCTGTCCCTGTTATCTAAATAAAACCATTTCAAATGCCGTTTGCTGGGGCTAAATTAATTTAGATATGCCAAGAAACCTAAGCCTTATCTAGCTGTGCACTTACCTATCTGTCATAGGACCGCTGCTGCTAATTATACCTCTGTGTTCAAACTGTTATAATGCTATGTGAAAGGCAGTGAACTGAAAATCAGAGGGAGCTACTGTTATGGGAAGATATCTCACTTTGTACAGTTTATCCTGATTCCAAAAGTCTTGAGACTCCATCCTCTTCATAATCATAAGATAAAATGAAATTCATTCTTGGCTAAATTATAATTTCAAATAATGACTGTTAATAGAGACTGCGCATCTCATTTCAGTTGAAGAATACTTACATGTACACTAGCTATATATTCATGCTAGTAATGAGTGCTTGCGTCCACTCCTTGGTAGGCTGTCACTTCCTCTAAAATGTCTCTTCTCACCTTCTCCATCCTCCCCTATTGCTCATGATTAGACACTTAAGATTTTTCAGTGCTTGTATCTCTCTCTCTCTACATTCTAACAAACGTTTTCTTCTTCTTCTAGAGCATATTAAAAATCTTCTCAATCAGAGGAAGGGTCTCCTTCTTCCAAAATTCCTTCCAGTGAACGCTCTGGAACGTAGAGGGCTCAAAAGTAGAAAACATCTGTTGCCAGTCCTGGAAGTCTCATGCCAAAAAAGAGTAAATGCAATTATAAAGAGCTTTTGAACTTCAGTGTGAGAGAGATGCTGGAGGTAGAAATGTTCCTCGCCAATTCTGTAACAAGTGTGTGTGTGCCCAGCTCAGTTACTTTTGGACAGTTTTGTCTAGGGAGTTTCCTTTCTTAGTCTGTTACCTGTTGACTTCTGCAAGCGCAAAGAATTATGATCATCTGTACAAACTTTTCTATTGAAGAATTTTTCTGCAAGGAATACCAAAACTTATGCTTGTACATTGGCAAGCTTTGGCTCCAGGTTTCTTGACATCTGCCTACATATTTCAGTTTGAAATAATTCATTAGAACAAAGCAGAGTGCATGTTTGTATGAAACTGAAGGACTCAGACTTCAACACCAACAAGTATTTGACAAATAAGTATATATTTTTTATTCTATGAACATGTGCCACAGTTTTCTAATAAAGAGCGCTTTGCAGAATAATTCAGCATTCAAAATGGCTGCAAGAATGTTTAGAAAGTGACTTTTGAATAAGAAAAAAATGAAACAGGAACATTTTTGTGTGTGGAGGGTAAATTAATAAATTCCAATTAGTTTTAAAAAAAGCAAAGTCACTTCATAAAACTTACAGTAGATAAAAACACATCACCACATGGACAAGTAATCTATTTACAAATAAAGTGAAAATGGATTTTAATTTTCCTTTTTTTTCCTTCACAGATCAATAACACGCTCTTATTATCGCAATTCTGTGGGTGGCTTGCTAGTGTTTGACATCACCAATCGACGATCTTTTGAACATGTGAAAGACTGGCTAGAAGAAGCAAAAATGCACGTGCAGCCCTTTCAGATCGTGTTTCTGTTAGTAGGACATAAATGTGACCTCATGTCACAGCGTGAGGTTACGAGAGAAGAAGCTGAAAAACTGTCATCTGACTGTGGTATGAAATATATAGAAACTTCAGCAAAAGATGCCACGAATGTTGAAGAGTCCTTTACAATTCTTACACGAGACATCTATGAACTTGTAAAAAAAGGAGAAATCTCAATACAAGATGGATGGGAAGGTGTCAAGAGTGGCTTTGTTCCAAATGTTGTACATTCATCAGAAGAAGCTGTAAAGCCCAGAAGGCAGTGCATCTGCTAATCTGTAGCATGCCAAAGAGCACATGGGGTGTTCAGAAGATGATGCCAACCTAAATAACAGAATAATAATTCTGAAACAATATTAGATCATGACATAGCTGAATCATAGAACAGTGATTTGGTTTTGTATCCTTCTGTCTAGGTCATAACTTCTTAAAACTTTGAGTGCTTTTTTCTTTTCAGAGTACAATAACTTTGTGTGGTCTTCAGGAAAAGAAATTATATATTGCTAAAGGAAAAACTAATCCTACAGCAAGACACTGAGAAAGCGCAATAATCGTCGTGACATCCTCCTCTCTTGGGCTTTGCATTTTGAATACTGCTTAAAATCAAGGCTTGCTAGGTGAGGATCAGATGAGCTCATTACTTTTGTTCATACCGCCTTAGTTTTGGACAAGAATATATTATACCTTATACTTTTCTAATGTGATTCTTTTTACTCAAGTGCAGGGTTGCTAATGACCATTAAAGTTTAGAATGCTGTAGAATTTCGTAATAAATATAACTCTAAAGAAAGCAAGCTGAAAGATTGCTCCAATACCAAACACTTTTGATATGACTATGAATACAAGCCTTACTAAAGAAAGTTTTGGAAAAGATGATTTATTTGTATACAAAAATGAGGAATAGAAACAATGAAATGTATTATTAAATATTTTCTGAATTGCCAATGAAACTAAATGTAATATCACTTATGATCCAGCTGTTATTTGACTTGTATACAAAACAGATTTCCCAGCCACTGGAGTTACATTTCGGTGGCTGGATCCTCAGCTGGGTAATTATCATAGCCACACTGATGCCTAGGGAATTATGTTGATTTATACAAACAAATTCTAGCTTTAAAAAATAAATCTACTTCTAACTAGAAGTAAAAAGAAATTTAACAGTGCTGAAACCCAAGGGCACCCAGGCCTTAAATTTGAATAGAGCAAGGATTGTTTTATTCTCAGCCAGCAAATGTTAAACTGTTGTCTAAAAAATGAAGGTTTTAAAACCAAAACTGTTATGAATAGAGTTTTTGGAGAGGAGAGAATTTCTAAAATAATGCTTGGCTACAGAGTGTGAAGTTGGAGAACCCCTGTTCTAAGAAAGCAACACCTAATAGCTTTTAATAATAATAATAGGAGAAATCTGTGATCATGTAGCATTTTACTGAGCTTGAGGTCATGTTCCTACTCCTCTGAATATAACACACACTAGCTTTATGCAAACTATGCCCTATATGTCTAGCACTTAAATACCAAATACGTCTATTTCTATTTTATTGTAGTAGTATAACAAGATGAGTTGATCTCCAGAGTTGATAAGCATCTACAGTATATCCGGGCATACTCATAACGACCGAACATCAAGCCAGTTATCTTCATATAAAGGTGTGTTATCGTGTTACAATTCTCAATTTTCAAGACCAGGAAACAAATCTATCTAACCTAACTTTCTTCTTCAACAAACGTATAACTGGTTTTCCCTCAGGTTAATTTTAGGTCCTTTTACAATCCTTTTGTAAATATGCCGTAGTATAGAGACAGGTTGTTTGGTTCCACTTATTTTATTCATTCAGGGCCACTAAAATTATTGACTTCAAAGGAAACTGAAAGGTTAATTTTTTCAATAGCCTGAGTCTCACTTGCATTGAGGCACAGTGACACTGTCATAGAAGGTTACAGAGGCCTTACTATAAACAGGAATCCGCCTTAATTCATTAGCAATTAAAAGTTAGTTACTTCGAGTCTCAGCATGCCACAAAGTAATTGCTGTGAGCATGATTCTCTATTAAACTACATACATTAGTCGTTTACACCAAATCAATTTTGATTTGAGGGCATTTTACGTCCTTTTTACAAAGTAAACGTGACTACAGATGCCAAAAGGTAGTGCAGCATCAGGCTGTGTGCATTTGAACCTGGTTCCCCTATGATACTAGGGCCGTGCTGTGTATCTCGGAAGATCTTCTCTTAGTTGTTTAAGAGGACAGAATGGGCCAACGAATAAATCGGTGGCTGGGGAGTCAACAGAGTCAAAGTCTGCCACTGGTTCACTCTGTGTTTCTGAGCAAGGCATTTATGTTTTCTGTGCCTCACCTTCTGTATATCAAATATAGAAATGATCGTTCTTCCTCAAATTCACAAAGACAGCTGAGACCTAATCTGACTGTATGATCTTCAGTCTGGACTCTTTTCTCTGTGTGCTACCTGTTGTTGAGTGTTCAGCACCATGGGATGTGGATACTGGTTTCTTCTGCCATACCAAAAAAAAAAAAAAATTAAAAATATTAAAACAGCTTTATAAGTACCAGGTATTGCTATTACTATGAATCTACATTTCATTACACATTTCATTACTTTCAGGTTAAAATCTTTTATCTTAAACTTTTCTTTCTGAACACTCTGAAGCCAATGAGCTTTTCATTCTGTAAGGAAAAAATTGGGTGTGTTGGGGGGAAAGGGACTGGGAGAAGAGAGGAGTGGAGGGGAAGAATGCACAGAGACATAATCACCAGAACAGAGCCATAAGGATCTCTGCTGTCAGTGTTTTGTACCTGTAGTGTCACATTTATTACACTGGGAACAGAGCTTTTAACCAGATTCAACTGTGTAAGAAACTGATATTGTCAACGCAACTAGAAGAGAAGTTCACTGCATTTTAAAGTACTGTGCACATAGTTGTCTTATTTGTAATTCCTAAAAATGTAGATTAATGTGTACATTCAAACACTGTCTACCTTGATGATATATTAAACCACTGCTGTACCTTTTCACTACACAACTTACAGTTAAGAGAAATATCTGATAAATAGATGATTTGCTGAAATACGTAATTTTGTTTTCAGATGCAGTACAGTATATAAGTAACAGCTTGATAGGCTGTAGAGCCAATCATAGTTCAGTGCATGTATGTTCTTTTTTCCCCCAAGGAAGGGCAAATATTGATACCCAAACGAAATTTCCAAAAATTAGAGAAATCGCATTTGGCAGCCAAATTAATAAGTAGAAATTATTTATTAAGAAAACACCACAACTTTGCAAATTAAAGTCTGGTAAATCCCAGTTTGGAAACAGAAAAACCTGTTGAAATACTAAATAGTTTGTATTTGGATTCATAGGCCTGGGAAATGAATGGATATAAATTATTGTTTGGACTCCTAAAATGTTTAAACTTTCATTGCTTTTATTTTAAATTTGATAAAGAAGAATAAATATCTTCCTCATTTAAATATTGTACACATTAATTCTTCAGATATTTTGGCTTGCTTATAGTTGCATCTGTCCCATGTAAGAAGCAGAACCTAGCTGCACACCCTAGGAATCAACAAAGGCAAAAATGTTGAGGTAGCATATGCTCATACTATTCATTTACACCTTTGGTATGGAATAGACTTACCAATCTAACTTCAAGCTGGTGACCGTCCTGTGGTTACAGAAGATGACACAGGCTTGACCGAGCACCCAACACTGCAGTTGCTCTGTGCTGAGATCCCTTCTGCCACAGCCAAACTGTTACTGGCACCCGAGCTGCCTAACTTAAAGCAAAGACGGGTGGATGCACCATGCTCGCAGACATCTCGGTGTCAGTGTTTCAGCTCCCTTATAGAATACATGCTTCACTGCCCCCTTTTTACAATATTAACATGCAGGGAGAGTACTTTTCCCGCAGCTGTAGACCACAGCACGTGGCATCAGCTCCTCCAAGTCGCCACCTCTGGCTTTTGCCCAGAGCTGGCACAGCAATCTCAGCAGCCTTTACTCAGCCTTGGAGAGACAGGAGGAGGGCTGAGGGTTTATTCTCTACACAGGCATGAAACCATACCACAAGCGTGCCAGACTGTTTCAGAAATCATTAAATATCAAAACACAGTTGTCAGGAGCAAACATTCACATTGCTCATTTCTCAGAGTCCAAAGACAATCTTTTAAATAAGTGAATGAAATTAAAAGAGGCATCTAAAAAATACAAATCTCTCTAAAAAGCCTAATGGATAGGACTGCACAACAAACTAGATTCTAAAAAAAAAAAGTCCAAGCATTTGTGTAATGAACCTTTGCTCCAGTACTTAACCGTATGCAGTAGCACCTACGATGCCTAGGTTTCTTAAGGATAATGATGTTATCACTGAATGTGTTTAAAACTAGAAAAATTCAACCCAAAATTCATCTGCCTGATCCTCAAAGAAAAAAAATGACTGTACCTCATGAATGCATGCATACTTACTTCCCAGCTCATTTCTAGTGGTAATTCGTCTGGGTTTAGTGCTACGTTGCGTGAGGCTCTCCTCTGAAAACCGACTACCTACACAGGCTGTCATACTTAGCAATATTTCCTTCCTGCAACGCAGACACAGCTGTGGAAAAGCTGGATTTTACTTTGAGCACGGCAGAACTGTTTATCATGTTTCAATGAATGTGCAAATCTGATGAGAGTAATGTGATTGAAGACGTGCCAGTTGAGCACAATATAAAGACAATGAAGTTGTACAGGTTCCTGAAGACAATTTGCCTTGCATAATACTTAATTAGTGGGAGTGTAGCGTACATGTGAAGAAGACTAAGTTGGTTCTCAGAACCCAAAAATATTTTGCCAAGCAGCCCTTTTGACGTGGAAGAGCCGGCTCTGTAGGCGCAGGACTCCACAGAGCAATCGCTTTTTCTTCATGGAGCTGTTGCTCCAGCAAGCAACCAGTGGAACAGCAAACACGCCTAAAATATGTCCAAGAAAAGAACTTGATAGCACAAACCCCTAACAATGCAACACACACACTGTGGGCTTTTTACCCCTGAGGAGACAGGGAACAGTTGTTGGGCAGCAAACACCACCACAGCACTTGGATGGCATCTCCTCCCGCGACTGCCCGTTGCCCACAGAGGCCAGGCAGGAACCGGGAGCAGCAGGCTCTTTATGCAGGGATAGGTAAATCTTCATTTAAACTCAAACTGAGGAATCCAAATCCCAATCCCGAGCTGCTAGAATGGATCACCGTCTTTGAAAGTATTTCATTCACTCACTTCTCAGAGAAAGTCACGTTGCAGGCTAGGCCTGAGCTACTCAGGGATGGACACTCAGCGTGTAATCTGCTGAGAGACGGCTACTCCATGGGAGCAGGTCTGTAAGCCAGCTGACACCAACCTTCAGCAGCCTCCCAGGCTACGAGGGCAGCTCAGGTGAACAATAACCCTGATTACCTTCACAGGCTGCTAAAGGCCCACCATGCAGCTAAAGAGCTTCTACAGAAACAGAAGAGCAGAAGTAACAAAAAGAAATTCTATGCATTGTAAATGAAACCAATGCTTAGGTAAACAAGATGAAGTTTCAGCTATAGTTCAATGACTGTGATTCCTCATT
>Ga0181612_145128_pt1 | contig 16175 bp, 9 predicted proteins | sample HoacroProtozoa21_FD_119630 | JGI IMG/M metagenome (GOLD analysis project Ga0181612, IMG submission 119630) | Hoatzin crop microbial communities from Cojedes, Venezuel. Combined Assembly of Gp0051906, Gp0051904, Gp0051908
AACATGGCCTTAGAGTACTTAACGGGGTTTATAAGATAGATGGGGACAAATATTTTAGCAAGGCCTGTTGCGATAGGACAAGATGGCTTTCAACTAAGGGTGGGTAGATTTAGAGTAGATACTAGGAAAACAATTTTTTACAATGGAGGTGGTGAAACACTGGACCAGGTTGCCCACAGAGGTGGTGGATGCCCCATCCCTGGAAACATTCAAGGCCAGGCTGAATGGGGCTCTGAGCAACCTGACCTAGTGGAAGGTGCGCCTGCTCATTGCAGGGGGGCTGGTCAAGATGACCTTTAAAGGTCTCTTCCAGTACAAACTATTCTATGATCATATGTAGCAATAGATGTCAGCATCAAGAATTGTAGCTAACCTCAAGCCACTTCCAAGGAGAGCTAAAGGTGCTGTCATGTCCTTTTTTCTAAGAAGCAGAGATGCAAGCAAAACTAGCTACTACATTTTAGAGCAAAGGTACCAAAGGACTGGTCTAAAACTATGTCAGCTTCTGTCAGAAATTCCTAATGCTTAACATCTATTTGTACTTTAAATCTTGAGTACTCTTGAACATTGAAACTTTCTAATGTCTCCATGGAAACTTGATAGTTGTCAGAGATGCAGGGAAGATGTTACTATTGCTGGCAATATTTTTACTCAAGTTGTCTGGACAGAAGAGGTATTTTTTTGCCTGTCCTGAACATCAATGTCTTTTGAAAGTCTCCATTACATCAAAATGATGCCGAATTTTGTCAAAAAGTATACTCCCAACACAGACAATGTTACTAAAATGTAGAATAAACTCTGAAACATTAGGATGATTGGTTCACGGTTATTCAAAGGTATCAACAAGCAGACGCTATTTGTATGTAAAAGCAATTACTACAGGAAAAATGTGAGTCTGTATATGTAGCACATATTGCTTTCCTATGCTTTTTATGCAATTGATGTAATAATGCTACCTAATGACACCAATTATTTAAAAATTAAGCACACAATACTGCATACTTTATATTTATTATATTCAGATGGAGTTGCTATCTGCAGCACTTCAGAGCCAGACATCCTTTAATAAATTCTACATGTGCCTTCAGTATTTTCTCTAGGGTTGTATTTTTTTAATGCTTACTCTTTTAGTGGGGAATCTCGGGCATAAAAAATTAAAAAGGTCAATTTTATGATGAAACACATGAGCCTGGATATTCTAAATGGCACCCTAGACTGCATAAGCTAATTGCTTTTTGACAGAAGAACTCTCCTAAGTGCTTACGCTAGAAACAGATTCATGTGAAAAGCAGGATGCATCTCTACTCTGCTTCCAAGCCTGCTGGGATTTGTCGAGATGAGTGACGCTGTAAAAAATAGAAATCACCTGGAGTCTGTTAATATTATAATCATGTGAAAGCACAATTACTAGTGTCTTAATCCATCTGTCTGTATGCATCCGCTCCACTTCCAATCACCTGCTTTAGTCACAGGTGTATTATTATGGTGATGGCATTGAAAAAAATCCATCCCCATGCATGTTCCAAATTGCTGTATGCTTGTCCATGGCAGTCTGTCTGTCTCTGTAGCTTCAGTGTGGTCATTGGTCAGGAAGGAGAGCAAACAGAGGCCCCATATGACGTGAAGTGGAGCCAAAGTGCCTTTGTGTGTGGAGGCTGGCTGAATGATGCCCAAGTTTATGTTAACAGGTTGCAGTTTTGACAAGTGCCATTTGTATTAAATGAGGGTAAAAAACCTAAACGAACATCCTGTTTTCTGGTAAGTCGTGCAAAGCTCAGTAATGTTCAATACATGCTATGGCATGTATCTGAGAAGCTAAGGCAGCTTGGGTAAATAAATATAAATTTATAGTATACAATGACAGTTCTATGAAGACAAGCTGCAGTATATGATACCTAGTTTCTGCTTTCACACTGAAAGATATTTGATATTGTAACTGATCAAATCGAGAGACAATAATTATATGTGATAAAATCAAATTGCAACCACTGCATCAGCAATCAAGCAATAACAACTGCAACAAACACCAGTAGTAACTTCTAATTTAGAATAAGAAAATGCTAACTGAACTAATGTAATGTTTTAAAATTTCAGTAGGCAAGCCATAGAGAGGAGCAATGAATGGTTTAAAAATACAGACATTTGCCATTTCCAGCTGATAGGTCTTTTTCATGTGAAACTTGAGTCTCTCAGACATTCTTTCAAAAAAGTTTGAATATCGATTTCACCATTTGAGTCTTTGTATTTGTTAACTGTTTTTTACAGAAAATAGTAGTTTGTAGGAATCATATAAAAAATTATTCATACATAATCACATAGACTCTTAAAACCCATTTTGAAAATTATCTGAAGAATGGATTTTTGAAGGTAATTGTAGATAGTGCAAAACAATAGTAGGTTCTTGCACAAATCCCTAAAATATCAAAAATAAATAAATTAAAACATTAACTTTTCAGACTTGATGATAAATTAACCTCTGTTTTCATGTGCACACACCAAGAGTTAAGATTCTGTAATCTTACAGCTGTTTAGCTTTCGACCCGGTATTCAGAAGACTCTAAACATTAAGCTAGTGTGTATTAAATACTAAAGGATCTGATATGGCAGCTATATCCTTCGACATCGCGCCTTATTTTTAGAGAGTCCAAACACTGCTTGTAATTTTCCAGCTGACAGTCTGTCAGGGACAGAAAAAGCTTCCAACAGTCTCTTGAAAAAGTGTTACTTTTTATTTTCAGTGGAGTTTTGTTTAAACCCCTGAAGTTAGAGGACGAGTTATAAACTCCTGAATGATCCATGCAGTTGCATAATCTAACTGGAAAATGCCACGGAATCACTCTGTGAGGCAGTTAATGGCCTAATCGCTTTTCATACCCTCTTCAAAATCCCCTCCGAGACTTGTTCAAAGCTTCCTGCGCCGAGCTGAGCTCTCTGAGGAGCTGTGGATCAAACGGAGCCTGTTGCTCATAAGTGTGCTAGTGCTGAAGAAGGCACCTTTGCAAAGTTCAGCCCAAAGTTCAGAGGTGTTCTGAGCTCAAACTCCCCAGATTAAACAGCGCTCAAGTGCAGGGCGCTAGTTCAGCCTGCTAATGGCAACTGTCACCTGTGGCTGACCCTTATCTGGAAATAGGCGGGACTGATTCTGTTGTTCTGGAAGTAACTCAATTCCTGTTAGTGTCCAAACCGAGATTATACATCTGCCTTCACCCAAGGTGATTCCCAGTAGTTGTGCAAAAGGACAATACCTTCATACGATTTTGTAAACAAATCTGTTGATTTTTTTTTTAGTTTATGAACAATACCATAATGAGTAAACAAAAAATCTCATTCCTTTTTCTTGTTCATGTTTGTCTAGATTGTTTTAATTAAAATGAATCAGCAAGTTTAAGGAAGCTGAACAGCTACACAAAAGGAGCATTTCAGGATAGACAATACGAGGTACTGTGGTGGGATTTTGTTTGTACCCGATATTTAAAATCACGCCATTAAATGACTATTATTTCTGGTGTTTTTTAGGCTCTCATAATCACAGTGAACCTCCCATTGCCAGTACTATTTCCAAGATCAAAAAGAGACTGAAAATGCAGTACATATTGCTTACCTATGTTTTGCATATAAACAGTATCATCATTTTTAATCACACTAACCTCTTTCCGTCAGCCAGATCTTCCCAGCTCATAAAGGTATAAACGTGCAGACGGCACTTGGAAAGGACTCGATACTTTAGAAAATGACATTTTGTTTAGTTCATGCGGTTTATGCTCCTGTAAAATTTGCTACAACGTTATATTCTGATCATTGCAGCAGGAAGTAATAATCATGGCAAGAAAGAGCTAACAGCCAGGGGAAAAATCCTTTTCTTATATGACACACGATGATTTTAGAAACACCTTTGCAAAACACAAAGCCACAGAAACTTAAAATGCAGGTTCAGATAGAGCACAAAACAATGATTTAGGAGATTAATGCTTTAGAGGATGAGATCAATTCATGCAGTTTATAACAGAAGATGTTTGCAAGAGTCCACTGCATTCTTTGAAATGTACCTGGGTTATGTATTTTGTACAGTTGGTATCTAGCCACAGTGAAATTTCTGCAGACATCTCTAACGCAGAATCAGGAGGCTGCCATCTGAAAACAAGGCAAGCACCACCAGCTGATATAGCAAATGCCAAGTGACTATTTAGCAGAGCCAGTTCACACTAGACTCACATAGAAAAAAATACCTTCCCCTCCCTTCTCCCATTTGTATCTAAATCTTCAGGAAACTAAATCACTCCCTAAAAGCAGGGATGGAGAAAGCAGGCTATTGTTCCCTGACAGACCACAAAGTATTGTCCATATTGACAATCTGTTTTGTATAGGCAGACTGCAGAAGCAGTAAATCTTATTAACTTGTTCAAATTCAAATGAAGACATTTAGAAAACAGAACAGCTATTACATGCAGTGGTGAAAGAAGACCATACCAAAGAAAGGTTAAATGGATGCACCAGCTATTAGATTATGCACAGTTAAAACTAGAAAAATCCCCCCAAACCTTTCTATCACCTCCTCTTGCCCTTCAGGATATTAGATGTACTCCCCCAGTCTAACTAGCTGACCATTCAAATACTATCTTCTGTTCTGTCTATGCTATTTTTTGAGATAAAAGGTCAATTTCATGCTAACAGGACTACTACAGAAAATGCTTATGTTATAATATGGTTTTACAAATGCACACTTCCTCTACCCAAAACATATGGCATTTTGTGTGTACAGACCACTCTGGAGATTTACTGCAATTATGTCATGATGTGCTTATTGTTATGGATTCGTCAGCCTTTCTGCATCTCTACCTGCTTTGTTCAAGAGCAGCTGCCAGCTTCAAGCTGTTGCCTGTTTCCAGCAGCAGAAGCTGAATGAAGGAGTGCTTTCTAGGGAAGACATGTTTTGAAGCAGACGTACTGACAATAAACCAATTCACTAGGGAGGCATAACATTGACTGGATAAAAGTCGAGTAATCATTCTGTGATAATTTACCGAAACTGGGTGCAATTTGCTTTAAAATAAAAAATCCCTCTGCTGCTGATGTTGGACTTGGAGGCCTTTAGCTGATAAACGTGTGGCATTTGCTTTTATGAAGTAGCTGATCTTTGGAGATTCATTAAACCTCATTATTTCTTCTTATGCATAAGGGACTATTAGTACTCACTGAATGAGAGGAATGGGAAGAACGGCAATGTCTGAAGCAAGGCTCGACAGTCCTTCTCTTCCACCTACTCTCCCTGCTCATCATGACTGAATACAATGAATTCAATTACTAGGGAAAGCCTTGGTAATCTCTTGGTAAAATGGTGAATGCTTCAGATGAGACTGCCTGGCTTCTCTTTGACTTCTGTGCCTGGTCTTTGTTCTGAATTGCCTGTGTGTGGTTAGTCAGCACTCCTCTCAGCGTTGGTGGGAGTGAGGAGGACGGGAGAATCCAGCCCCTTGTTACTAGCCACTTCCCAAGTCTCAGTCCCAGCTTTGTTTTCACTGATCTTTAGGAGAACAGTATCTAGGAGGCAAAATGGTTAACTGATTAGGAAGAGAGGTAGGTGCAAAAATGTCAGAGATTCCTCTGCAGTGCTCTTGTTACACCCTCCTTGCTGGAAACGGCAGCTATTAATATTTTATTGACTTGAACCTCTGGGGTAGATTCCAGATGTCACTGCTTGATTGTTGTCTACATATAAGGAAAAATAAATTCTGTCATGTCAATGCTGAATTCCCATCTATGGCAACAATCGTTACCAGCAGACAAACACTCCTGTAGTTTTGCAGATGCTTTTTTTCCTCAGGTTGTGACTATGCACACAGGACCAATCTGTTAGCAGAAAAGGCAGACATCCAAAAATAAAACAAAGCAGAGGAAAAGTCCCAACATTTCATTATCAATTTTTATACATTAAGTAATAGCTATTTCCTTTACCATGTTCAGAAAGAATGGAGGTTAAGTTGGCAGAGCTCAAGGGTAGAGTTAAAAGAATACTGCCTGCTGGGAAAAAAATCTGCTCTTTTGGTTTTGAAAACATGAATCACTTTATGCCAATCAGTTTCAAGCAGTTGGGTACTGAAAAACTGATATCTCAATAGTGCTGTAGTTTAGCTGAGTGGTGCTGCCAAGGAGCACATCTTGAAAACCCCCCAAACACATCAGCAGTGCACAAATGTGCACCTCTCTTCCTGTCCACATTAACTCTGGTTTCAAGGGATGGTCATTTTCTGCAGCTGCAGGGAACAATGCCGTTTTTCACTAATGAATATTACCTGCCATTTAAAATCTGAGCTTCAGGTGGAAGCGTCAGCAAATTTATGACAAAAAATTATCTCAAACTCCACTCTCCTTAGCATTGCAGCACTGCAGGAGTCAGAGAGCTAAGAATCCTTAGGACATGTCTGCAGAGGATCTTTCTCTACTGCACACTTTGACATCTTATGTAAGCACTACAAAATCAGGATTTTTTCCTGCAAATAATGAATTTCCCTCCCACTTTACTAGGTTACAGTTCATGTTCCTTTCCTGGACTCCAAGCTGTGGGACCACAGCATGACTCAAACACTAGCTGGAGAGCTGGCTAGTGTTGGTATTCCCACAGCCCTAGGGAGCACAGATTCAAAGCATGTAATTGCCATGGCATTGTGGATGTACAAAAGTGTATATAGACGTAGTAGAAACTGAAATAACTTGGAGACTGTCTTCGGGCCTAGAAGTCAAATGGTGTGGCACAGCTTGTATTCACACATATAAGTTGTTTTTATCCCCCAGAACAAGATGAGCAGATCCAAACTGGCTGTCACAGATGCTCCCTGGTTTGTGCTACCCCTGCACCCATGCCCGAGGATGTCTGAGGCAGTGGTAGCAGGTCTGGGCCAAATGCAGGACAGGTACTGTAGCAAAAATTACACATTATGGATAATCATGTTGCAGTGTTTAGGAAGTGTCCTGTCCAAGTACCATGCAAGTCTGGCCCAAGCAGCCAGCCGAGAAATCTAGCAGAAAAACAGATGCTATGTTAATTGTCACTTGCCTACACTTTAGATGAAGCTCATTGATACTGTTATGTTAAGAGAAAATATTTCAGGGCTGATGCCTTTTCCAAAAGAATCATGTTTCTTCAGAAAATTCCCAGTCAACTCTACTGTTGAGATTGCATAAGAAACTTCAGTCATAATATGTCAGAAATAATATGAGCAGTTTTCTCACCCCTTTTTCTTGACCTGCCTCAGACACTTGTTCCGAGGGTCCTAGGGTTCACAGTTGCCACAGAAAGGTAGGTACTTTTTTTTCTGGAAGGCAAAAGCCTTGTTATGCATGTAGTCTGTGCTAGAAAATGTGGAAAAAAGCCACAGAATTCATAATGTAGTATTATTGGGTTTATTTCACACACTCTAAAGATAAGAGGCATCTAAATGCTTCCTTGATTTCCATTTTCCCTTGGCATAGTTAGTATTTTTAGTGGAGTAGTTAGCTCTACCTAAAGCACTCAACTTGTATTATGGAAATTTAGGAATCTGTCATTGAGAAGTACCTTCAAAACAGGTTCAGCTGCAGTTGCTGACATTGTTTGTCTTTGGTGAATTTAACAGACCAGATTTTCTGAACTGTGGTATTGTGACCAGAATTGTCATGGCTAAAGCTGCAAAACAGGTAATTCTATGTTTTCATCGATAACACTATACTTTTATGTGTTCAGTTCATCTTTCACACAGGAAGCTGTGCTAACAGCACACAGAAATGAAACTTGAAGTATACTACATAAAGCTTCCTATACAAGTTTCGATACAAATATGAAAGCCTTACCTGAAAAACAGCCATAGTACTGGCCTTTTCTGCATTCTTTTGGAAAATATGTTATTCTCTATAAGCAAGTGAGGAAGTTGGCTGTGTGTTTTATCACTCACTCTCTTATGTTCAGGAAAAATTACCTTAACTCATGAACTGAAGCCTTTTGTTTCCAGAACTGGAGGTTCTTCACAGGATGTGGAGCAAAATGGAGAAATAATAGCTGACACATTTTTATACAGCAGAACAAGGCAGTACTGTATTATCAGCAAGAATAGTGAGCATAGTGATACTGAGGTACATCTGTACTGTGGGTGATTTTTTTTATATTTCTAAGGAACAGCATTCATGTGTTTATTGTACCTTCAGAATCACCTCAGGAATGAGGTTGGTGAACCTGGCACTTGACTATGATTTTTCAATATGAAGAGGGATTTCTTTTTGTTTAATTATATGCTGTAATGGAATACTTATGATTACAGAAGTTTGTGCTATTTATTGTTATTGCTATTCTTCTTAACATTATTCTTACATCTAAAGCAGGTGTAATTTGTTTTCTCTACCATGCAAATCCACTTGTAGAGAAAGAAAGTGCAATGGACCAGGCTTTTTGCCCAGAATCTCTTCAAAAATGTAAAAAACCTATAGAGGTTCACCAAAACTAGGTAAAAAGACCTCAGTCCAAGGCTTCTGACCTGTGTATAGCTGGAAAGTGTTCACATGCAGCTCTTCTGCTGTGAAAGTGTCGTAAAAACAGTAGCAGTACTTTGCTAGTACTAGAACTGAGGAATAATTTAAATCCTAGCTGTGGGAGGAAGCAAGTCAGCAAGCCAGCATCACCAGTCAGCACAGCACCACCAGCATCACATAGCCCCAGGACAGCCATGAGGCACTGAGCCTGGGGAACTGTAATCTCATTGCTGCATCCTATAACTATCTATCCTACAGGGTCAGCCAGAATCAGAGTCCCTTGTGAGGAGGAATACATATGAGACGGTCAAAACAAATCCTCAGGAAACTTCCCTCAGGCTTCAGAGTAATGAGTCTAATGTTCAGCTCTCGGTTATCACAATTCTGACCCCACCTAAAAAAAAAATCACATTCACTATTTGCCTTTCCCAGTGCAAGAGGATCTGTGAGAGGCAGATCTCAGCCTGTGCTGGTGCTGTTGCCTTTCATTCCGTCAGGGAATTAAGCCTCTCAAAGACAATCCTGTGTGCATTGGCCAGGTAACTCTATTTAAAGCTGACTTCTCTCCACTGAGTCGGAGCAAACTTGTTTTCAGACAATGATCATGTAACTTATCTTTATATGAGCCCAATTCATTAAGAAGGGAAGCTTTTAGGGAAATGAATGGGTACAGTTCTACTGACAGATCTCCTTGCTCATTAAAAAATCATTTATGCTTTGATGTGTATGATACAGTTTTATGCAAGGAGTAGTGAGGAAATGCAGGTACAATTTGATAGAAGTAACAACAGATAACTCGTGTAGGCATAAAGAAGTTTTTTTCATAGTCATCCTTCAAAATACTAATGACATATGCTTTAACATTATTGTCAAACAGAGAAAGAGCAATATACTGTGCTCTGAGGCAATGTCAAAGATGCCTGAACCTGATGTTGCTCCTCTGCTAACACGGCACGTCAGTGCTATTAAATTAGCACTTTACAATGATTCATACCCTTTTCCCATTGTGCTGATTTTGCCCAGTCCTGTAGTGAAAAAGCAGTCTTTCTAAAGTACCAATCTATATCATTAAGAATCAATTTTCTTTCAATCATTGTGTTGCCCTAGAAAGGAACTCCACCTTAATTAAATAATGTTATTTTTTCCCCATTAGGTTCAAAGAGTCAAAACTTGATTACAGGAGCTCTTGTCTCCTTTCTCACATATAAATATTCTCACCACTCCACAAGCACAGGAGGAGACAGCCGATGTGCAAAGTACATTTTTGGTTTTTCTTTTTGGCGTATCACATTATACATATTTTGAGCACAGGAAAGGTATATGCTGGTTTATTAGCAGAACCCAAAGCCCACATCAATTGGTGACACTTCCTATAAGCCGAGTATTCTCCATCTGAACTCAGTGAAGACCTTTAGTGCAGCACAAGTTCTTAGATTGTTCCTTGCCCTGAGTCTTTGTAGCTCTGACATAGGGCCCTGCCTGTTTACTTTTAGCATTTCAAGCCAGTCAAGCCAGGGCTCACATCTTTTGTTTGATTCCACTCATGAACATTTTGGGACCCACAGAAACACCTTTTTACTGCTTGCCTCATTCCTAGCGACATGATTAGTTAGGCAGCTATTATTTTCCATGCATTCCTATGACTCCCTCATCTCCCCTACCTTGGCTTTTTGCCCCTCCTCCTCCCATGCAGTCCTTCCTGCTGATACACCCACATGCTTTACACCCACTGCTCGATTCTTTTAGTTCTGTCCTTTGCTGGTACCTCTGGAGGAACTGCTAGTCTTTTTCTCTGCTCAGGTTTCATCAATGCCTTCTCAATCAAACAAACAAACAAAATTAAAACAAAAAAGAAAGATGAGTTTTCCAAGCTCGCTGTTCCTTTAACCTCTGGTGTTCTGCTGGTGCCTTCCTGACCTCTCACTCTGTGAGTCTCAGCTTCAGAAGAGCATCCTGCCTCTAAGTGTGCCACGTTCTCCCTTTGCCCCTGACGAATGCCTCAGTCTAGACTGAGGCAGAGATGATTTTCCTGCCTCAGAGGAAAGGCAGAGATGATTTTCCATAGCTTGCTTTATCCCTCCATTTCTTCTCCTTAGTTTCTTCCAGACAAATTCAGCTACTCCATTCACCTGCAAGGCTCTCTGTGGCTTGTTTCTCCTGGTGTGTCCGCTCCTGTCAGTATGAGAATACACTGCTGATGAGCCACCAGCTTGTTGTCAGCCACTTAAGTTTCAAACTTTCACACCCTTTCCTCTTTTGCTGTCTTTTAGGAGAATTTTCCACAAGATAATGCAAAGTTTACTCATTGTTCTGGTTCATAGTCCTTTTTAGGGTTTTGCTATCATGCTTACAGAAAAGCTGACAATGGTCAAACAGGTGATGCACTGAAACTGCAAACTAATTTTCTCCCTGAAAACTAGTATTCCCTCTCTGTTTTCCTGTCTTTCCCATCTTTTCTGTCTGTATGGGTTGGCTGGCTTGTTTTTTACTTTGAAGGTTAGTTCTTTCGGACAGCAACTGCTGCTTTGCTTTGCAGTCATACTGTTCTCGACACTCTTGGAGGCTTTTAAGTGATATACTTTTAGGAAGGTGTTTGAGCATGTGGGTCTAAAGCACAAATAGACAGTTCAGTACAGAAACTCCTGTGAGACTTCATGGTTACTCAATACTCCCATCTCTCCACAAGGGCATGAGACTATTTAATGCCACCTGTGCTCTGCTAATGTTAAGGATTATAAGAATACCCTATTCTAATTATTATTAATCCTTGAGAGAGGCAGGGAACATTAATGCTATTCTACTGTTCCAAGTGTTTAAATACACATGCAGACCACCTTTCTGTAATATTTGATTACCTTGCAATATTTAATGGAATTATCCTGTTAACATCTTTCTGAAATGTTTGAGAACTGATGTTTATATAGTACAGACAATAACAGGCATGAATTAAGCGCCCTGCCAAAGGTCATATTGTAAGTCTGCAATGGAGCAGAGATTTTTGATGCTGGCATCCTAACTGCATAGCTGTGTTATTGCATCTTAATAACACAGTTACACTTCATGATGTTTTAAATCAATTTGACAGCTTCAGAGCTTGAAAGGTATTATGCATGATGCAGACTTTGCAGAATCCCAAATAATATACATTTACCGTAACTAGTATGGATGGTTAATTACGTATTCCAAATTTTAAGGCATGAAATAATAATTTTAATGATTGCATGAAGTATATACTCAAGTATAAATACAGGAAGGAACTAAAAGAAATTAAGACTAATATACAGCACATAAAAGTCAGTATTATGAAAATGGTCAATACTTTTATGTAACAGTTTACTTAAGGTTTTATTTATTTGGTATGTAAGTTACCATCAATAATGCAGCTACAGTACATAAGAAACGCTTTTCCCCCACTCGCTTTACTGGAATAATATTACACAGTTCATCTTTTCAAGGGCTATATAACTAAAAACAAAATTGGCTAAGGTGATGCCTTCACATTAGTCTTATTCCCATAACTCGGGCACTTAGTTCCACTAAAATCAATAGACTTGTGACTGTGTTAGTGAGGAGTAAAAGACAGGCATAATAAATACTTTCATTTCTGCGTTGGCAAATAGATATGTAACTCTGTCACACTTATCTCCAAGGCTGATCTTTTATTTGCATATTTTCAGAGTTTTGATCTACAAATGGATTTTAATTTGTCGACTTTTGCAAGAACAGCCTTGTGGAAGTGGGGGCAGGTCATGCATAATCAAAGAATAAAACACAGGCAGAAGGAAGATGTAAAGAATCTCAGCTCCGTTTCTGTATCAAATGAAATTACCAGTATTATAATTTCCTTGTATTGCACAAAGGCATTACTGTACTGGGTGCCATCCACATTTAGAGGCTTGTTGAGAGATCTGAGAGATCCCCATCTATGCAAACAGTACAATGTCTCACAAACTGAACATGAAAAATATCGACATGCTTTCCTCTCTGCAGCACTTGGGAAGAGACACAGAGAGATGAAACGACTTTACCAAGGACGTTGTGGTAGACCTGGAAGCAGAACCCACTGACTTGAACCACATCTCAGGGCCTGAACTGAGAAGATTTCCACCTTCTGTTATAAGAGAAGAGTTCAATACAAACAGAAAATGAAGAAAATTGTATATAGGATCCGTAGCTGGAATTAGACATTGATGGGTGAGTGTGCCTCTGAAACTGCGAGTTTGTGAGCCTTTTTCAGCTGTGTGACCAAAAAGCTGGGATGCATATACTATTTATACACAGAGCCAACAACCACCTTCAGCACTGACATTACGTGCCAAAGTTAGCACCCTGCACTGTGTCCCTCCCAGGCATGGCCCTCCCCATGGTGAAGTGGCAGCTATACCTCCTATTGTTTAGGGGTGGGTAGGAACTTTCATTCAGCCTCCACTTATAAATATTATACAGAATGCAACTCAAATTTCACAAACCAGTAGCAAATCAAATATCCATTAATACCACTGACCTCATTCTTTACCTGGAACGATTCTCTCCAGAGATCAGTAATTTAAGTATACTTATCCTAGATAACCCAGGAGTCCTGAAAATGAAATAGCTTCTCTGATGTAAGCAGCAAGAATCAATAACCATTAAGTACACAAGGACACTTAAATGTACGAAGCGTATGGGTATCCAAGTCATGCCATCACCAGACCAGTTCATTTTGGTACTATGTAGACACCAAGGACAGGCAGAGCTATGGTCCTTGCAGAGCACAGTGGATGGTCCAGGTGCTCAAGATATCATAGCTCTGTAAATGGGACTTCGCTGGGAGAGAAGAGTCAAGTGGAGAATTTCGCCCAGTGTATGAGCACAGGCTGCCTTAAGGGCTAGCTTTGTGCAACATAACAAATGAATTAGCTGTGGCCAAAACTACGCATTTTTTCTTGAAGTACCCACACAGCATTAAATACATAACTGTTGCTGTCAAAGTGCAATGAAGCTAAGATCTCACCTTTACAGATTCAGCTACAATATTCACCAAGAATTGTGGAGGGTGGGAATAGAGGGAGTTGTTGCATAGAAATACCTTCCCCACACTTTTTCCCAGACCCCAGGGTTTCACACAAAGCACAACAAATCACACCCTTAGCAGTTCTGTTCAGTTCCATACAGCTGTGTGCTGCAGGTGGTGCCATAAAAATACTTTTGTTTATTTTGCAGCACTGCAGGCTGCAAAGCTGCACTGAAGAATGAAATATATTCCCCTCCCTCACATTCTCCCTTCTTCACCCCGAACCCCTCTCTCTTTCTAACTTGCTGGAAGAAGGTGTTAAGACGTAGAGGTAAAGTGATAGCAATGTGGCTCAGTCTCAAAAGAACCAAACAGGAGGTATTGATATGGAGCACACAGTAAAAACTGACAAGTATGATATGTGGCACGGAGATTTTGGCGGTGTACCACTTCGGAGAGCCAATTACCAGAATAATTGAGTGAAAAATCAGTGGAAGTATTTCAAAGCAGATTTCCATAGGCATGAAAAAAAAACAGACAACGGCTGAGCAAGAAGTAATGTGCTGACATGGGAATCGCTACAAGACAGACACAAATGTGCTTTACACAGTCGTTTTTTACATCTGTGATACAAAGACTGATTTGCTGATAGACTCTACAGAGGCTATAGTCTTCCACCAGCACGACCCAATGCACAAAGTGCTCTGTGTCATGGGACAAAGACACGGTTGTGGCTGCTTTGCAACCCCTATTATCACTGTGGGTTATTCCAGCCCTGCTTTGCATATATATATGCTAAATATCCAAATCAGGATAATCCTTGTTTTATTACAGCATTTTCTTGCACATAGTAGTTCTCAAATAATTTTTCCCCATTTTGAAGATTTTCCAAACCATAAGCATTCAGCTGGTCGAAGTATAGAGACCACCAAACTGAATTATCTGAGACTTACTCAGGGTGAGCTAAACCACCATTTTTGTCCAGTTGTTTGTTTATCTTGAGCAAAATCCATTCCTCAGCAGAAGCTGGCAAAATATCTGCATCATCACTTCTGTCTCTTTAGTCTCTAAGGCCGATATTCTGCAATGAATACCACCCCTCTGCACAATGGGTACTCTCCTGACCATCGGGATCATTTAAACTTCCAGTTGCTTTGATTACTACTTGCTTTAGCAGTAGGAGAAATGAAAATTCTCCAGAATTTCACTCTTAAAAACCTAAAATCTGTGTTGACTTGCACCATATTAGCAGCAGCATTTGTACGGTTCACAGTCTGGTGCTGTTTGTTTCTAGGACATGTTCCTCTGGAGAGGGAAGGTCTCTTGGAGACTATGAGTATTCTGCACCTCCTCAGAAGAGTATCCATCTGCAATCCTTGAAGTATTCCACAGCCCACCTTCAGATTTGCTTTTTAGAAAGTATAAACCATGGGAGTTTCATATCTTTTATCTTAGCTGTCATATTCTTTCCACTAAGTAATACACAGCAAATATCACATCTATGTGAAGCCTAACCTTCTGCAGCTGGATTCTTTGTGAGCTTACTGGGAAATGGTACAAAATACACTCAGTATAATGTTTTCAAAGACTGATAGAAGTGGTCCTCAGTGAAGCTGAATGTCTTTGTAACTATTTATCTGTAGGCAGCAGAAAACATCCTTGAAAAACATGCTGCAGTGCCGCCAGTCCATGAAAAAGCCAAGATCAACATTAGCTTGATCATTGCCGTGAACATAGAGAAATACAAATAGTAACCAGTTTGTAGGTTGCAATTTGTAGCTTTAGAGTTAAAGTGCAAGATCCACTTAAGTGCCCATAAAAGAAAATAGAAAAGAATGATGAATTTCTTTCTGCTAACTGGAGATAAATGCGATCTAAGGCTTGGGTTTGTTGAAAGCTAGTTTGCTGAAAATCAAGCAATATTTGTGCCTCTAACTTTGTGTTATATGTCACTGAGCAGTACCAGGTAATTCCTCTGTTCGCACAACATTTAATATGATACTGAATTTATGCTAGCATTTCCATTAGAAAAAGAACACCAATCTCACAACTAGAAATGTGAAAATGGTGTCAACGGTAAAGTTCCAAGCTCCAGATTTGGACAATTGACACATACTTATACCGTGTAGCTCTTTACCTGTGATAATCACATTTACAGTAACATGAATGGAAATATAAAACCAGCTTTAGTTAGCTAGAGCTAGAAGATTACCAATGATTTGTTATTCTAAACCATTCCCCTGGCTTACAAAGAACAACCTTATCTAGAAACACAGCTCTGTTTAGGCACAGACACAGAAGTAATCTTGTTGCACCAGGAACAGAACTGAGCTTGAACTATATATTCTTGGAGTTTCTTGTTCGTCATTCATTACGTACAAAAAATTAAGGCAAAAAAATAAGCCTGGATATCTCCTGTGGAGGGCTTGAGGGTAGGAAGGCTCTATAGAGGGATCTGGACAGGCTGGATTGATGGGCTAAGTCGAATTGTATGAGGTTCAACAAGACCAAGTCCTGGGTCCTGTGCTTCAGTCACAACAGCCCCATGCAATGCTACAGGCTTGGGGGAGAGTGGCTGGAAAGCTGCCCAGTGGAAAAGGACCTTGGTGTGTTGGTCGTCCCCCAGATGAACAGGAGCGAGCTGGATGCGCACGTTGCCAGGAGCGCCCCTGACGCCCCGGCTCCT
>Ga0181612_167142_pt1 | contig 16175 bp, 8 predicted proteins | sample HoacroProtozoa21_FD_119630 | JGI IMG/M metagenome (GOLD analysis project Ga0181612, IMG submission 119630) | Hoatzin crop microbial communities from Cojedes, Venezuel. Combined Assembly of Gp0051906, Gp0051904, Gp0051908
AGGATTGATTTCTGCTGTCTCGGTCGCACACATGGATTCTCCTATAATTGAGAGAGATTTCACTGATAGAATTGAGCTGATTAGCCTGAACAAAGTAATGTTGCATCCACATGCATCCTGCCTTCATGTAATTATAATTGTTGGTCTTCCAAGAACAACTGAGAGCAGAACACTGTGAACTAAAGGACTCTATAGATGTGAAGCAGGAGATAGTTCCTTCTCTAAAGTACTTCCAGTCTAAATGGAAAATTAAAAGGTAAGAATAGCAAGAGAGAAAGAAGGAGGTGAGGGAGTTTGCTGAGATTATATGGAAGGACTGCACTGGTGGAACAGAAATATCCACGGTCTCTGATCCTGAATGTTATCCACTGTATCACATCCAATGTCTTTTCAAGCAACTGTAGTACAGACACCTTTTAATTTAATTTTATTTTTTTTTTTAAAATATACTCTATGCATTTAAAACCAGAAATAAATCTACTGGGTTGTAAAGGGGGACTGAAAGGCTGTAAAACACTCCTGCAGGTGCATCCATCCCTGCATGATGTCACCTCTGTTTTAAAATTAGCAAATCGTCAGTGGACACATAATAGAAGCCTTTTCACACAAGCACATGCACACAAAAAATTGATATTTATTTGCAATTTACTGCTTAGGAAGATGCTAGCAAAGCTCCTTTTTCTCCTGAACAGTGCTGTCTCTCGTCAGCCTTGGACAGGTGAAATCCCATTGCAAACCTCCTTAAAAGAAAGATTTTTTTGTTCTTCATGATTTATGGAGGTATTTGAAAGGTTTACTGTAAAAGGAGCTCTGCCATCCCACATTTACATAAGCTCCTTATGCCAGACAATACCTTTGTTTGTTCCTGAATACACCATGTATTTTTCCTCCATGTTTAAATGTGGATTCACATTTAGGGATGATAAAAGGGTTTGAAATTAAGCGGTTCCTGAGTTAACGGCAGCACCTTCTTTCAATTAGACATTCAGACATTATGATAATCCCTATTTTGAAGACTATTGCACTATGTAAATGGAAGATTATAAGCAAGAATGCCCAAGAACAGCAAATTTCCCCTACCCAATTAACAATTTATCCTCTGGACACTTTCATGTAACACCTTTCAACCCATTTGGATCTAGTTCTGCCTTTACCTCACTAAGTCTCCCAAACATTGCACACTGATAAAATCAGTGCCCAGAAATTTTTCTAAACAGTTGTTTTTTGGTAAAATGTGTCTGTCTTCATCAGCACCTGGGCTATGAAATTCAGTACGATGAACTGTTAGAGCAAGCTGTCTAATGAGAAGCTGAAGAAATTGTATATGGTTCCCTGAGGACACTTTCATTTTATCAGTATTTTCTGGAAAATGCTCACACTGACTTTACTCTAAATAGAAAAAGGGCTTTACATGAAACACTAGTTTGAGTATCTGTTTTGGTTTAAGTCTGATTAATAACAGCAAAACATAGATTTGTTAGAAGCTAGCACCTAGTGCTCATGGCCTTGTAGAGCCCTCTGGAAGGGAATAATGCCCTGTATCATCTTCTTTCCCCTTTGCCAATGTCTTTCTTTTCCATTTTCAAATGGCTTTTTTTAATGCAGCTGTAAACTGGAGATTGACTTTGCATCTGCGGACTGGTGTGCATGAGGATGTATGTGTCGGATAGTGAGGTACTGCCCTGAAGTAGAAAAAAACCAGTAAATACATGATATGTGTTCATGTTAACAGACTTCCTCATGGAATCTGAGGATTGTGTGAGGAAGACTTGAGGAGGCTGCATGAGCCACGGGGAGGGGACAACACTCTGCTCTCTTCCAGGTCTCTTGCTGGGCTGCCAAGAAATTGCGTGTCCCCTGGCATCTCCTGCAGATCGACGGCGGGACAGATCTTCTGTGTCCTACAAACACGCTGTAGAAAGACTCAGGTCGCTTTGTGTAATCAGTGCAACCAGCAGCTATGAAATTACGAAACACCGCACGTTGATAAAACACGTCCTCAGCTTGCACACAGCTCTGCTTTCCCAGCCTGTGGTACTTTTTCTCAATATCTACCTAATGTCAGCTTCATCTGTTTTAATTCATTCCAATACCGCAAAAGAGCAGCAGCTGAAACACCATTTTCTCCAATTAGTAGAATCTTGCTCCTGCGTGATAATCTTCTCTCCAAGCTGCTGCCTGCCCTGAGCAGCACACTTACAAGAGAGTTGGTCCTTCAGTTTAGTTTAGTTCAGGCTAACCGAAGGCAGTGTAACTTCCAGGAGCAAATACTAATGGAAAAATACTACGTGATTTCCTCTTCAGATGGAGGCAATAAGGTAGGGACAGAGTGTAGAATACCAGGTTTCACCTTTTCTGCTCTGAAATGTGAGATCTGATATACTATTAGGTAATAAACAGCTGTCTATTCTTCACAGACTTTTATTCTGTCATTTGTACCACACTATCATAATGCTTTTCTTGTGAATTCAGTAGTTACAGTAATGTTCTTAGCTCATCACACCAAATCTTTGTATCTACTCAGGAATGAGAACACTGCTGGAGGAAAGAGTTTGTGTTTCCCATAGTTAAGGACAGAAGAAGTTGGAAGCATCTAATCTTTGTGAAGGAAAGGTCATCTCTACGTTTTGCTTTGTGACCACGAGACCGCTCTGCCACTGACATCTACACTAAAGTTTTAATGATCATGGGCTGATTTATTTGGGAAGCCCCGCCAATGACAGTAGCCCAGACTGCAAGCCTGTGTCTCCTGTTTATGAGACTCCTTACAGGAGCAGTCCCTTCCACAAGACCTACGAGTAGGAAAGCGTTTTGGTTTTATCTACATCAGGCAGCGCAGAGCAGCGCAAAGCTTGCCTTGAAGAAACCAGCTTCAGATCAAAAGAATTTGTGTTAGCTAAAAGGCTGGGATCGTTTCATGGACCTGAACATATGGCTGTGGCTCTTCCAAAAGCAAATGACACGCCTGCGTGTCACTACATCATCGTTCACTTGACTGGACAGCCTTGGCATGGTGACACATCTCATGGGCTTGCTCATGTCCCCTCTCTCCCAGTAGATGAGGCTTGCTGATTTGAATTTGGAGATTATCACAGACACCAGTAAATAAATACTGGTATCTAGTGTCAGCCTATTGCCGGCAGACCATGCTGGTGGTTCCAGTGCTCTGGAGGAGCTCGCAATGCTGTGGCACCAGGAGAGGGCACCAGAAGCCCTGGCTCTGGTGTGCCCTAGGCCTGGAAGGACAGGGGAGGAAGCTTCCTACAACGCAACTGTTTGTCTCCTGGACACGCTCCTGTGTTCCCAGGTTCAGAGATACCTCACAGTGTAACTTGGAAATACTTCTTTGTTTTTTTGCCTATGAGAGCTTGCAGCACCCTGTGTGAGTTAAATTTTTCTACTGGCAATACTGAACGGACAAATGTACGCATACTGAATGACATTCAGAGCTGGCATTATCTGCTGCATTGATGAGCAGCTTCAGCAAAGAGCTGAAGATGTAATTGGGAGAAAGAGTGAACGGCAGGCAGTCTCACTTCTACTACAAAGGTGTGAGGTTCATTAGCGAAACAGTGTTGGAGAATTTGCCTTTCCTCTTTCATCCTGTGGAGACTGCGTGAATTGGCTTGTGATGGTTTTGTTCCATGCTTAAATATTGCTGCCTGCTTTACAGACTTCGAATGGTGCTCGGCAGATTGTACAGCTGAATAAATGGAGAGGGAGCAGCGAGCGAACCAAGCGTGCTTGGGGGAGCAGCAGAAAGCAGCTTTCTTCCATTGACGGCCTGCGGGGAAGGTGGGATAGAAAGCCCGCGGTGGGACTAGTCATCTCTTTTGACCTTTTTGCAATCAGACACGTTTCTCTGGCACGTTCACATGAGTGCATGCATCTAACAGCTGCCTCCTGCAAGTTCATTCTTGAAAGAAGTAATTGCGTGTCTCAGAGAAAACTGTCTTGGCTCACAGGCTGAGGGCATCAGACTGACTATGCAAAGGACTGGAGGTCCAAAAAAAACAGTCTGGTTTGCCCAGAGAGGAATCAGAGGCCATGGGTTGGATGCTGCATGTTATCCCAAGTGAAATAACACATTTGGAAAAATTATCTCCTAGCCTTAGAGCACCGAGAGCTGCTGAGTTATCTCAGGTGTCAGACCTCCTCCTATCTCCAAATCACCACTGTTATCCTGGCAAGGTTTTATGTCTTCAGGTCTTTTCTCCTGCAATTTCAGGTTGGATACAGCTTTGAAATTAATTGGAGAAAGATACAGAATCTCTTAATGAAGTTTGCCCCATGTACAATGTCTCTGGGTGTAATCAGGTGTCTGCTTAGGCAAACCTTTGGCATTCAGCACAGTGATGCTGTACATGCCTACAGGTGGATACAGAGATCTACACCAGCAAGCTTTCTTACGGACATTGCCATCCTTGAAATGCCTCCATGTTAAGGCTTGGACTATCTGTGTTTATTTCATATATATGTAAAATAATATCCACATCTTTATTCAGCTTTGAAACTGCACAGAATGATCCCCTATCTACCTGCCCTCATTGCATATCCAGGATTCAGAATCTCAGCAGCCCCTGGACAGGCTGTTTCCATAACAACAGAAAAGCAAAAAAAAACCTGAGAAGTAGTCCGTAGCTGCATGCAGGGCTGGTTGGTGCAGCCTCTGGAGGTCCATCAGGCCTCCCAAACCCCACAGCTTCCCCCTGAGACTTCCCTTCTCCTGGCCAAAACGCCCTCTGAAGTAAAAAAACAGCCCCCCCCCACCCCCCACCCCCCCCCCCCCCCCCCGCCCCCCCCCCCCCCCCGCAGAAACCCCCCCCAAAAAAAAAAAACCCCCCCCCCCCCCCCCCCCCCCGAGCTCCCATGAAGGAAAATGAAATTCTATCATCGTCTGAACTGAAATGAGAAACTCCGCTCTGCGGTGCAGACCCACACCATCACACGAGGCTCTAATGCCTTGCAGCTCTATCATTCAGTAACTTTTTATCCCTTATCCTTCTGCTGTGCCTTCTCTTTTACCCCGTCTCCTGAGGGCACTGACAGACTTGGTTGCCCTGAGCAGACTCAGCAGGACCTCCTCTCACACGCCTTCTCCCTAAGGACTCAGGAGCTGTACTTAGGCTCAGCCCTGGGCACCCAGGCAGCGTTTGGGACGTGGCACTGGTGCAGTCGTGCTCTGCTCTGTTTGCCATGGACCTGCCTCGCTGACCGATGAGCTCTGGACCTGTGCTATGGGTTGATGGACCGCAGAGTCACCTTCTGGGTAGTCTTATCTGCTCTTGGCTTTGACCCCACTTCCTACCAGTCCTGACTGGACCTTCTGGATGCCCCAGGCCTGACCCCCCCATCTCGCCCTGGGGTTTGTCCCTGCCCCAGCCCTGCTTGGGTGCAGCAGGACAGCGTGACGTTGGCCCAGGCGGTGTCCCTGCTGGCACTCACTCATCAGCCAAGCCTGCCCTGCTCTTTTTTCTCTCCACACGCCTTTTCATTCTTAAACTCTTCGTTTCTTTTTCACTTTAAAAGAGCCCTTCTCCTCCTCTCCCCGACTTCTTCTCTGTTAGAGAAAATAGCCCAAACCAGCCATTCTAATGCTACAGTATGAAAGGATGAAACAACTTCTTGTTACTAAAAAAAAAAAACCTGCAAAAAGCGCATTAGTCTCTGAAGCATAGAGCCTGATTGCCAAAATACCCCCAACATTGTCATTGTTTGTGCCATTCTTTGTCTGATTTCCATCTTTTTGAATGTTATCTCAGGAGTGTGCACACAGCTTAATATGGCACGGAACTCATAGTCATTACTGCAATAGAAATAAAGATAAATTATTCTGTGAGCAAGCCAAATCTTCTGCAAATTGGATAGCAAAAAGTTGTTTCTCAAGTAGCTTTAATTCAAGGCAGTATTATGTTTCTGTCCTGATTCAGAAGTGACTTGTTCACTTAACGAGAAGGGCTCTCATTCTGATCACTTTTGCTCCTGTTTCACAGCGGTGTCACTCCATTGCTTGTTGGCTTCACTCCTGATTTACACCAGCAGTCAAAATGCGCTCTTCTCTTACTTTGTTGTCTTTTTTTAATGAATTCCAGCTTGTCTTTGCCCTTTTGGGGATGCATAACTCCAGCAGACACAAGTGAGAGCACTTATACAGTACAGGTGAAAAGAGGCTTCCCAATTAAAGCCCCATTATTCATTGTCACTCCTACATGAGATAGAGACAATGCTGTTAGAGCAATCAATCTTCTCCACTCTCCGGGTCACACTCCAAGCCACTAACCTCATCAGCGTAAACACACATAAGCCTTCCTTATCCTCTTCATCACAGTCTAAACCGTATTTTACTTTCTCTTGCCTTTTGGTGGTTTGCGTGCTGAACTTGCAACATGAATTTCTCCATTGCCTTGCACAACTTGTCACACCGACTTTCCAGCTGAGAAATACTTTTTTCAGCCTGCAGAGCTCGTGGAAAACTATGGCCTCTCACTTTTCCACCTAATTAGCTCATCTTCTTCGGTGGACCAAAGCAGCTTTTTCTGGGAAACACATAAGCAAAGTTTTCCTTGTCACGAAGGGTAACTTATGCTTAGGATAAAGTTTAACTGTATATCTTGCAGGACAAATATTTGCTATAAACCAGTACTACTGGGAAAATATGTTATTTCATCTATATTGTTGTCTGTTATCAGAATTTTATTAATGCTATTTGTAATGAGCTAATACACATCACATTTTAAAGAGACAGCAATTCCTATTTAAGACTATTCCATTTTTTAACTACATTAGTTAATTAATATGTTAATAACCATAATAGGTGCCCCCAGGGGTTGTCTGGTATACCTGACTTTATTACAGAGGTATTTAAGGAGAGCCATGGCTGAATGGTCGGTGCCCACATCTAGATCAGCTGCTGTTTATAAGAGGCTGTGTCAGCACCAGGCTCCTCACAGTATTCAAAACCCGCTCTGCAGATCCACAGCCAGAAATATGCTGCAGCTTGCCCAGTAATTTAAGTTCAAGGCATCTTTTGAGGAGAAAACGTGAGTCAAAACACGCAATAGTAGAAATATTTCACACTGTTTCTTCTCCCCGTGAAGCACAAAGCTGCATGAACCAACGACAGCATTCACACCTTCAGCTGTTGCTTTGAAGATTTCAGTGATTTTTTTGTTTGAAGACATGATGGTTTTTTAAATTGTCATCTCTCTCAGCTGCTCTTGACAAACACAACTTGCTAGCCCATTTTACATGTCAGCGTCAAACATTAAAAGTGCTTAGCTGTGTATGGTAAGTCAATACCGTCTTCCCTTTAAATGTGTCTAGCTTTTTAAGTTTTTAGAACATTTTAACCAGCATTATTAATATTTAAATTATCAGTCTGATAATATTAAACATCAAATCATTCTCTTCTGTGTCTCCCGAGCTGTATGCAATGTGCACAACCAAGGCATCACCTCTGGACACACGATGACACCCAGTGAAGGCCATTCTGAGTTGTCAGAGAAGGTCGCACAGCAACGCGTCCCATCTCTCTGCTTCGTGGGTGAATTTACATCTCCAGCCTAGGCACTATAAGCAGCTGACACATAAGACCCCGAATCTTGCCAACTCGTTTGTCTTCGAGTTTCTTTTTTGAGAGTGTAGGCTCAGAGATCTGCCAGAGTGCATTGGTAACAGGGTAAATTAAATTCCACAGCATCCTTTCACCCATCTGGAAACAGCAATTCTGGCTGTTTCCCATTGACCTCACAAGATTAATTGGCAGCTGATAGCCTTTATATTCTAATTTTCCACCTAAGGGCCCCATTACGCTTTGACCTCTGTGCCTGAAGAAATGCATCTTCATGTAGAATTAAAACTTTTATGAGTGCAAAAACTCAGATCAGAGGAAGCTATGCCTGTTTTGAAGTTTTCTTTTGTCTCTCCATCCCTGCTTACTCCCACCTTGGCAAGACAGGTTATCTTAGAAGGATTTCCTTTTATTAATGGCTTGTGTTCAGGATTTTTCGGCTTTATTTTTGCTGCAGTTATGCTGTTTAACATCCCTCTCTTTATTTTCAGTCAGTCTTGGCTATAAGTGTGGAGAACAACATCACATTTTCAACAAAAGCGTAAGATTTTATCTACTGACTATTGTGAGAAAAGAAAATACAGTCCCTTCTACAAATTAATGGGTAAATTAAACAATGAATCCAGCAGATATTTATATAGGTTGGAATGAGATGCAGTCACATAGAAAGAAGTAAAATTTGAAATAGTTTTGTGGTTTTCTTATGGTTTGAAAGAAAATGGTAACCTCTTCTTGCTATCAAGAAATTCTCTACCAAGAAAGCATGTAAGACTTTTAAGGTATTTCAGTGCATCGTGGACGGCACAGGGGAAGGATACTCATTCTAGCAAAGGTAAGAGAAATACAAACTGTTTGGGTGTTCACAATTTGGACAGGGGATTGAATACAGTTTTCTATAAATAATTCCTTTTAGAAAAGTTCCTTTTGTACATCGGTGATTACTGTCATCATGGCAAAATGGTGGCTGACTTGCATTCCTGTCTGGAGTTTGAATGTTGGCATGGCGATTTCTTTCTTTGGTGGCCGTAGAAGGGACGTGCCTGACTCTTCCAGTGTGGAATAGCTTGGCTGTGCTCACGGACCTTGTAAGAGGTTGATTTTGTCAGCAGTCAGTGAATTCCTTGCAGAGAAATTTATACCCAAATGTAGATGTATTGACTTCGGCTATTTTTTTAATCATTATGCATTTGTGATATAAGTGCATTTAACTCCCAAATGAGGCCAGACACTTTAAAAATATACTTTCTATTGTGCTTTTCACTGCTTTAGTATGTTCTATGGAGTCACTGCCAGAGAAACACATGTGAGCCCAGCAAAAAAGCAGATGGCAGAAGGACTGAGAAAGCAGTTTCAAGGAAGTTGAAATTTGGGAGCAGTTAGAGATGATAGATATATTTAGAAATGTCTACGGGATAAATTTTTAGCTGATGGAAAGTGTCAGAGCTATGTTAACTTCAAGGAGCTGGAAGTCAGCTCAGCTTGAACTTCAAACCAAACGATGATAATTCCATATCATTAAATCAGTATGTAGCACAGGACACCCACATGAATCCAAATACAGGTGGATTTGACAGCACTGTTCCTCTGGCACTGTTTCCCCTCGGTGCTGGATTTAACATCTAACCAAACCAGTATGCACGGAATAGGAGGGTGACAGAGTAGGAAAAGCCTGTGTCTTCTGCTACGGCTGGAGCCACTTCACAGCTAGACAGGTCTCAACACCAGTTTGTTTTTGCTGACAGGACTTGGATTAATGGGTTATTTCTGAGGTCGTCTTCACAGCCTTGGTTCGTCCCGGAGTCCTGTTGGCCTGGACCTTGCGCTGAGTTGTGCTTTCCTCACTGCTGGGCATCGGCAAGGGCTGCAGTGCAACCTTTGTGATCAGCTGACGTGAATATCTTATGCTATACACTCCTGATTTAATCTTTTTTCTTGAACTAAAAAGTGTTTGTAAGAAAAATACGTAGTCTTGGTGTTCGAATGGCCCATCATGAATAATTTACCACAACCAGGAAAATTATGCCAAAGGGTTAATTTAACTCACTCTTTGGAAAAAAAAAAATTAATAAACAATTTTCTCATCTGCCAGTCATTAGATCTTGTTATACTTTGTCAACTGGATAGAGGAGCCCTTCATTACGAAATACCTATTCCCTCTGGTACGACAGACTGGGAATCTAATCGCCTCTTCACATGCTATTTGATGAATTCTCATTGCTCGCTCTAAGATGTGCTTTCCAACGCTGCAGTTGTTTGCCTGACTCCTTTCTGAATCTGAACAAGCAGTTTGCTATCCATCCCGAGCTGCAGATAGCAGAACCAGACACTTTAATTCCAAAATACATACCGGCACAAAATACAAAAGCAATAGAGACTTTTTATACCTACATAATATCCTCTGCTTATACAGCTATGGATTTTTGTAGCCCCCCAGTCAGATAAGGTTCAACCTCTGGTTCTTAAATCCCTCTCAGACTGATATCCCACTCAGAGCAGAGGTTTGCCACAGGGATCCTCATTCTATGACTCACGTTCCTTGCTCCTCGCTCCATCACGTTGCATTTACTGATTTACCGGCTGTTCTGACAACACCGGTTGCTTGCTTACAGCCAGCTCACCACATGGTCAAGGTCACCCCGCACCACAGACCTCCATTCACTGTTAAGTTTTGATTTGAAAGTTTTGGAAATACTTCTCCTTCTAATTTAGATACTGAACAAAAAAAAATGCTAAGTATTGCCTGCACAGTTTGCTTAAACTCCTAGGGTAACTTATCATACCTTACAAGTATAATTCTGACCATTTTGGTAATCCTCAGACTTTAAAGGGAGTCCTTAGTTCCATTTTTGTCAGAATTTAATTTTTGACTCACACTCTTCCCCTTAGCCTAGTGACAGTATTTCCAGTATTTACTGAGTGATGCTTATTTTTTAGTAAAATTTCCTGGATTTCCATAACATCAATTTATATATATATATAATATGTATATATATGATTGAAGGGTAAGACAGAAGTATGCTTATTTTCACAAAGTGTTATCCCAATTATTGATTCTGATATTCACAATACTAATTTTTTTATCCTTGAATGTCTTGTCTGAAGGACACTGAAGAGGGATAAATCTTTTATGTACTCCGCTACATGAGAATTGTCAATATTTTTAAAAGAAGTCTTCTGTTGTTGATCAAGCTATTGCTTCCCTGCTTGCATTAATAATTTTGTATAACTGCTGATAGCCTGACCGTGCAAAAAAAAGATTGTTTTAATATACAGTTATTTGTATGCTCTCATTTCCTAAGCTGCCTATCCTTCATATAACTTTGTCTGTCTGGTTGAATTTAAAAGCAGTTTGAAATGTAATTGGAAAATGTGTATCACACCGTGTAGTGTTTAGGAGCAAATTGTCTGGACTGAAATTGCTGATGCAGGTGACCTACGGACCACCCTGCAGCCCGCCAGTCAGACTAAATTGGTAAAGGGACGCAGGGAGCACCGAACGGTTCAGCAACAACATATCCAGTGCTTTGTTTTTGATTTGGACTTCAATGTAGGTTATTTTAACAAAATCAGTTCACTAAATGGATGTAAAAAATGGAAGAATACAACTGATAGCATTAGCCAAGACCACTGTTTGCCCCTGTCTGAGGAGGTCAGCTTCATTTCTTCTTTTCTCATGAAAACCAAATGAATCCCTCAGTAACCATCTTGTTCACATGTCTGCAGAACTTGGGAGGGGGGTCCCTGGTAATTCTGAACTAGCTGTTTACGATCATAACTGTGACTGCTTGGTTTCCAGGGTAGCTGCAATAATACTGTACACATAATCTGCTATTAGAATGTAAATGCTTTTGACTCTCTGGAAAAAAGTGCACAAACCATTTCTTTATAATACTTGTTATTACTTTTGTATAGGGGAATATAGATAATCAGGTTGTGTTACATCCATGTAGGGTTTTGGCAGTAGACATTTTGTGCAAATTATGCCAGTTGACCTTGACAGAAAGCAAAAAGAAAACATTTTATTCACGAGTTGGTGAGCGATCGCTCTCATCCACATCACTGAATACGCTATGACTGTGTTCATGGCTCACCCAGGCAAAGGACTCGTTCTACGTATCCCACCTCCACACTGGGCAAGAATAAGAACCACTGAGGGGACCTTGTTGCTGATGTTTTGTCCAGTGACTCGCAGTTACTGTTCAGGAAACAGAAAATCTTTATTCCTAGGCCTCTTTAATCTCTTACACAAATGAAGGAGATCAATGCCATTGTCCCGATGTGAGTCACGATTCCATTTCTCTAAATATTGTGGCTTGCTCTTTCTGGGCTTCCTGCCAGTTCTGCACAGAGACCAAAGACACATTTCCAGATAGCATTTTTTGTGAGTATGGTGCTTGCTTTTCTTTACAAATGAGCTTGTCCCATCATGTGGTGAGTGGCTGGGCATGCGCTGGTCTGCCACGCAGGCACAGCCTTTCTGTTTGACCTGCAACGCCAACTAGGTAACTGGGCAGGCTACCAAAGGAGGAGGTGTCTACGTGGAGCGGCCAACGAGACTTGACATGGCAGTTCTCTACTTTCTGTACATACTTGGAAGCCGTGCTATGGAGTTGTATCTCGGAATGTAGCCACTGCACAGTGCCAAGAACCACGCCCCCCCCCCCCCCAAAACCAACCCAACCCTAAAACCTGGAATGATAAAAGTCTCACTTAACAAGCAATGACATAAAATGTGACAAATTACAAAGTTATTACATTATATTTTATTATATATCCATTCAGAAAGAAGTTTTCTGGTCAGGTTCTAGGCTCTTTAGTGAATGCTTGAAGGTAAAATCATGAACAGTCTGTTCTGGCACCTCTGGAGCTCAAGCCTGCCTCCCACAAATGCCCTAACAAAGACGAGGCGCAGTTTTGCTCCATTTTGGGTCCAGTGAATCTTTAATTAACTTCTGCTCAATGAAATATGTTCTACAGAGCTCAGCCTATCTGTCCCGGACCAGAGTGCAAACTTGCGTGGAGCTTTCTGGTACAGCTGGGAACGAAGTCTAAATTCCCACCTCCAGGCTGAGCTGTCTCGTCTCTTGCTGTGCCTGTTTTCCAAAGAAAAGAGACCTCGGCCTCCTTTTTGGTGGAAACATATGGTTGTCTTCAAAAGCAAGTTCTGCTGGCCATAGGAGATGCATGGGTCAGCCTGTGTGGTGACTTAACACTCTACGGATTGGTTGGTTTTTGTCCTGATCTTTGGATCTGAATCCAACTGTGGAGCAGCCCACTTGCCTAGCTCGGGACTTTAAAATTCATTGTGAGATTCTTGCTCCTAAGTTTTGTGGGGTTGTCTGGGGTTTTTTCGTTTGTTTGTTTTGTTTTTTTTTAAATCTAGACCTTACTGCATTCTTTCAAAAAACTGCAGGAAACTAACTGGAAAATAAGAACCAAATATTTCACTGAATTTAATCCTAAACCTGTTGGTGTTTGCAAAGCAGACAGGCAGCTCGCTGTGTTTTGGTGTCGTATTTGTTCTTATGGATTACATCAATTGCCTAGCTACAGCAGCAAACACTCCCCTTGTAATGCACTTGGTTGTGAAATCAGGTACTCAGTAGTGGGAGAAAAAGAAAAACCTCCATAGCCCCTTCGAGCAATCAATTTATGCCCTGAAGCATGAGATTTGATTACCATTGTTATTATCTTAGCTTGCATAGTTACAAATGTTATTAGCAGTCATAAAATTATCCAGCCTTTAAAAAATTATATTAAGAAAAAAACCCCAGCATTTCACCCCAGGTTCTTCAAAGCCTAAATTCCTGGTATTGAGCTGAACTGCGAAAAGTGGTAGTTCCTTTAATTAATTTTAAATTTGCTGTCCTTTGATCACGTGGATTTTTTCTGTATTTTCATCATGAAGGAACAGATGAGCATTTTCTAGCGTGCCTGTAGCTTCTCTGCTCTGGTCAAGACCCATCCAACTTTCAACATTTCAAAGCTAAGCATTGATGACGTATACTCAGATACGTGTTTAATAAACCACTAGTGGGATACGCATCACTCTCTCATCTATGTTTTTCCCTTTAGAGTTAAAATCTTTCCCTGAGAGCTGAAAGTTTCTAACGCAGCTTTGTGCTTCTCAATACACATCTGAGGTGGTATAATTCAAATATTCTAAAAATTCCAAAATTAATAAAAATGCTGTGAAATGTTGCTGCAAGACATAATTTCCAAAACAAATTTTGGTATAGAAAAATGCTAGCTGTCATGATGTCAATTATTTTAGCTATTTAATTGGTCCAAGACCAAAACCAATTCCCAGAAACTTATCCTTAAAAAAAAAAAAATTATATTGTGGCTCTTGATATTCAAGTACGTTCACTTTTTTGCCTATCTACCTATTAAAAAAATTACATCATCTTTATTAACGAGCTGTGGTGGTGGGATATGTGCTGGCAATTACAAGCAAAATGAATTTTCTCTAAAGAAAACCTGCCCAATCTGTTCTTTTGTCCCAACTATTTAATATATCTTGAATGGCATTTAGAGTAAGATTGGAAATCTTCTGAGCCTCCCGTCAGACTCTGGAACCGGTTTTAAAATGCGAGGTGTTTCTTGAGGGAGTACACTCCGTGAATCCAGTAACAGGTTAAAGTTGTGATAGGCACAAATGCTCCCTCTATTCCTCCTGATTCCTCCAGACACTTCCTGAGATAAATGTTCCGAGTTTTTTTCCCCACACTTGATTTGAGACAATGTTATGTGTTTAACGTGTATTTTAAATACGTGATCAGTCCCAGCCCAGAGAGATTTAATGCCGTTTTCCAGTGTTTCTAGCAGCGTTGCGCTCTCACTCTCACGACAAGCAGCGGGCTTGATGAAAAGACTCCTTGATTTTCTGCAGGAAATCCCAAAATAAAGCGACCGGGAGAGGATCGAACTGTGCTTCTCTGTCTTTATTTTTGTTCTGTGCAGACTGAAGTGCTATGACATTTGCCCTGTTTCATTGCCCGGTGAAATCTGAAGCACAATGGATTATGTCTATTTACACGTTACTTAAGGCAAACCCCAGGCTCAGAAATGGCTGTGATTAGTGCCATGTCTTGTTATGAACATGAACACATTTTCTTTTGGAAGTGCGGAGCGGTTTTTGGTAAGCTGACGTACTTTGACTTTTCCACCAGCCGGCTTCCTAGTGGAAGGAAAACCATCCGCATGATTCTGCGGCGAAAAATGAAAATAATTTTATGCTTTTCCATATTACGGGCTGAAACACGAAGATGTGAGCAGATCCTGGGGAAATCAAGTTGCCAGAGAGGATCTAAGCGTTTGGCCAGCTAGGCAGGGAAACAGCAGTCTAAGCGGTCGCCGCATTTTGCAATCCCGGCTTCCCTCTGTCTGCGGCGCGGCGTATCTGGGTAGTGGACGCGGCAGCGTAGGTATGGGCAGCCTCGGAAGTTGACTTTGGCATCGGTCCTGCCTCGGGCAGTCCCTGGAGGTAATTAAATTGTTGTCCCTCTTCTTTATGTCAGAGCCCTGTGGGAAGCAACCTGGAAACTCCTGGTGCTGCTGAGGCATCCCGGGAGGAGGGGAGTCTTGGCCGAAGCGGGTAAGAGTCATTGCCCCTGTTTTTCATCCTCTTGGCGACGGCAGGAGGGGCACTGCCAGCTCCCCCTCCCCAGCTCTCCAGCCGGCTCCGTTATCTCTGCTCCCAGATGAGCAGGACACAGCTTCCCACCCTCGGCGTCTCCAGTTTTTGCCAAGGCTTCAGTAAATCTCCAGTCATCTCTGGATTTTGACTCCATCTCCGACGGCCACGCTTATACTGGGCCAGACGGCTTTTCAGTACGTCGGCAGCCCTGACACGTCGCGACGTTCCTCTGCAGCTGTCTCCTCTTCCGTTGGTCGTCAGAGGTTTCTGCTGCGCGGGGGCACAGCCCTGTTGCTTAGCTGTTGGTTGCTCTGGAAAGCAACTTGCTGTAAATACAGCATTTCACTGTCTTCGGCCGTGACAGTGAGTCGATTCAGGCGCTGGCCGTGAGAGCGGGACTCGAAGGGAGAACTCCTGTTTCCTGCTGTGATCTCCGGGCCGGACCTCCTCCGAGCAGAAACCTGACTGCCCGGCATCAGAGCTCGCTGAGCAACCGCCGCACGCTGTCCTTGCCTCACAGAAGCTTTTCTCCATGCATCTGGCGAGAAGTTTCATAGAATCATAGAAAGTTTTGGGTCGGAAGGGACCCCTAGAGCCCATCTAGTCCAACCCCCCGCAGCGAGCAGGGACACCGCTAACAAGATCAGGTTGCTCAGAGCCCTGTCCAACCTGGTCTTGAATGTTTCCAGGGATGGGGCCTCCACTACCTCTCTGGGCAACCCACTCCAGTGTTTCACCACCCTCATTGTAAAGAATTTCTTCCTTATATCCAGCCTAAACCTACCCTGTTTTAGTTTAAAACCATTACCCACCCCTCATCCTGTCACTGCTGTCTCTACTAAAAAGATTGTCCCCATCTTTCCTGTAAGCTCCCTGTAAATACTGAAAGTCTGCTATAAGGTCTCCCCGCAGCCTTCTCTTCTCCAGGCTGAACAGCCCCAACTCTCTCAGCCTGTCCTTATAGGA
>Ga0181612_109819_pt1 | contig 16174 bp, 5 predicted proteins | sample HoacroProtozoa21_FD_119630 | JGI IMG/M metagenome (GOLD analysis project Ga0181612, IMG submission 119630) | Hoatzin crop microbial communities from Cojedes, Venezuel. Combined Assembly of Gp0051906, Gp0051904, Gp0051908
TAAAAATATATGGCATAGCTTTGCTCACAGCTTTTACTTCAGAGCAGGGCGGGGGGGCGGGGAGTGTACACCCTATGCAAGCTCTTCCTGTTTATAAGGAGGAAATCTGGCTCTAGTTTTCCTTTCTCTTTTAGGAGATACATTCCTAATCCTCTTCTCCAAGGAAAGCCACTTCCTTATCTGGCATGGACAAGACTGGGAAGCCAGCTGCATCTCCTTCGTTAACTGCATCTGCAGCTCTAATTACGTTCTGTGCACCACATAGAAGTACTTACCTGGTTTTAGTGTTAATCTTCCATTTTAAAAATTTAGCAAAAATTAAGCAAAGAAATAGGTGTTGTGGGCACTTTTGCTATGCTTGTCAAAACATCTGGCATTCCTGTCATTACTTCCTATTTCTCTCTGCACAGTATTTCATGGTTTAAAAGTTAAAGGAAGCATGAAAACATGTAACAGAAGTGGGGAGCTTCCCATGGTCATAATCAGAACTGGAAGAGCTTTTTTCCAGGTAAAAAGCCACTGTCCAAATTTTGCCTTTTCTGCCTAGTAAGTTACTTCAAGAAAACCTCACCACTTTCAGAAGTAAATGCTTTATGGTTTACAAAGTGTGTGTCAAAAGAATCTTTGACCATTCATTTTCTGTAAGCTCACTTTCATGATTGCTCATTTAGATACTACAGTATTGTTTCAACTCCAGACCGACCAACTAAACATTAGCATTGATAACCCAAGGTGTCACTGGTTTACTTGTAATCAACATGGAGTGCCCTTGTTTTCTATTAATATATCTAGTCAGTAAACTTTCAGCCAAACGGTATACCTATTTGCAATATATTCATTTAGTCAAAGCTTTTATCCTCTTAAGTGGAATCCCTGATCTCCAGTATTTACATTCATGAGCTTTCAAGTACCATAGTGAAAGTTAGAGGAAAAACAACTCTCATTTCAGAAATAACAACTAAGTCTTACGGATTCTGTATCTGCTTTTGCTTCACAAACTGTAGGCACTATTTGATATAAATCTTTGATACTTCATGTTGAACAGGCCTTACATTCTGTGTAGGGCAGAACGCACTATTTCTTTTCTCACAGATACATGACATATTCAATTTTCATTATAAAAAGAAAATGTGACATTTTCATTCTTGGCCATACTATATTACTTTATTTACTCATAAGGAAGTACCACCTTTAGAACTGAATTTTAATTAATCATTAAAGCAAAAAAAGTTCTGTTGTAAGAAATACAAAAATGTCAGCTGAATTCAAAACACAAGAAAAAACAGGCTAATGTTCTCAATGCTTTTCCTTCAACTGAAAATGAGAAGATGATAATTCTATCATTAGATCCTTCAAAATAAATAAAAGAGAGATTTACTTTCAGTTTTACATCCTAACTTGGAAAAGTCAGTTTCATTTATATTCCTTGTTCTTTCCCCAGGAAAGACATGCAATCTTCACTCTCTTGTCTTATTTCTGCCTAACAAACATTAAGCAGCCAACTCAACCTGAGGAGTAAGACATGTCAGGTCATAAAAATTATTCCAAAATGTAAAGCTCTACAAATGCACAATGTATTTTCTGCTAATTGTGTATAGAAAACACATTTTTGTTGTGGTGACTCTCCTGCTACCGTGCTTCTTGCACCTGCATGTGATGTGGGTTGGCAGAGGGTACTTGAGCTCCCTCAGAAGTCAGAGTGAAGTAACAAGAACTAACCTATACTTGCTCACCTCTATTCTCAAACAAATTTAATTTCTACAATTAAATAAGATACCACAGTTCTCAGAATTCGGTAAAGATATTAGATGTTAGCAGCAAGCTTTTAAACAGTATTAAAACACAGAAATGGTCTAAACTTATCATTCATGGGATTATTTTAAGGATATTAAATTTTCTTTTTCTAATTTGGCACATTTGTATAGCCATAATCTTTAGGCACATGAGCTACAACTCATTCTACCTACTAACAAAACCACACAACCTCTTGAAGCTTTTATCTAGCAAAGTCATTACTATCTATAGAAAAGGTAAAAAAAAAAAAAGTCAGAGAAGAAACATGTATTAAATAACCCTTAATCCACTGAAAAAGTAAAGAAGTATGAAAAAACTTTCCACTACATTCTGAGTAGGAACTGGAGAGGTTCAGCAGAGCAAAATGAGCTACAGCAATGTATTTTTCAGATATGTGAACTGACACCAGCTACCCATCACTATGACACACTGGTTCAATCAAGCACCAAGAGCTGGAAGGAAATTGGTAGAGAACAAGCAAACAAAAATCTCACACAGCTGTCAGTCCTATATGCCTATGTTGTGCCAACAGCAACTGGGAGACCATTCAACACAGAGATGTTATGTCCTTCAGATTTTTTGTAGAAAAATTGAAAGATATAAGCAACAGAAAAGCCATAGCCCAACGTCATGACAGATATTACTCTTCTCAAAGAGGCAGAAGAAGATTCAGAAACTTAGTGGATATATCAAATAAAAAGTTCATCACCTTTTCTCCAAAGCCCACAGACAGCAATATCAGTACTAAGGTGTGCTGTAATCCAAACAGTGTAGACAAATTACATCAAAACAATTTTTACAGTTGGGCACTTCTTAAATTGAGATATCTGTAATCAATGTTTCTATTGTATATACAAAGTCAGCATCTGCTTCACTGGTGCTTTATCAGAACAAGGTATGGTTCTGGACTACCTCTGTGTGACAGAGTACAGGTGACTGAAGCCTCATCTCCCAGACTTTTAGTCATTCGGTCATGCACTGAGCCTACAAATGGGTAAGTCAGAAACAAAGATCACATCTTATACCACCTCCAAGTACTGATGCTTCAGTACCAACTAAGATGCTTGGCAGAAGGGTCACATTGAAGAATAAGGTTCTGTTTGCACTCACTAAAAAGCAAACTACAAGCAACAAATATTATAGTTATTTTTTCACAGGATAGATGACATTGAGTTCTGCCATAAAGTAAATTTAAAATTTCAAGACAGAGAGATGGGGCAGATGAAACACAGATTGACCTTGTCTGTAGAAGTCAGAAAGCAATACTGCCAGGGAGCTACTAATACAACCCATAAGATTAAGAGGATGAAGCAGCACATTTCATGTTTAGAGCCTACACCAATGAAGGTTCTTTATGAATGTAGCACATAGAAAGAATGTACATTCCCCAAACATGTACCAACAGCAGTAAAGAGGACCACTGCTCCCAACCACCATGGCCTGAACAGAGAAAGACAAAGCAGTAAAGACATTTAGAGAAAAAAGATGTGTACTGAATCCTCAAGAAACACTTGCTGGGTGCAGGGTGAGTGGACTCAATCTGAATCACTACATACAGTATAGGAAGCTTTAGAGTATTTCCTTGAACAGCTGTCAGGCATGCGCTGTTCCTACTGTACTTTGTGCTAATATAATTTGACTTTGATATCTATTCCAGGGGCTGTATTTACCTGCATATCCTGGGTAAACCAATAGGTTTCTACTGTAAAATTCTTCAATTTCTCAACTTCAGCAGTTGTTTCCGAGTGATTTATCTGCTTAATTTCTAGACAATAAACTGTAACTAAGATATGAGTAAGCTATTACTGCTTCATACTCTGAAAGCAGATGATAAAAGCACAAACAGTGCACACATGTCTTAATATTTAAGATAATTAATGTATAATATTGAACCATGTTTAAAAAAATACTTAGTTATAAGTGTTCAAATATTTTGCTAATGCATCCTGTTGGCTTTGAAAAAGAAGTAATCCCAGATGTTTATCATTTGATAATGCATATCTGATAGAAATGAAGATGAATGGTATAATTAGCTTTTTTTACAAATCTCTTGAAAAGGCGGAGATCAACAATCAGGTTCATATCATCTTTCAAGTCCAGATCATTACAGCATGAATATTTTTAAGTCTGTATAGTCACCAGATTCGTCTTAAAACCTATTTGCTTCTTCAGGTGTACAATAAAATGCTCAGTCATGTTAGCCCCAGTAATATGCAGTGGTCCCTTCCAGCCATCTAGCCTTACACAAACAGAAGGCATTTTAAATAAAAACAAACAGTGCATCAGTGTGAAGACATTTCTACAAATATCTGTTACAAGACAGCAAAGATGTAAAAAACTGAACAATTAAGGCAAATAAGGATAAGCATACTTCTGATCTATACAAATGCAGAAATAAAACAAATGTAGTAGGCAAATATACCAACACACCAAGTACTATGTACTGTAACCAACTCCTCAAAGAAATCAATTTGGGATTCAACAATTCTTAGATCTTTTCCACACTACAATGAAAAAAAATGTTGCTAGCACAGACATACTGTTTCTGTGATAAAATGAAAAGATACTGAGAGTTTTCTCACAGTAAATTCTGTAGATACTTCCTATTTCCATCCCATCTCTATGTATAATAAATATGTAAAACCTATACAGGGATTTTTTTTAAAAAGTAGTATTGAAATGCTTACAAAACCAGGTTGGTTTATTTAAAAAAAACAGGCAAGAACACCATGCAAAGAGATTCAAGACTCCTTGTTCAGACACTGGAGAGCTGTCACTTTGGGTCACCCTGGAGAAAAAACACATTCCCTCCCAAGTTTCTCCCAGAAAGAGTCCTCTGCTCTCCACTGACTGTTAGCCTGCGTTGTCAGTCAGCTCTACCTCTTTAAACTGAATGGTAAGTGAAGAGTAAAGGAAGTGCTTATACAAATTTTCTTTATTTATACAACTTTTTAGTGTAATATAATTCACATTACTTATATGTACTTTTTTCATTTATCAAAGCCTTCAAACATGGGGAAGAAAAACCTTATGGTCTAGGAAAGACAGGCAAAACTACCACCCAACAAACAATTCCAGATGATATTTATCCATCACCATTTAACCAGATCATCAGCAATTACTTCAGATGCACAAGATTACTTCTGAGGTACTCAAACACAAGAAGGGGTGCTTTATGTTATGATTTTTGAGCCTGTGATAAGTTTGTCAATTACGGGATATAAAGCTCTTTTCTTCTCAATGTAATTTGGCTCACTGAATTCACAACTCAGCATAAAAAGCTTCTTTTGTAATCTAGAGCGAGTTCCATCTTTGTATAAATTTCTTTTATTTTCTAGTAAAATAGTCAGAATTTTCACAGAATAGAAAGACACCCTTCAATGGAAATATCCTTCCTCACAGATTACAAAAAGGAAATGCAAAAATGTACAGAAAAAACGGTTTTAATTTTATGATAAGAAAGGAGCTTTGTTTCTTTAGGTATGTTAAACAAGTAGTGAATCCTCATTCTTTTAAATACTCCTACTGACTGTTAAATCATTGAGTTTGAACTTTTTCTTGTTCCTAAGCATTACCTTATTGCAATAACAACAAGAGTAAGTAATGGATTCACTGATGTTACCTCCTTCTGGAACCACTTCACAGGTGCTAAATTCCTTGTGCATTTTGATTTCAGGAAACAGAGACCGACAGCATGGAGCGAACTGGCCAAAAGACACATTATGCTGGGCTAAAATTAAGACAGCCCAGATGGGTAAACACTATCAACACAAAAGATTACAAAAGGTACTCATAAATCATGCAACAGAAACCAGATATTGGTTGGAAAAGGAAGAGAGAACAGAATAATGACACAGTTGGTTTTGATTAAAATGGAAAAAAGGCCTGAAAATTCTGGGTGTTCAACATACAGGCAGAATTTCAGAAATCTATGTGACATCAGTTGCTATAAACAATAACCGTTGCCCAGAGAGTATCAGATTCTATTAGGAACTTTAATTTTATATTTAGAATATTACAATACAAAGAGGGCCCAATTTTTGCACCAAAAATCAACAACCTTTATTTTATGGCAGAAAGAAACAATACGCCTTCTCTAAATATAATTACTAACCCTGTCAAGTGAATACAATCAGTAACCTTCTGCTAGATTAAACTTTCGGCTGGATGAAAACAGCTCATTTTATCCACTTGCTATTCTACTGAAGTTAATTCCTGTCTAAATAAAGAATGACAAACACTGAGACCAATTCTTATTTTCCAAACTCATGGAGAGAAGTATATTATAATACAAAGAAAAACAAACAAGGGAAGGTAATAATCAATTGGACAAAAGTTCACAGTATTAAATCTGAAGGCAAATAATGAATTTTAACTGCTAATATATTGATAGGGGCAGCAATGACTTCAGACTTGGAAATAGGAAAAAAAGATGTAAGATCATGAACCATAAACAGACATTTATTAGCTAGATTTTGAATGCATTGCTTTATGACCACAAACTTGGTATTAAAATTAATTTCAAATTAATTTAAGTGTTGTTATTTGTAGGAAGATGGTAAGAAGCATTGAGATGGATGTGTATTTACCCTTTCTTTATATGTGTATAAATATGTATCTATGTAAATGTATATTTATAAAATTTATATTATTTATACCAGGCAAACTAGACTGATTGTGTGTACCTACTTCATATCCTACTTCTCTACAAGAGTCAGTATCAAGTACTACAGCTCTGAGACCAGTGATGCTAGAATCTGCTATGTGAATACAAATGGGTCACAGAAAACCTCCCCTGAATGCATTTTTTCCAGTGTTCTATGAAATACAGCATTAAAGTCCATCTACATAAAAGAAATCAAACAGAGCAGTATTAAGTTATACAAGTCAACAGTTTCCACAGGAAGCAAAGAGAATAAGTTGAATAACAGCCTTTCAGAAGGTATCCATAAGACATCTAAACCAATGTTTGGAAAATGGAAACCTTTAAAAGCAATCAATCAAGAACATTCAGAATTAGGGGGGTAGGCGTAGATGCTAAAATCAGCTATTCTCATCCCATGTACACAACCAAATCACTACACGCAGTTGTTTAAGATTTGTTCATACTGTTTATTTATTAGTTCTATACCTTTATGACTTAATCGTATTTTAAAGGCACATATCTGCTTTATAAGGTGAAAATATGTTGAAACCAAGAACCTCAGAAGGAATGACCCCATGCAATTCCCAAGGAGTTCGTCTTGTAGAAATAGCTCTGCTATCCTCTAAATTGGGCTATTAGGCAGCCATGCCAGAACGTGATGAATGTTTGAAAGCATGAGTGTGTGATCAATAATACAAAAAAAGAGATTGTTGGCTCAACCAAATGAGCTAATAGTTTTGCCCATTTTTCACTTTTCCAAGTAATATGCTATGATGATGGGGAAAGTGAGAGTAGCCAGCAGCATTCAGACTGGTCAAAAGCCCTGTTTAATTACTGGCCCCACAGCCAACACCAAGGATACCTGAGCACCACCTCTGATCTGTCATACAAAGGCTCTAAGCCAATTTACTAGAAGACATTTACTTTGGTAAAAGAAAAAAAAACATTGATTTATTGAAAAAGGCTATGCTTGAATGTTTTGTTTTCAGAAGTTGTTCTACCCTGTGAAGCAATAAGGAACATTTGATCAAAAAGAAAAAACTCATGTAGTTCAGACCGCATCAAGAGGAATATTAACCTCACCAGGAGAACCTCATCCTTCTTTCAAGTAAGGTGATGTTATAAAGTAGGAGTGCAAATGAAGGTTGTTAAAAGAAAACAAGTAAAAACAGCTGGGTACAAAATTGACACAAATTGGCTAAGAGTAAGAAGGCCATAGGGAAAGTTATAAACTTAACACCTGCTACTGGCAGTCTCCAAATCCCTTAAGTTCTGCAGGAAGACAGAATTGGTGGGGTCATTCCCACCAATTACTGTCAATTGGCAAGACAAAATACATTGCTCCCTAAATAAGAGCAATCAGAAAGCAGTAATGCCACTGTGAGCACTTAGTTAATTTAAATAGCAGTAGTAAGTTCTTTGTCTGTCTCTGGACATCAATTTCAAGATGGTACCTTAAAAGAAACTTCAGGTCCTGAGATACACTCACTGTTACTTCCACTTCCTAACCATTTTTTGTCCTTCAAAAAATGTAAACGTTTAGATCCATTAAGAAAGGCAAACCTATCCGTTAAGCACAGCATTGCTAAATGCAGAGATGAATACAAAACCACTCCTCTGATAATTTAAAAGGGGGTAAATTCTGCCACACAGTGCCTTTCGATGGAAGCCTGCTTATTTAACACTCCTTTACAGGAAAAAAACCCAACATTTTCCAGCATTTATTTTGTCTTCTTGTAATAAAGACTGATTACAGCAATTTTTTTTCATGAAACTTCAGAACAAACACATCAAATCTAAAAGCCTTGTTGAAGGGGCACACAGTTCAAGTATGTTTTCTCAAGCAAAATGATATGCTAGAAAAAAATTATCTAAATACACAAAAGCTTTAGTCAAAATTCCAAAATCTGATAGCAAACCTGAGTTGTAACCATCAGGCTTTCTCCAAAAAATACACCGACAGTTTCATGAATTGTCTTACAAAAAGGAAAGAAACATACTCCTTTTCAGAATTCATAAATTACTAAATATTTGTTCAAAACCATCTCATTTATACCAGATGAAATGCTTACTGCTCTACGAACCAAAACATAGCTTTACATAGGCTAGCTTTTTTCACGACCTGGTTGCTTCACTGATTTTGAATTGAGGTAATTTTGACATACCTGTCACAACTAAGACCTGTAAAAACAAATCTAAGGCAGTAACACAATCCATCCATGGCACTGAAACCATATTTCACCAAAGCAAATGGAAAGTTCCTTGGATTGTTGTAACAGCCAATGTGAACATTAGACTTAATTGGTTATTAAAGGCTAACATGCTTCAAGAGACAGACAGGAAAATATGGCTGTTTCAGTGACACATTAAATTATAGTAATTCTAATAATCAGTAATGTTTTTCATTAGCTTTTTCCATCTTGCACTGATGAAACCACTGGTATAACCAGATCTGTTCTGGAGTTCCTCAGAAGATCCTGTAAATTTTTTTGTCCTGAACATAAGCACAGTGGGAGATTAGGTTAGGTTAAATTATTTCCTGAATAAATTTTCTAGGATCTCAATCCAAGAAGATAATCAGGAAGAAAACAGAAAATCAGAATGAGTTTCCTTCCTCCATACCAGAAAAAAAGCACTAAGAGAAAGAAGAAAGAATAGATGGCCAATATGTATCACAAAAGAAAAGGTGATGACAAAAGAGATCAGGAAATCTGAATAAAAAGATTAAAAACAATAATGAAGTTGAGGATTGAGAGCCATGTCCCTAACCTGCACAGCTGGGTTAAAAAAAAAATCCAACAACTTGTGATCATAAAGTTAAGAAAAGGAAAGAATGGTAAATTCATTAAGTGTACTTAGTGTTAACAATATCCACATTCCACAAGCTCCGCCATTGAGATTTTATCAGTTGTGGGAGCCTAAAATCAGGCCCCCGTAAAATTATGCAATTAGAATGCAATGATCTCAAACATGCCAAACATCTAGGAAATCCCACTGAGCTGGGTGGGTTTGCTTGATTGCTTTTACTTACTTGTTTTTCCTAACCTATGTGCTCCCTACATCCAGATTTTTATTACTGTTAGCTCAAGACATAGTCCTAAATGTATTTTTGATAAATGTTAGACTAACTTGATGAATCTGCTGCAAGTCAATGGCTTTTCTGCAAGCTGTAATAAAGACTACCTCCAACAGAAGGTGCGGTCACTACCGGTTCACAAAAAGTGCCAAAACACAAAGCATGCAGAAGGACAGAGATTAAAATCTCAGAACACAGCCATATTCCAAGCAAGATTAAAATTATGACCATAGCAAAAAAAAAAAAGAAAGTCCAAAAAAACTCTTAGAAAGCATCTTTGTCTCCAGGGAGAGTAAGAAACAAGAACTGAGAAGAAATACCTTTGCAACTAGTGGACCAAGACCATTCACGTGTCTTTAAAAATTACAAATTCCCACCTCCAAAACACCTTCTCTTTCAAGAGAATATAGTCCTTCAACTTTCTTACATGTACACAAATAAACTATATAGCTTTACTGTTTCCATTTGAACTCTTTTTCTAGACCTTTAAGTTTCATCATGAGACCGGAGCTGCATTACTTAAGTTCAAATAAATTGTTTTTAGCCCAAAAATCTGGCATCACAGTAGACTGCCAAGGTAGTAAACTGTGAAGAACATGAGTACTTCTGACCAGCACGACACTGAACAAATCAACCTGTCTCTCTGGGCTCTTCCCTCCCACATTATCTACACATGCTCTTGAGATCATGGACTATCTCGTTGTATGGTTTCCAAGCGCTCAGAAAACTGGATTTCCCTGAAAACCCACTGGCGTCTCTAGCATAATACAAATATAGTAATGACTTGGGCTTGAAAGAGGGGAAAAAATATGGGTTGCATTCTTGCAATGCAAGGGAGAGTTGTTCCCAGTATCTCCAGATAAATTACATCTGACAAAGCAGTACTTATGCCAATACAAGTCACCGACACATAGTCTCTTCTGGCATGCCACTAAGACAGCAACATTTTTGAGTGGTGTCCAAATCATCCAGCGATTACAGTTATGGTGGTGTCACAGTTGAATTTCTTTCTTTGGAAAGTCTGCTAGCTAGCATGAAAAGTCATCAGCTTTACAGTTTCACTCCTACTCTGAGACCGTGGAATCGAAAAGTGAATATTATACACACTATCTAGCAATTCATAGCTGAAACTGTTCTGCAGTTCATATAAATATGCAATAACTTCCTAACAAACTGACCTGCATTATCAAAACAACATCACAACATTGGTTAGAAAATGTCTTGTGAAAATTTTGTATTAAGCACTTCTATCCTCTTGTATCTATATTTACTGCCAAATGTAGACCAGAGAACTGGATCAGTGGAATAAAGCACAATAAATAGGTTATTGTCTTATAGGTCTATACTTTCTAATAAACAGAGCATAGCTTCAGTGTTTTTTAAGATTTATAAATGAGCGAAACATCTCAGATAAATAATGGTTCTTTTTCAGGCGCACATATGCAATTGCATCTGTAAATGAACTCTCATCCTTGGCAGATATAAGGACTTGTGCACATTTAAGAGATTCATTCTCTCTTCTATTTTTCTCCAATATCTTCAGTACGGAGAGTTAAATTTCTGTTTAAAAAATTAACATGGAAGTCAGCTTTGGCAAGGTTTTGATGCTTATGCCTGTCTCTTCACTATATATCAGGTACATATACCACGTATGTGATAGGCTTTTCCTCATTTGTGTGTCCAGAAGATCTGCTTGACACTTCCGACATGAAAATGATTAATTAATGCTAGGAGAAACTGTTGTAATGTGTTGCTATTCTGTAGTTTACTAGTATTTATTTCTTCAAGAAAAATCATAATATGTCATCTGACATTTAATATATCATAGTATTGTATTTCTTAGTGACAACTTAGCTCATATATTTTCATCCACTGAATAATAAGTGCTGATATGGTCATTCATCGCACTGTATGTTTCTGCTGTATTAGATCACTGATTCATCAGCTGCACTGATTCTTTGTCTAAAATTAGCTGGTTTGGTTTGGACAGAGATTAGAGAAGTTACCAAAAACTGTTCCTGCCATATGAAAAACTGAACACCAAGCAGTTTGGGACTCATCCAAAATTGTTCAATTTCCAGTAAACAAGAAGTGTTGAGTAGGCACATTACATTACTGGAAACAATCATACTGATCCAAAAGAACGGGCAGTAATTAATTTAATGTTTTGAAGTATAAATCAATGAGATGACATATTCCCCCACTGAGTTTATGCCACCTGAAGGAATTCCTCTGTCACACTATCATAATAAAGACCTTTTAAACTTTACTAGAAGTTTGCTGTGATACTTTTCATTCAGAAAATATGAACTGAAGTGACGATCATCGTTCCTAATGGGCTTCTATTTTACAGGCATGGAAAGTCCATTTTATCAATTTAATCACATTTATCATGTTTCAATGTATTAATATTACTAACACAAAATACTTTAACACAGAAAATAAATAGAAGATTTGGGGTTTTTTTTTTAAGCTTTCACAAACTGTATGGTGTATAAAAAACAATCAAGTGCACCAAAAGACACAGGACTTTTCAATGTGCTGGCACTTTCTCCAACCTAAGCTAAGGACAACCATAAGCAAGAGTTCTCACTACAATGCCTTACGAAAAATCAACAACCTCCCCCATGTCCATTCCATGCCACTCATGCTGATCTTTATCTCGGGTTAGGTAAGTGAAACAAAACAGCAACTTGCTAGCTTTTGACACGCAACATAACCTACAGATCTTACTCAGTACTGTATTTGTATTTTTGTAATTTTTTGCAACTAATGCAACCTTATCCGGTTCATTTGTTATTTAACTTTGTATGAAGATGGTGGATATACTACGTAATACCAGTGGCACATGAATACTTCCAACCAAGCTAAATTCCTATCAATGGTGTACTATGATGGGCACCTCTTTTGAACTGCTACAGTTCTCTATCCTTTCTACTGGAATATTGATCTCTATGGCACGTGAAGAAAAAATCCATACTCAGTTAATGAACAGAGTAGCACCACAGAATACACAGGATTTAACTACATTTACAGCATCTGTACTCCAAAGTGAAACTTGAAAAGCAGCAGAGCGATAGCAGATAGGATCTCATAGTAACCTGACTGAAGCAACAACAGGAAGAGGAGAAAGATTGAAAAAAAATGAAGAGAACAACAGTAGTTTGAGGGGAAAATGAACGAGAAAGTTCTAAAATCTAAGGCTGAAACATCGAGCCCATTACTTGTCCCGATGATTCCTACTCCCTCAAATAGCTCCAACACAATCACATAGGTTCACAATCTTTTAAACTCAATCTGTTCTTCAAGGTGACAGTATTCCTCTACTGCTTGTTCTTCAGCAAAAAAGAAAGGGCACTTGTGGCTCAGCAGTCACTTCCAACCAGTCTGTGGACCTCTGGATCGTGCAGGTAGGGACAGTTCACAATAAATACGCCAACCTCCTAGCTGAACAAACACCAGGCATGTTGAATCCATATGTTCTGTAACAGAGAGCTTTGCAAGTGTTTCTAATACTGCAATTCTTCTTCAGTGGTAGCTAAGAGGGCCTCTTTCCAATTTTCTCTAAAAACTTTCATATTCTTCCTGTACAAGATCTTTAAAATTCATTCTTTTCTACAAAATATATATTCATATAATTAAAATTCATAATCTGAAATAATTACTGTAAGAGCATCCTGTTCTATGACTCAAGTTATAACACAATACGAAAAATTATGCAAATAAAAGATTTGGAAGGAACTCAAGAGCATCCCAGCATATCTTACCCATTCTAGAGTATTTCTGCTTTCCTAACTTTTTGTATAAGCTCAGGTCTACTGAGAGGGGTCCACCTTCAGTAGTCTTGAGTAGGCACTCCTCACAAGTAGCTTATCTCAGCAATCAACTGTATTTGCTCTTATATTTAACTCATATATCCTTCCTACTTCCTCTCCTGATCAAAGTACCAGCCTTTCTTCAAACTTTTATGTTTGAAAGCTGTTATATTACCACTGAATATTCTCTTTTCTAAACTAAATTTGAAAGAATTAGTTTTGTTTATCTCATTCACTGCTTTTACTAAACCTCCAACTTCTTTTGTTTTCCACTGGACCCCTCTTAATTTGTCCACATCTTTCTGCAAGAGAGGTGCACTGAAACTGGCTACAGCACTCTGACTGACATCCCTCCTATATCAATTTGATCAGAAGAAATAGCCTACTGTATCTACTTCATGTCTGAAACGCACATAGTGTACACTATAGGCTTAAAATGCAACTTACAGAAAGAACATTGCACTTCTGAATAACATGCTTGCTGAATACTGAGCAAATATCCAGCAACGCACTAATATCCTGGATACTGTTGCTGCATAGGCTATTCTCTCTTATTATATTTGACATTTCCCTCAAACACAGCACTTTTTATTGAATGCATTTCTTAATAGTATTTTTCCCCATTTACAAACATTACTGATAGTTCCATTTTAATGAGATCATTTTGTACATAAGTATAGTCTCCTGAAGTGTTTTAGGCAGCAGAAGAAATAGAGGTCTTTATCAAGCAGCATAGCAATTTTGTGGTTCTCTAACTCCTATCAAATCTCACTCTTTTCTTAATGCTTTGAGGCAAATTTCCTTAAGTCCAACATTTCTTCCTTATTTTACCCCTCCTACACTTGGATTCAACTCAAAACTTTAGATCTCCTGCAGCTAGATTCCCCCTCTGGCCTCTTCTCCTGAAACAGCCAGTGATTATCCCTTTCTTTTAAAACCTCCAATAATTCTTGACATTATGCAATCTCAGATCATCATCAACTGACATTCAAATTACACCTTCATTCAGAAACAAGCCTTTTATAAAAAAGCACAAAAAATGAAAACTAGCAAAATGCTTAAAATATTCTATTGTTTTCTGAAGTTAAATCACAAGATTCAAACAACTCCGAGCCTTCCCTCAATATTAATTACCGTATTTGTCTAACAGCATAAAATTCTTACAATTAATCCAGCGATGCTTACTTTGACTGTTCTATTTGTATTCTTAGAACTAACAACTTTTAAAGAATAAAGAGAAACAAAATTATTTACTGAGACTTACACTGTAAGGACTCTCCCTTTTCTACAGCCTTTAGAATGCTCAAGTTTCACCCAAGTGTGAAAGTACACACATACCTAAACACAGAACTGACTTCAGGGTGGGGGGTGGAATCCTTCATTAAAACCTTAATTGGTTTCCATTACATTTATTTTTTTAAAATTTATTTGCCATGGGCATTACCACCCCTCACAACCATATAACGCAGCAGAAATTTGTTAAACACACACAGAAGCTTGTTTTTATACCTTTTCAGCTTCTACAACATAAGACAGTAGCTTTAAAATTATCCTGCCCAGGTACCTGACAAATGAATTCCATCTTGACATGTTTTAAGTTTTAGTATGTTGTTGAACTAGTTGTAAAAGCTGTTTAAATGTAACGCATCTGTTTATCAGACAGTTTTTGCTTTCTGAGCTAGATTCGGAAAACGCTGCTCCAAAACAATGGGCCACTGTTGCTTCTTTTTGAAAAATAATTTTCTGTTCTTCCAGTTCTTCCCAAAACCTACTCCATGAAGTCAGAAGCCAACACTTCAATGTGTTAGCACACAATAATTGCTAATTGTGTGCTTGGCTGATTATTGCACATTTTCTCTAAGATCCCTCAACTATATTAATTCTATACAGTCTACCTTACTAAATCCAGGTCTTTTTTAATCTAAAACATTTGCTGGGTTTTTTTTTTCAGAAGTTATTTTTACTTCGATTATACTAATTAAAAACTAAGTGCTTTCTACTATAGCAGACAAAATGAATACATTTCAGAAAATGAAAAAGATAGTTACTATAATAATGTTTATTCCACAGTTCAATGATTGCCTCGAATCAATCTGCACATAACTGCCTGCAATCAGCACATGAAATTGTGACTTTTCCTAGAGCTGTAACAGAAACCTACCTGTGTTGCTTAGTTATAAAGTTAAATATTGTTGTTTATGATCACAGAATTGAGGTTGAAGTTAGAAGAGACCTCTGGAGATCATCTAGTCAACCCACCATAAAACAGGGTCAACTAGAGCAGGTTGCTTAGGACTAGGTCCAGTCAGATATTGAATATCCCCAAGGATGGGTAACCTGTTCCAGTGCTTATCACCCTTATTGTAAATGACTTTTTAATCTCCAAATGGAATTTCTTGTATTTTTATTTATGCCTTTTAGTCATTTTTCTTCTTAAGTTTAGAAAAAGTTAAGTATTACTCATTATGTAATAATGGAAGAGTAGGAAACAACTTTTCAAAATACCCTACACTTTTGTACCTACACTTGATTTTACTTTTAGAATTCCTCAGTTCCACATTTTATTATTTCCTGAAATTGAGTGACAATATAAGTAAATATTATGTACAACATTTTCACAGGGTCTAAGACCAAAACAATGTGAAATCTTTGGATTTATGAAGCAAAATGCTTTTGCAATGTTTAATTTTTCCCTATAAACAAAAAATTCAAAACGTTTAAGCAAGGCTCAAAAAAAAGCCCAACAACCATTCAATACACTTAGGCAGAAAATATTTCCTTTTAGAATGAACATTTTTACACTGGTCCTCAAACTCCTCTGTAGACCAACTAACAAGAACAGAA
>Ga0181612_114402_pt1 | contig 16174 bp, 9 predicted proteins | sample HoacroProtozoa21_FD_119630 | JGI IMG/M metagenome (GOLD analysis project Ga0181612, IMG submission 119630) | Hoatzin crop microbial communities from Cojedes, Venezuel. Combined Assembly of Gp0051906, Gp0051904, Gp0051908
AGCCTTCTCTTCTTCAGGCTGAACAAGCCCAGCTCCCTCAGCCTCTCTTCATAGGAGAGATGCTCCAGTCCCCTCAAATTTTATAAGCATTTCATAAAATGCTTATAAAAAAAAGGTGAGGAAATCTACTGAAATCTAAATGTTTGGTAAGAATGAATCTGTTTATTTGAATGATTCTGGTTTTCAAAATAAAAAATACTTAATCAACTTTAAAGTGATCAGCATTAAAGCTTTTAACTTTCAGTTTTTATTTTTCTCTTTATACTTTCCTGTGAGCCAAAATAGATTGTCTATTGGGATTCTTTCCTCTAAATATTGGAAACTAATCTATAATTTAGAATTTTCATTCCTTGATTTTAAATGTGAAATACTTCAGCAACCTACCTACCCGTTGGTCATCTGCTATTATATTTGCTTTCATTTAGCATATTGGTCTCTCAGGTCATTTAGAAAGTGAATTTAACCTGAGGATGAAATTTTTCTCTCTGCAATAGACCAGCACAAATCCTGTTTATTCTCAGTGGAAGCTGATCAAGCTGATTTTGTTTTGGTAGCACAATCTAAACAAATCACTTCTGTTCCCACAGAGGTACAACCACCTCTGGAGGTAGAAATCAGCCACCAGCTAAAAGGCCATGGCCACACCAGGCAGTTATAGAGAAGAAAGAGAATATGGCACTTGGCAGAAGGGCAGGGTAATTTAAAACTTCTTCTGTATACTGACATCTGGCAATGATTCTTCTATCCTTCTGAAAAAGGGTACTGGACATTTTCCAAACCAAAAGATTGCAGAGGCGATAGTCTGAGAAAACTACCCTTCAGAAATCTTAAGCTCCTACTTCATTACCAGCATATGAAGAAGAGCTTTTCCACAGACATGCCTATACTGATCTGTGCTCCTCTGTCATGCCAGTACCTCTGTGCTTCCAGGATCCAGGCACATTTAAAACTAGCTCTGGTACCTCCTCAAGATATTGCAGATCTTCTGAATTTTCCCCATAATACTTCATTCATTCTGGAAACCTTATTTTGTCAGACATTAGGAGTGAGATTGATTTGACTGAAGGTAGATCTTTGCAATTAAAATCTCTGTACCAAGATTCTTCACAGACAGCCCTCTCCACAGTCAAAAAGGGAAAAAATACTCCAGGAGTGTGAATTTTCTCATCCTGAAGCAGACATCTAAAATTACAAGGTAAATTGACTTTTGAAGGTGGAAATTCCTATCCATTAAATATAGCGAGACTTCAGAGTGATTAGCTCTGATCAGCTATATGTAATGTTATGTCTCAAAGTCAAGTGAAATTAGTCCAACGTTATCTAAAAAAGAATAATCTGTATTATGAAAATTAGTCTGCAGTGTGATTTATGGCAGAGTGCATAAAGGAAAATATATACTTACTTGTATACCTTTAGATGGATATTTTTCTAAACTGTAACAGATTCCTGATAGAAATTAAATGTCATTGGAAGGTTTGGCTTGTATTTGCACTGAGTTTTGTGTTGTGCAATTTGAGATTAAGGAGTAACACGAGTGCCTAGGTATAGCCACCAGTTCTGTTACTAGTCCTGTGGAGTATCTGCAACATCCACACAAGAACAGAAGATGTGATATAGGATGTACCAGAGACCTGAGTCCAGAAAGCGTGTGGAATATACAGGATACCCCAGGCTGTAGGCGGCTTAAGACTGATTGTGTTACTGAAGGTATCACTGAAAAACATCATCATTGGCAAAGGGATACATCATATACACAACCTACAGTGAAGCATTTACTTCATTGCTATTAGGACCTGAGGGCACAGTACAATAAAAATTGTGTAACTGTGAAAAGAGTTAGGTACCGGAAGAGATTACTACTGATAGTATGGAAAGCAAATAAAATCTAAATTTTAAGACAGGATTTGAAAAGATTTCAGGAGGGATCATCTGACATGGAAGAGTTCTAAATGTGATGGCCAGGAAATTCTTCCCAGGTCTATGTCCATATCTGATGTATTGAAATTGTGTTGAAGTCAGAGTGAGAAACTTGAGCTCCTTTGTTTATCACAAATACATTATCTGATAAGAATCTGTGAGCTCATACAAAGGGAAATGGGCCATGTTTCATCTGGAACTAGGAAGAAGAGCAAAATGAAAATTTTACCTGAGGGTAAAAGACAAAGACTTTAGAAGGTGGATCTTGGCAAAATGAAGCCAGCGGGTGGAGCACCTGCTAGACTGGATTTTGGCTAAAGTTTCACACCTTTACAGTTCTTTAGCAGCATGTTTCTGGCTAAGCTCCCCTCCAAAGTAGGTATGAGAAAGGTCCCTCCAAACAAGGTTGTGCTCATTTGTCTCCTGTTCCAGGGCGGAAGTACAACCGGCAGAAAGAAGCTGAAGAAAAAGGATTTACAGGTCAGGTCCAGGTCAGAGAGGGGAATCATGCTGTGGAGCTCAGCTGCTGTTTGTAGCCCTGTAGTACCCCTTGACTGCTTCACAAGGTGCTGGCTTCATCCCACGCCTCTGCAGAGAACATGACCCATACAAAAGGATGTTCTTGGTCGTTTATACAGCAGAAATCAGTGAAAGAAATTCTGCAGCCTGTATAATGGGGAGGCTGGTGAAGAACATGGCATGATGTCTTGTCTCTTCTGACAGTGACATTTCATAAAATCTATGATTGCTCTTCTTGTTCTCTCTTATCAAGGTCCACTGCACATGAACTAAATCACCCTTATTCAGAAAATGTCAGAATAGATACCAGTCTGGCTGCTTTCCAGGTGATTTTTCTCAAGACTTAGTATTATCCCTCAAATTAAATTTTTCATTTTTTAGAAGAAACGATAAACTTATTGACTGCTGTTGATGCTTACTTTGACCCAGACAGGAACATTTTATTCCAGCCTTCTTTTCTTGGTTAGTAAATGTTTGTGTACTAAAAATCTTATTTTTTTCTTTGTTTTTTCTTTTTTTTTTAAACCTAGAAATCAAATTGCCTCTCAAAAGCTACATTTTTTGTTGCTTAATCAGAACAAAACACAGCTCCACTAAAATAATTACTAACTTACTTGTGTGTTCATAAATTAACACCAAATGGAACTTTTTCAAATTCGTTATTGCTACAGAAAGTTCAAGCCATTATGTGCTGTCAGTGTTCTTCACTAGATGTTATATGAAGAGGAGTGAAAACAATGCCTATTAAGCAGTGTTCTCGATATGTACTAATTTGTAAAGATACTTTGTTCCGTACTCTCCTCTTAAGCCAAATGTCCCTTCTCAACACTGAAGACCATTCTCAGACTGAGGCATCAAGTTATTTTAGTATTGAAAGCCAACTAATACTTTGTTCCCACTTCCTCCACCTCCTCCAATCAGTACATTTTGTGTCCTGCCCTTACAGGACACACCTAAGTGTTTGAGAAACATCACACGAAGCAAAAGCCCAAGTGCACATCGACTCTTTCTCCTGAATGACTTCAAGCCTCGAGATTTAATGAGTAGGGTGGGGGCTCTCGCAACGTTACCCACTGGCTAAATAATCAGTTTGCACACACAAATTTGATACTTTTCCAGAGTCAGATAGCATCGCAGAAAGATTTCTTTTATCTTCATCCTTGTTAAAACAAGATGTCTGGGTGGTAGTATTTCCTTTCTCTCTCAGCCCACAGACTCTGAACAAGAATATACTTAACACGGGTTAATTGAACTGAGATAATTGTGCCATAACTGAGCCATAATTTTGGAAACCATATGAACAAGCAAGAGGAACATCAGTTTGTTGAAACTTTTGCTTTGTCAATGCAACAAGTACAACAGCAGTACGTAACCATCCAGAGAATACAAGTGAATTCTCTTTCAGGGAAGTGGTTCTCAACTATTTTTATGTTACCCAGCTTCTTTTTCTCCAAGCAAGATACTATTCCCATGTACTGACATAACATGGGTAACTTGATTAACTTGAACTTTAAGATTCTGAAGGTTTAAAACTCCCATTAACTTGAGCATTGTCTGCTTCTGACTGGGAATTCTTGCACAGCTGTATAGTTCTCTGATGAACTGCTATTTCAACTTTTCAGCTTCACCTGTTGTCCTAATGCATCTCCAGAAAGCTTCTTGTCTGTTCCTAAATATTCACTGTTCAAGTCTTGACATTTCACTCTTCAAATATTTGCATGCCGTTATTATGGTTCTGTCAACCGTCTATGAGCAAAGCTATATTTATTCTACCCTTGTACTCATTCTTAATAATTCAACCCTTCCTAGCTTTGATCTTTTTGTTCTTCTTCTTGGAATAATTCTTGCGCATTGTCAGCACCTTTTTGTTTTGATGATGTCAAGAATAAAAACTTATCCCAGGTGAAGTTACCGGAACTGATCTAGAGGTACTGCCTTCCCAAACTGCAATACAACATACTCCTGAATGCAAACTTTAGGATTGTACCAGATTCCCTTATCTTTCTCAGTCTTCCAGCCCAGTACTACTCTGGTTTGCAAAACAGAGGGCTTCTGCACAGGGCAGTGGAAGTAAGAAAAGGCTGCTCAGAGCTGGAACTAAATACACTAACCCTGAGCCCCTCATCACTCAGCTGGTTTTCCTACCTGTTGGGTTATTCTCTATGTAGATAGCAGCTCTGTGAATACAGCAAATGTGAAGTTTCTTTACTAAAAAAGAAGGAATGCAAGAAAAAACAGTGCAAGGCTGCTTATAGAGGAAACTATTCATTTAGTCTGGTGGCATTAGCAGAACAGCCCTTCATGTTACGACATTAGCTAAAACTAGGAAATGAAAGTCACGTCAATGCCTTATTCTTCTACTATACCATACCCCTTGGACATTAACACAACACCTTTCCACTTGACTAGGTCTATAGGGTTCCTATATGGCTATGCTACATTTCTAGTTGGTACAGTAGAAATTTAATTAAATGCAACATTATTTCCACAAGTAACAACATTTTTATTTAAAGATGAACATTCCTTTCAGCTATCTGCCAGCCACTTTGTAGTCTGCTCTATTCAGGTCTACATCAGCAACTGAGACATGTTAGTGTAACTGCATGTGTGCTATTCTGTATGCAAAAGATATTTATGAGTATTAACTAAATTTGCAAGAGGAATTAGGATCAGTAATAAATGCTTTAGCAAAGAGGCTTTGGGGAATAAAAAAATATATCTTCAGGCAAAACTCTCACAAACTAGACATCATCTTTGATTTGCAGTTTATAGTATTTTCTTCCCTGCGTCCAATACTCCCAGCTTCAGGGCTCCTGTTCTGTTTGTTGTGATTGACTGTATAGGGTAGGAGGGCAGTTCTGTAGGCTAAAGTTAAGTCAATGCAGTCATGAACCTAGGAAAATAAAGAACATGTTCAGCTTCTTTTTATACAAGCCAGGTCACTCAGGCTGAAATCCCCTGAATTCACTCACTGGTAAGGAGCTTCCAGTTTTTAATACACAAATATTGTACTAACTATAGCTGATTCAGTGACAGAATCTAGGCATCAGGTTGAAAAAGCAAGACGTGGCCATGTGTACTCGGAGTAAGGAGGAGAAACTGAATGTTTCTGGGATGCTCCCTTCCTGTTCCACCTAAAAGCAGAAGTCGATCTCAGGCTTAAATGGAGTTTTACCTTAGTAACAATATTGACACCTCTCCTGAAGTCCTTGTCCATCTCTGCCTTCAAAGATTCATAGTGTATGAGGCCAGAAGGGACCATTCTAATTCCCTTGTCTGACCTCTTGCATAATAAGTTGATTATGATGATCTCCTCTGTCCTTAAAGTCTTTTGATCACATTGTCCCATACCTTGGCTGTTGAAAAATTATCCCTAACAGGATTTTTTCCTTTTTCTTTTCTCAGTTCTAAATGACCCTATTAATGGAGCTTCCATCAGTGACAGGCTGTTTAAAAGTTACTTTAGGAGTCTTTTTTCCTTTCTGATAGTCAGCCTATATGTTCCTCAAGTTAATTTAATTCCATTGCTCATGGCAATGTCCACACCCTAAATAATTCTTCACCCTTCTTGGCATTTAAACCCTTCAAATGGCTGTAGGCAATTTTCCTGTTTCTTTTTAGTGATTTCTTGGTCGAGATACATGGATATTAGTTTTTCAGATCTGTCCTTATAAGTCAGTTCTCCCCAGCCTCTTAATTATGTCTTAGCCTTGCTTTTCACTGCTACACTGGAAGAGAATTCTCTTCCTGAATTAACCCATCCAGACCAAACTGAACGTAGGCAAAATCCCAAACTTGCCAAGTCCGTCACAACTGCCACTGACTTCACTAGATGTTGGATCAAGACTTGTAATACATGTGGTTCATTTTGGTGAATTATGCAGGGAAATGAGTTAGAAGCTTTGTAGCTGTAATGTTATCTCTGAAAAAAACCATTTTATTTTCTATATGTCCTGAATTAAACACCTCACGACTATTTTACAGACCACTTTTATCTGAAGTAATTTTACCTTCTGAGTCTCACTTTTCAGACAATCTTTATGCACAAATTGATTTTTTTCTGGGTATTTTACCTTGAGTTTTTCAGGTTGAATTTTATTTCACATTTTTTTGCCAGTGCGTTCTCTCTGTGTACTTCTGTATTGTTTCTCTTTCCCCTAAGGTGACTTCTTCATTCCTTGTATGGTCTCACTAAGATGGGTTCTTATTGTGCCTCTCAGTTTTTAATGAAGTGTCCTCATTTCAAAGAGAAATCAGTTGAATATATTTTGCAAATGCAATTATAGCATGCTATTTACAATAGCCTTCTTCCAGAGCATTAATGAGAACTTCCAATTTTTATTTTGCTACATGGTATAAGCAAGTGGATCTCACTGGGACAGCTACACAGTCCTCCACATTATTCAAAGAAGGTCTAGTTTTCATTAACTTCTTGCTGTGGATTTTCATTACATTTTCAGTCCATGCAATGGTGTTGTTGGTCAAGTCAGTGTAAATTAATGTGTTGTTAAACTAGATTTTGAGTCTAACACTTTGCAATTACATACATTACACTCATACAGAAAATACATGTTATGGTCACATCGATATCTTTCTGTACCTCGCCATCCATACATGTCATACAAACACCTGCATATAAAAATATAATATTTCCTTCTTAGAAAATACCCATATGTGTGTGTGTATTTGTGGTTATGTAACATTAAGCAGCTCTCCCTGTTTGGGTACATACACACAGAGTAGGGCAAGAAGTACAACTGTAAAACAGCCTGTTGCATAGAGAAAGTGTATAAAGAACTTCAACTTTAATCATTCAATGCAAAAAGAGGTTTAAAAATCAAGTTGGCAGATCCAAACCCAGTGAAAAGGTGTATAATTAGATCATGGAGTTTATCTCCAAAAGAATGCTTAAAGCTTAAAACTTAAGTAATTTAGAAAGGTACAGGTAGTTACTGGATACAATGTTGAGTATTAAAAGGTAAGATACTGATTGTGAACAGACTTTTGCAGGGGTAGAAAATTACATCAGGCAGGGCTTAAACACTATCTTTGTAAAAATGAGGATGTAGGAGGGACACATGACTGTCACAGCCAGCTCATCAAGGAGGACTCAATTTAATTGCCGAAAAGTTTATTGATACTGTCATCTGAAATTCCTTGGGTATCCAAGAAATTCTTATGGGATTGGCAAATATGGGGTCAGTGGAAAGCCTACGCTCCTCTAGAGTGACGTAAGTCCTGCAATTCTAAGAATATATTTGAAGTACTGAATGTGCGTTCCCAATGTAACCTTTGTTATTACACCATCGTAAGGCAAGATATTACTACCTCCATTCCTTTATATTGGCTTCTTCAGATTGGTTTCCTTAGGAAACAAAACTCCTGTGAATCCTTTACCAATGTGTATTAAAATTCAGACTTTATCTAGGTACTTACCTGTCTGTCTGTGCATTTCCTAATTGCCCTCACAAGATAGAAATCCGTAACAGCAGACTTGACTGCCGCTGCTCACCACTTGTTTTCTGTAGATAAGGAGGAATTGTTGTACAGGATTAGCTAATTTGTCCAAAACCAGAGAGGAAGACTGTGCTGGAGCTTGAAAGAGCTTGCAGGTCAAAACTGATATTCTCTCCCTGTGTGGACAGAAATAAATTAAGTTAGAGGGAAGAAAAACTATGGTAAAGCCGTAAAATCAAGTTGAAATCAAACTTCAACCCTTGCTGCCTTTGGCTACTGAGACTGATTCTAAATATCACTAGACAAGGACCATTCGCCAGGTCTAGGCATAGCTGCATTTCTTCATGTTTTCACGAACGTACGCAAAGCGCTGAGAGAATTGCAGGATGAAAAGCAGCCTGACACTGTAATGCATGTGAGGTAGATACTGCCAATTATGACAGCACATAAAGCTTCCTAAATAATCTTTGGTACTGCCTAGACTTTGACACACTCCAGGCAGTTGCCTGGCTCTAAGGCCAGCTGGCATGAAAAACTTTGCACCCAAAATATTTAATCCTCTGAAACTCTGAAACAGGATGACCACAACGAGAATTCTCACGGAAAGTGCCCATGACCAGTTCCACCTCCGGTGAGACAGGCCCAGAAATATTTGGGGACAGTTCTAGATGGCCAGGAGCCGCTCTACAGATTTAACGGTAGAGAAAACTGGGTTCTAGTGCCTGACAATGTTAGTAAGTGTTTAATTTTTGAGTGTAGCTCTAGTCTTCTGGCTCTGGTCGGATATTTGCTTGGTTGTTTTTTCCTAAGTAATCTTACTCATAATACAATTTTTGATTATGTATTTTTATATGGAATTATAATGATTACAAATTCTCATTTTGTAAAAAAAAAAAAAAGATAAAAAAGAAAAAAGAGAAAAAAAGGAAAAAAGATAAAATAATGTTGAAAGTGTCAAAACATGCTATTTTAACATTACTGGATAAAAATGTGTATTTCACTGTTCTAAGCAAGTTTTCATGTTAAAGTGGACTCTATTTGATAGAAAATACCAGACATTAATTTAATATGAAATTGCCTGCATTTGTGAAAAACTGATTGTTTGGAAATAATTTGATTGACTGCCAGTCTGACTTTTCTGTTGTATTTTGTGAAAAAATACAGTCAGATTGTCCTATAAGGAGGTAAGATAGCCCCCTTGCCCCCAGTCCTTCCTCTGAAATGCTTTCAGAACTCCATCACACTTAAGAAAATGCCCTTGTAAGGAAACAAAATGTTAGATTAAAAGACTGGGGCAATCAAGAACAAAGAAGTGAAAGAGGGTTTTTCAGAAGCACCTACATGACTTGGGAGCAGAAGTCTCATGTAAAGTCACGTGGTTTTATCTATCAAAGTGTCTTGCCCAAAGTTACTCAATGGACTAGTGAAATATTAGGAGGACCCCTGTGTACATGTAGCTTGATACTTTCTTTAATGTATCTTTGTCTGACCTACTGTGTCCTAATGTTCCTGTTCAGCAGCTTCGTTCTTATTCAGGGACATTCCAGTTGATTTAATGCTTCTGCATAATCTGGTTGCCATCCACTGCAAACACATCACAGGCCACAGACTCTGTACACCTGACCTGGCATCTACCCCAGCCCACAGATTCTTACTGCAAACCATAAAGGACATTTGGCATTGCTCTGCCTTGCCAAATCCACCTCAGGGTTAAGCTTCATATGTTCTCTTTTGCATCAGTTCCTTTAAAGATGGTGCTTTCTTTAATGAGCTGTCAGAGCTAAGCATTTCTCTGCAGTTAAATGGTACTACAGTTTCCTTGAATTTATTCGTGCTAATTATTACTAAACAGCTAGGTACACCATAACACTGTCCCCATCTGCAAGCTGTGAGTTAATAAAAGGTAAGGTGCATGGGAAGCTGAGAGTATCAGAGCTATAAGGTCATCTTTAACATGACCATTTAATGCAGGACACATAAATGTGAGGGTTTGTCATACCAGATCGAACTAATGACACCCCAAGTACTGCTGGCAACATTCTGTTTCTGATCTTTAGGTAAAAGGCAAGGAAAGCCATAAAGACGTCCTGCATGCTGACTGCCCATATGAAGTTAGTGTTTCTTTTATCCTTACCAAGGATATGGGAAAGGATACAAAGAGAATTTTCCTTATTCTTCTATCACTACTTTTATTATCTCACTGAGGGTGAGACATGATTTTCAGAGCTTCCAAGAAAATTTGGATGTCTGTGCTTGAACCAAGGTTCCTGCTTCAGCGGCTTTGTTTCACCTATGCAAAATGCTGTGCATTCTCTTGATTTTGAAACAGCTCAGAAAAAAGTTTTTTCTGGACAGGTATAACATTTAAGAATATCTCAGTCCAAAAGTAGATTCAGCAGTTTGGGGGTTGATCCACTTTCCAGTCCAGTCCACAGCAAATCCCAGAAAACAGCATATTGCTGATGACAAGATGTGTTCATTAATCATTAGAACTGCAAAAACATAGCACCTGAAAAAATACTTTCACTTGGTGAAAAAAGGGCAAATATTCTGTTTTAAAACAAACAAAAACAATTTCAGTCATAATTTTATGAGTTTCTATTTTGTTTTCATTCTTTTCTCAGCCTTACAACTCAGTTGTCAGCGTGTTCTCTTACAGCCTTCTTGAAATACCAATCCTCGAACTCACAGCCAGATCTACCCTGCGTAACTGAAAGTCTCTGGTTTGTTCTCGACAGAGGTAAAAGCAGAATGCAGATACCAATATCATCAGACAAAAAAACCCCAACAAATAAAACTAAATTATGCAACGGAGCTAACAAAGATTCATTTCTTTAGAAGCTCATTCTGCTTATTTTTCTCTTAAGAAAGGCCCTAGCATCTCTTCTCTACCCTGCTGCTGGTTATGATGGATCTTGTAGAAACCTAGCTGCCTTCAACTGTGTGTTTGCTCTTGCATAAAACTGCCTGGGAATCGTTCTCTGTTGCACTGGCACCACATAGCTCATGTAGATGCAGGTAAATTATCTTACCTTCACAAAAAATGGATCACCACATGAAAACTCTTCATTGGAAATGGTCCTTAGCACTCCCTAACACTCTGAGCTGTGCCCAGTAATTCTGTGACTAGTGATGCGAATTGCTACTCCACACAAAGGGAAAATGCTGGTCAATGCCATGTCCTTGTCAGGGGGCCAAAAAGTTTAGAGAAGAAGAGGTGGAACTTAGATGGATGACAAGACAGTGCAATTTCTTTAGTCTTGTTTCCTTAGGAACTTGAGCAGTAACTAATTTTTCCAAGTTAACAGAAGACAATATACTTCTAAAAAAACTTTAGACTCATATTCTTTTACCAGTTGCAGAAGGAATTCAGATTATTCACAGCTTTCCTTGAGCAATATCAGATATCCCTCGAGGTTTACCAAAGCATAAGATTTTGGAAAGTTTAAATTCAATGAACAGTTTGGAAATACAGTAGGAGAAAAGCATGGCTTTGCAGTTAGCTCAAGCAATTCACAGCTCAGAGCTTGGGTTTGAAAGACAGCTCTAGTATTTGCTTTTTCAAGTTCCCGAAGTGTTTACCATCAGGCAGTATCTCTTTTGGCTATGGTCTGGTGAGGCCAGAATCACAGGGCACACTCAGGAAAGCTATAAGATCTGCTAGAACAAAAAAACCCCAAAACACCTTTTCTAAGACTTTATCCCAGCTTCTCTTAAACCTGCTACATTTTTTTTTTGGCTTCTAAATCAGGTTTCTGCCTCTTAACTGCCTTCTTACGACTGCCTCCAAATGCCTTCCTGGTTTTCCTTCCAGTGTAGGATCTCAAGGCTCCACAACAGCAATTTTGTACAAGTCATTTCAGGTTTCTCTGTGCTCCAGTTCTCTGTTATCCAAATACAAGCTGTTAATTGTTCATTGTAACTTTTGCTTTCCCTGAAAGGTGCAGAAAAAAAGAATCCCTTAATGTTGCCTTTCAATACGCGATAAATTTCATTAAATATTCTGATAATAACTTTCACGAGGATTTCAATAAGATTGCTTCTACAAGTCAGCATTTTAAGAAGCAGGCAGCTTTTGATATCAAGGTTTGTTTGTATTTCAGGAAAAAAGAGAACCAGCTCTAATCACATTTTATCTGCTTTTCCTTTATAAGCTGCTGTCGTTTGGGTAGAGAGATCATTTTTACAAAGAGTTTTTACAGTGGACCCACTAGGCATTATTAGAATCAAACTGATGGTATTCCTCCTTAGGGCTAAAGGAATGGAGATAAGAGAAGTAAATACAATATTCAAGGTAATTTTTAATAAAACTGAAAGTGAAAAAAAAAGTCTGTTCTTTCTTCGAATTTAGATGCTTCCCTTGATCCCGAGAATAAACGCAACAATTTGCCAACCAAACTAATTTTCCAAAGCAGAGAGGGTAGAACCAGTAGTTTTATGACAGGATATGTTTGCAAGTTTAACCACAAAGAAGTAGCCATTTCTTTTTTATGCAGAAGTTGACATGAAAAGAGGTAGAGAGTATGAATAATTATGTTTTGTTGAAGAAATTATTTTGAAACTGCTTCATAGTGAAGATTAGGTTTTTTTGAGTAGGAAAAAATTTTCCCCAGAGGTGTTTAATGTTTTCAGGGAAGTGAATTGAATGATGCAAAGTATCCTTATTTTATTTTATGTAAAAGTACAGTTATTTTCTTTTTGCCCTAGTTGGGAGTATATACTTACGCAACTATGCATATGCATCTACTAAGATCTTAAAAATATCGACTAACACAAAAGTTATAACAATTCAGTCTGCTCAATAGCTTTAATACACAGATACTGTCCAGTTCCTGACTTGTCTGGTTATTGGCCAAGACATAGGCCATATCTTTGCCTATATATTCAGAAGGCTAAATAAAGTCATGAGTCTTTGACCCCTCTAGAACTATCTGGGAAAAAAAAAAACAACACTAATAGTTCCAGGAATGGTCATGGATCAGTTCATTGAATTTTTTCACTTTGATATCTTCAAATTATTTCTTCTTTTCAGTCTTTCCTTTTACCATAAATCACTTTAAAAGTCAAAACTGAAAAAATCTGCTGACGAAAAAAACCTTTTTTTTTTAAAAATAGTGTCTAAATGCGCTATTTTTGTACTTCCTGACTTCTCCACTTTCTTTTCCTTTTTCTTTAACACTAAATTAGCTAAAATATTTCCTGAGAAAACCTGTGGGTTCAACAAATTGGCATTTTCCAGCCAACTCCTTCCAAACATTTTGTTGAAAAATTTCAAAACCCTTTTGTTTTTTTCACTGCCCTGCTATGCTAATGCCTTACTCCCCTGTAATCACGACACAGGGTCAGTGTTCAGTTTCTCTCAGTATAGACACAAAGCCCATGGGAATGTGCACGTTTGACTTCTTGCAGCCTTTTAAGCTGCAAGTGGCACCATTAACCCCAATAAGACCATCCACATGCCACAGTGCCCAGAGAGCACTGTTCTCGCTGACATAGCATAAAACTTTTGCTGATGACTTCAATGGGAGCCAACTCTAAATGTCGCTTCTCCTCTAAGGTCTGTGATGTAAGTGCCAGGTGAATAGCCTGAGCCCACTGCGTCTCTTACCTTAATAGTCCACTGTGACGATGAGAGCTACCTCCTGAGGGCCATTCAACCTGCTCCCTTACATACCTGTCTCTTCTGTGACTATAGAGGACAACTAGTTTAAATTGGATATTTAACTTCTGGCTAGCTAACGCTGAAAGGATTAATGCCATGTTACTTCTTTATTCTGGTCTGAACTCAAGCTTGGAGATGCCAGCGGAGCTCTTCCACTGACACCCACAGGCTTTGCCTTGCATCTTTCCACCACAGTCACCATTAAAACAAAAGATCAATGCTTAAAGCCCTTCCTTACTTGCCAGTCATTTTAGTGCAGCTTTACCCATACAAGCAGAGGAAATGCCAAGAGTGTCACAGTAAATGTAATTACCATGGTCTGGTAATGTTTGGGGCTTGGGTTTTTTTGTTTGTTTGTTTTCTTCTGTGACAATCAGCGCACAGCTTTCACAGCCACTTCTCTGGCAAAAGGTTTACGTATTAAAAAAATGATGAGTGGGAAGATCCCTTAAAAAGAGATGATCTGACAATAAAGCAGAAGTGAAGTGACACCAAACTCTCCTTGTCTCACATGCACACACGAAGTCCCATCTGCTTGGTCCCGATAACTCATTTGCACGGGGCACAATGAATGGCTTGGTTTTGAGCAGTCAGAATCAGCTGCAGCACACGTGCCTCTTGCTCTCTAATTCTTTATTGTTGTTCCATGAACTCCGGTGGCCCCAAGCAGCGGGAGACAGCGACACATGTAACAGCTCTCACCCTCTGGCCCAGATACCAGCCCCCTTTTTTTTTTTGTTAGGCTACAAACACTTCCCAGGACTCTCATTCACTACCGCCGAGCTGTTCTGAGCATTCAGCCGACACTCGCATGGAGCTTGTTTTCTGTCCCTTTTAGCAATGCCTCTGCTCTGGAGGATAAAATATTCACAGGCCATCCAGGCTTTCCATGAATAAACCTTTAGCAAATCTCCACCAAAAAAAAAAAGATAAGTCTAGCAAATCCATGTTTGTATCAGAGATGCAGCAACAGTGAGCCAAGCAGGCATTTTTTCCCAAGTAACAAGGAGGTACTGCCCACACTTGGCTTATCTGTGCAGTGATTTGCATATATAACTCTCCGTGAAGAAGAGGTATCCGCTCTCTTTGACCTTAGTAAATCAAAAGCAGACAGGTCACAACTTTAACTTATTTCTTTGGATACCATTCCGCCAACATACAGAATTGTATAAAACACATGCATAATACATAATACAGATCTGGTGCAGACCATCTGACTTGTTTTAAACCCCCTGGTTCTGTATTTTAATGGTACTGAATTTAGACATGTCATTTCGGTTTATTTTCCTGTCTGTTTAATATATTTGTCCAGAGTTTGTTTTCTGCATTTTCAATGAGGTCAGTAAGTAACTCAGTGTATACACAGATGTTTTTTACAGAGCAGAGTCTGTCTTTAATATTTATATTGCATATGTCTGTCTGCTGCAGTGTGTATATTTATCGCTAGACAGGTATAAGTATATATACAGGTATATAGGTGTGTATATTTCTATATACACATAAAGACACACACAGATACATGGGTACACATGTAAGATTTGAGGTATTTGGGAAGGCATCCTGCTCTTGTCATGTATGGTTACTATTATTTACTATAAATCATCATATGGCGATATAATATTACTTCTGTTCAAATAGGTGTAAATATCCACAAGTAGCTTCAGACTTCTGAGTTAGCAGGGAAGAGAGCTGGGTTTGGGGGTCAGCATTAGGAGTCTGCTTTCTTGTCTGTCTGAAGAACAGCTTTACACCAAGCAAATTTCATCATTTGTTTCAAATCAATATTACCCTGTTTGCCAAATCTGCAGACAGATCCACCTGGAGCACAGCTTAACTCAGCACTGACCAGCAGCAGACTACTCTTTGGAGGAGGTTTTCTGCAACAGGAGCACCTTAAAGATGAAGGAGAAATGGTGTGACACTGAATATGTCATACCTTGCCTTTGCAATATGATGTCTTTGTAACTGCATTTCTTTAACACAAATTGTTCAAGTTTCGCTTTTTCATTTTGGGATGACCCTGGAATCTCCCATCCCCAGTTTCAGGTATTTCAGAAAAATTCTGTCTAAAATATGAAAGAGGTAGAGTCACCCCACATCCCTGTGAAATGTAATTACCCCTAAACTTAGCAGAAGAAGAGTTTAAAATGAAATATTTTAGCCTTAGATTTTCACACAGAGATGATGTTCTGAAAAGAGATATACATCAGGGCTATGCCTATGCTAGTAGAGAAGATAAGCAAGGATCTCTTTTTACGTGATGTGGTTGAACTGCATTCATGCAAACTTCTTCTATCCCTTTCCCCCTCACTCCTCCTCACTCCTCCCCCCAGAAGGACCCCACAGGAGGGCATTATATAGCTTGGCTATACAGGCCCTGGCCCATGCAATCTCACAATGACCTGCATCAAGCAGGTCCTTAAAGGTGAATCACACTTCGTACTCCAAAGGGAAGTACACTGCTAACAAACCACTTGTAGCTGCCAATTAAATCACTAGCCAATACCTCAACTCTATTTTTTTCTAAAGTTGTGCTGCAGTAAGCTCTTCCTCATCCAAACAGCAAAGTCTGGCGTCACTTCTACCTTGCTAATCCAGGAGTGTAGACGGAAGAAAAGG
>Ga0181612_135928_pt1 | contig 16174 bp, 5 predicted proteins | sample HoacroProtozoa21_FD_119630 | JGI IMG/M metagenome (GOLD analysis project Ga0181612, IMG submission 119630) | Hoatzin crop microbial communities from Cojedes, Venezuel. Combined Assembly of Gp0051906, Gp0051904, Gp0051908
CCTACACGACGCTCTTCCGATCTCCTGTGTTAACAGAACTTAATATTTTTTGCTCACAAATGTAATTTGGTAGTTTGAAAAAAATAATAGACTTTTATAATGGAACTGTTTGCTATCTACTCTTGCACAGAACCTCTTTAAGCCCGTGTTGTGATATGTAGAACATGTGCAGAGCTTGTGAGTAAGATTAAGAATCATTCTAAATATATACAGTTGCATAACATTTTGATAGCTTGAAAAATTTATGAACTCTCTTCTGTTGCTATTTTATGTTGTATGGTCTGTTTAACTGTATTTCATCAAATAGAATCATATAATCATTAAGATTGGAAAAGACCTCTAAGATCATCAAGTCCAACCGTCAACCCATCATTGCCATGCCTTCTAAACCATGTCCCAAAGTGCCACATCTACATGGTTTTTGAACCCCTCCAGGGATGGTGACTCCACCACTTCCCTGGGCAGCCTGTTCCAATGCTTCACAACTCTTTCAGTAAAGAAATTTTTCCTAATATCCAATCTGAATCTCCCCTGATGCAACTTGAGGCCATTGTCTCTCGTCCTATCGCTAGTTACTTGGGAGAAGTAACTTCTCGCTTCTCGGCCTTTTGGCTAAGATAAAGTGTAGTCTAGAATTTACTAGGCACAAAGTAAAGAAAACCTTTGTGGATTGTGCAGCCATTATGCACATTTCAGCAGAAGCTGTTGGGTAAATTGTTTACAGTGAGTTGCTATTTCCTTGGAAACTTTCATTAAGACAAGTTAATGGGCTTGTGTTATTATTCATGATGTGCTTGGTCAAGTATCAGGAGAGACATTAGTTTTAACCACTCAGTGCTTACAAGTGATTAAAAAGATAACTTCTGATACTTTTACAGCTTTTTGTGGACTGAGCTGTAAGCAAGTAAAATGTTTTTCAAGTATGTTTTTCTTGACTTGTATTAAAAGTGAAAGAATGAGTATTTTGGCTGATGACTTTAAGTCAGAGCATCTAAATAGCCTCAAAACAAACAAACAAAAAAAATTTGCCTGTCTTCTATCCATTTAACATGTGCTAAGTAAAATTGCTAGGTCAGACATACACCGAATGTCTGTGTATACCAACGAGGGAGGTTTAACCTCTACATTGAGGATCTTTAGTCTGAAAAAAAAAAGTGTGTCACTATATTGGTTGGAGTATGGCTGCTCTGAGACATAACACCGTATGCGCATGTCTAGTGGTAGGCAGTATGGATCATTTGGAACTCGCTTTAGGTTATGTTTGCAAATCGGATGCTTTAAAACATGTCAAAAATGAATGTAGTAGGAAGACTTTAATCTGAGGCCTCTCCCCATAGTAATGAAATATTCTATTACTTTCAGAATTTGGGGTGGGTTGGTAGTTTGTGTTTTGAGAATTAGCAACTTTCATAGGTGGGTAACAAATTGGTTCACTTGGTCTAATTAGATGTGAAACTGTTGTTGAATGTAATTTTCAGTGGGGCTTGTGACTTGTTCAAAACATCATCTACTTATTGGAGCAACTCTTATTTTAGGCGAATTCATGTACGTACTAGATGCTTTATTATTCTTATTCATTTCCAGTGAATAGGCTGCACAGCATAGACAGTATTGGCAGAATTGAGTCCTTCTGAGTTAGCAGGTGAAATCCTTGCCTCACTGAAGTCAATAATTTTATTTTTTAAATTACTTGGAAGGGTCAAAATTTTATCCTAGGTTTCTTTCATTTTCTTTTTGTCTGCAAATAACATTTCCCCAATTATATAATTCTGGGTTTTTAATCTTTAATTGCACTTGTAGGAGAATTTTTTTCACTATGCAATATGTCATTCAGTGTTTTAACAGTGACATCTTCAAAATAGAAGGTTGAAATTACTTGGGTAACTACACTTTTTTCTGGTTTCGCTTTAAGAATAGACCTGTTCCCCCCCATTTCCATATTGTTTAATAGATGCAATTGATATTCAGATTCTGTAGGTAGACTTGAAGTTCAGAGTTCAAGCCTTGACCAATTTGTCTGCTTCTTTATAATAGCTTTTTACGTATAATGTGAATACATTAAAAAAAAGCTATTGTAGATAGCGCATGTCCAAGCCATTTTCCAGAGCAATGAAAAAAACCTTGCACCATATATACTTCCTAAATAAACATAAAAAAATAATGCTATATATGCAAAAAATTAAGGTAAAGACAGAACAGGATTACTGAGATAAACACACATAATTTTGTGAAAGACTGAGATGCTGAGAGTGCCTTTCCCTTTTACCCTTTCCCTATTGCCATCTCTTTCCCCATGTTCTTAGTTGTCCCCATTCTCTGCCTTCACAGATTTAAGATTCAAGCTTTCATTTCTTTAATCTCTTTGCCATAGCAAGTCCGCCTTTCACTGACCAGTTTCTAATCTTGTTCTGTTCCAGTCTTCAGGCTGAAATAGCCATGGACTGAATTTCAGTCTCTTGTCAGTCTCCTAGACATGTTCTAGTCTGCCTGTTGCTTTTCCCCATCTTCCACCCTAGGTTTTGCTGGCCTTTTTTCCAGTCTAAACCCCTCAGATTGACTGAAGTCTACAGAAGACAATATTGGGAATCAGTATCAGTTCTTCACTGGGCTTACTTGGTGCCCCCAGAATCTATCAGCAGGTTCAGGGGAAAATCCTGCTCATTCTCAGTAGCATTGGACTGGATCATGGCCGGCTGTCATCACATCTTTGAAGAATTCAGTCATCAAGTTCAAACTTGATTCACAGAGTCTTAGGAAAATTATGGCTTCTCTAACTCTCTACAACAGTGTGTAAGTGCTCAAGAAGTATCCACCTTAGCAAATGTTGTTGTTGTTTTCTCTGCTACCGCAACCATTTATTCACTGAAAATGTTGAAGGTGCGGACAAGTTGTGTAGTTAGGAGTGCAGCGTTCAATCTCTATTGCATTCAGTGACATCAAATATTTATGCATTTTTTATTATATTCATCTGAGACAGTGCAATGTTTTTCCTGTTCTGGTGGTTTTTTGTGTGTTGATTGATTTGATTTCTGCCCCCCTCCCCCCCCAAAAGACATTTGTATGCTTTGGTTTTTGTTCAGATTCATTTTAAATTGGTTGGGTTTATAGCTAATCAAGTTGTGATATATTTCTATCTGAAAGACATGGTGACATATGACACCACCCTGCACATCATGTTATCTATTTCACTGCAATAGGGAGAGGGTGCAATCTTAGTTCTGTATATTATGTGACCAGTAATCTCTGTCTGCAGCATACCATTATTTAACTCTCCCCAGTTCTTCTTCCTATATTAAGGACTTTTATTATTTTTTCTTATTTTTGTCCTATTTTGATTACCTCTTATCTGCATAAACAGAGATCCATTCCCCCTATAATAAACTTGCATATACCTCCATTAAAAAAAAAAAACAACAAACCAAACCAACGACAAAAAACCCAACCAAAACCAACCCAAAACAAAACAAAAAAAACCCCAAGGAAGTTATCTTTTCTACTATCTTTAGTTTTAGGTGTTTATTACAGACATTCAGTTCTCACTCTGAAATATTTTTACTGCTCATTCCTTCTGACAGCTAATGGTTTTGACTACAGTTTGCTTGTGTTATATTTTCTCACACAGTCCTCAGCTGTCTTAGAAAAAGATGGATCTAAGATTGCCTTTTTCCTAGCGTTATTGCTACTTTATTTTAGTTGATAGCATGGGTACAATAGCGACCACTGAAGCTGAGCTTAGTATTGCTCCTCCACTTTGGTCTGCTGAGTAAGAAGTGCATTTCATGATGGCGCTTCTGGTTTGAAACTCCCATGGCAGAAATCCTGGGGAAGACACTTGTGCAGGCTGGGAGCCAACCATTCCTTTCATCTTCAGCAGAGATACTAAAGCCTAAAAAGATGCTCCTTTGTTTTTACATAATTTGACTCTTTTAGATTTTCTTAAAGCTTCCATATGACTTTGTTTATGGAGTTAAAATCCTTTTTCACTTCAGTCTTACTACTCACGATCAGTGAACCTGTTAACATGTGGCAAATGGGAAGATTAACAGGCTGGAACACCTAGCAGGACCCACACCGCTGCTTCAGTGTGGCTGAAAAAGCTTAAACTGCATTCACACACAGCTGTGTGCCAGCAGCACAGGTAGATAGATGTACCTAGTCATACTGTAATTTAACTGTTAGGTCAATAGCAGTGAAACTATTCATAATACGTTCCTAGTTGTGGGCTAGGGCACTCCCCTGTCCAGTGAAGCCTGCCCATGTTGCTGCATTCACAGCAGCTGAATTTAATTCACTGAGCTTGCTCCACAGGTGGTACAGTCATGCATCTGGCTGAAGGCTAGGAGAACAATAAAAGAGAAGGAAACCATGTGTATCTTGGTTGGACTGCATTATTTAGTGGCCAGAGAACTTGGTGTACTTCCAAAATTACATTCACTTCATCATTTTTCTGCAGTCCAGTACTGGCCAGTCTGGCTCTTGCCTGGTAACCTGTTGCTTCGTGTCCTCAAATCAGACTTTCTGGAAGTGGCAGTGGACAGGAGGAAAATGCAGCAATGAAAGCTGCAAATATCCACCACAAAATCCCTTGTTCCCTACCTATATATAAGCCTAGATAGTATTTATCATTCTGCAGGCCCATCAGGGGCAAGGTTCCCTGAAGAGCTTAGTAGCAACACAGATTCCTTTGCACATATGGAGATTGAAGAATTCTAGGTTAGTCTGTTTAGATGTGAGTCATAGTTCTGAGTAGTTTTATTGGAAGAAGAGTAATAAAAATGAATGCATTACATGAAATTAGAACAAAGTTAACACGGTTGCCAGCTTTTAGTGGGTACTTTTGCAAAGTGAGTAAAAGTATGTACTTGGTCTTAGCAAGATCAGAGCTGTCGTGCTCTCTGGCAATGTCTGGTTGAAATGGCTAAAGAGAAGCCACTGAATATTTTGAGTAGAGGCAGCACGTCAGCTTCTCTCATTGTGTTAGTTAACTTCTCTGTCTATCCATATCTTTCGGCCTTTTCTATGGCTTGTGAGAGCGCATACCTCTTCTTTGCAGTTCTGGAAGCGAAATGGCTGTTCTCCCAGACTTCTCAGTCCTCTTTCCTTCCTCCTGATGCAGCTTTTTCAGTGGTCTCTGTAGGGCATAGGCAGGAGCTGTCTTGGTGACGGGCCCAGCCTCTCCTGGTTTTGCTTCAACTAAAACTCCTACTTAGGCACCACTTCAGGTCCCAAGACCTTTGTTCGCTGCTGTTGAAAATGGTAATATCTGGCTGACCTACTTGGTTTTGTAATTCAGATTTTGTGATTTGTTTACTGAATTAATTTTAACTCAGATCAGTTCCCTTATCTGGGTTGTAGCACAGGGCTGGGGAGGGGTGGCTTTTTTTTCTCCTGCTTTTGGAAGCATTGATTTGTAGTTTTATGTAAATAGGGTCTGAGGCATGGGATCAGAACTTCTTACACTGGTTTTGTTGCTGAAGTCAATATTGCATAACTAATACTCTCATTTCAAACCATATGTTCCATAGAAGTGTGTGACTTGCTTAGCATACCTTGGAGTTGTGTAGCATTCTACACGCATTAAAGCAGAGGTACTCCTAGTGGGATTAGATGCAGTCATAACTGAATTACTGTGATGTGATAGTGAATTTAGGGGTTTATTCCCCTTAGTCCTGTCTGAATATGTTATGAAGCAGAAAGCTGGTTTCAGATGAAAAGAAAAATGCATGCCTGGTATTTTCTTTCAGATGTTCCTAAGTTCCAGCACATATCCTGAGATTCATGGTTATTTGCATGCAAAGGAGCAGGGAAAAAAATCGTGGAAAAAATTGTACTTTCTTTTGAGAAGATCTGGCCTTTATTTTTCCACTAAAGGTACATCTAAGGTAAGCAATTTAAAAAAAAATAAAAGACAACTATGAAGTTGGAGCAAATATGTATGTATTTATCATTTGTTGTAATAATAACCAAAATTTGAATTTCAACTTGTGATAAAAAGGAAAAAAAAATCTATTTATTATAGATAAAATCTAGAGAGATACTGAGAGAGAAAATTTGGAAAGTATGGTCTTAGAAACAGTAGTTTCTTTTCATCTGGTAACTTTGCTTCATTCTGGCTTATATTTTTCCACTCAGTTAACGGAGTGCTCTTTCAAAATGATTTTTCAGATTGTAGTTAAAATTCTGAAGTATGAGTAGATGCTCTGAAAGGTGGGCATAATACTTCATTATCTAAAATAAACAAAAACCTGCATATAAGAAGATTTTACAGGAAGATTTTGAGTGTTCTCAAATTTTTGTCACTGGAGAGTTTTTTGTTTGACTAGTTCAGCTTTTTGATGGCAGTACTTTAAACTTGATTGTGCTCTCAAAACTTTACTCCTATTCTAATGTTATTGTGGCTTGGATTTAGTGAATGTTTTCCCAGAAATGATATCACTTGTACTTTGTTTTTTCTCCTCTAGAAGAATGAACTCTTTGGCTAGTTTGAGGTGGTTTTTTCTCTGCATTATAAAATTCATGTTGAGTTATCTCCTTCTAGATTTCATGATGTCACAGTTAAAACTGCAGTATGTAAGACTGTATTTTGGAACAGGATAGCTACTATACTCTTCTGAGTTTCTTATCTGGAGATGCTGGCTAAAAATAGTCTAACTGTATTACATTGCTCTTCTTTTTAGGAGCCAAGGCATCTGCAGTTTTTCTGTGAATTCAGCAATAGTGATATGTACATGTCTTTGACAGGCAAAAAGATTTCTGGAGCACCAACAAACTATGGATTCTGCTTTAAGGTACAAGCTTATTATTCTGATACATATTAAAGCAGGCCACAGTTTTTAGGTAAGCTTAAATTTCTTTAACGTTTTTGAAAACAATGTTCAGCTGTCTATTATGAAATAGGAGAATTAGTGGCTTTTATTTCAACAGGTATTATCTTGAAGATATGCATTAATGCTAAAAAAATGTGCTGTGGCCTTCTAGCCTAGCAAATCAGGAGGAACCAGAGACCTGAAACAGCTCTGTGCAGAGGATGAGCAAAGTAGGACCTGTTGGATGACAGCAATTAGGTTGCTGAAGGTAATTTTTCTGTGTGGAGTTAACGTCTTGCTTAAGTTTACTGTGTGAAATTTTGATACTGTGTGGTGGAGAAGTAACGTAATTCTAGGTTCCCGTGCAGTAGCAATATCTGTTTTGTACTCTGAAAGCTTATTTTTTTCATCCCAACAAAGAGAGAGAGACCGAATTACTGGAGTCATTGTAGGGGGTGGGATGATGTCTTGAAGCCTCAGTCCTGCAAATACTTATACATAATATATGCTTATACATAACCAGGTTGAATTCAGTGAGATTGCCGAGTAATGTTGAAAAAAGCTACAAGAATACATGGGAAGGGAACTTTATTATGTTTTTTAAATGTGTCTGTGACAAAATAGGAATAGGTCAGCTGGTCTATTAAATGGATTGTATTTAATGCAGAGTGTAAATTTATAAAGGCAGCAGCAACAATGACGATGTTGTGCATTTCCTTATCCTGACAGCATTTGTCCCTGGTTTTTAATGGTAAAGAAAAGCATGTTTTATCTTTTACATCTGGAAAAAAATTTACTTGGCTTAGGTTTATAATTTAAAATGCTAACCATGTTATTTTCTGGTTTTAGTACGGGATGCAGCTGTATCAGAATTACATGCAACCATATCAAGGTAGAAGTGGCTGCAGCCCTTTGAATATAACACCTATGGTATGTCCCACAGTAGCGTCATGAATTAATACGTTGTTTCTGTCATCATGCTATTTTTAAGTAACTTGTGTCAGTTACACTACTGACTTGATCCTGCAAATCTTTGCATGTGCGAATGCTTGCCAAAAACTTTTGGGCTGTCAGGGTTGACTGAAAAACTAATTAATTAATTTACTTGCTTAATAAAAATTGGGTAGTTCAGACTGGTGAACAGGCTCTTTCCCTTTGTCAAGTCTCCAGTATTTTGGGAGTTCATTGGCTTGTTATCACTGTCAAAAAGAACAGAAAGAGGATTTTGAAAACAGAGCAGCAGAACTGTAAATGCATTAAAAAAGAAGCAAAGTGTTTAAGGTTACACATGCTGTAAATGATGGGTGAGAAAACTATAACAAAACCTTTTTGGTATACAGTAATACTTTCTCTTTTTCTAAATGTAAAATATTAAGTACTTAAGATTAATTTCAGCTGGTGTAATACTGACTAGACTTCAGAGAAACACAATAATTTGGCAGAACTCGATATTGGAGGAGCAACAGCCTGTATCAGATGCTGTGTCCATCTCCTCAGTCAGATAGTTGGGATTGGATCAGGTTGTCCTTTTCTTAAATATCTTACGTTATCCCAGTTCTTTATGAGTCATTTGAATTCAAACTTTTTCATGGATGATTTATATCACTTGTGTTTTTGGTTGGCTAAAAAGGAAAAAAAATTACTTGTTGCTGGGACTTGTGAAAATGATTTTATGATGGATTATTTTAGCTTTTACTATAGTTCTTGCGGTTAAAATGCCTAAAATACGCATTTGCTATTATAGGTATCCACCAAAATAGTTTTCAGAGATATTGCTAATAAGCATGGCTTCAAAATTATGCTTAATACTCTGGCCGTGTCTTTGCTTGCTGTTATGTGAAGCTGTTACAATAGCCAGCTGCTGGTTTTATAGCGGATCTGGGAGCCGTTACCAATTCTCACTCCTCTTACGCTGTTGTGCGCATTTTAGCTCATGTAGCTTCTAACACAGGCAGAATCTATAACCGGTATGAAGCATGGCACTGTTTTTCTACTTGTGTATAATTCATGAATTAAGCAGCAAATTGGATAAACTTGGGAATTAAGCGCACAAGCTAATGAACGTACTTCATAGACGAACCACTTGTGTTGCACATTCCTCAATGACTCACAACCATGTCAGCTACTAGAAGTTCCCTCCACTCTTCTAGAGGCAAATATTTTCTCTTATTTTTCCCTTGGTTTTTTTTTTGCTTTTGCAAAGGTCTTTACAGGTTGCAGTTACTCAGGCAGTCCTTAGACTACAGTGTCAAGAATTACAGAATTGCTGTCTTGTGTTTCTAGTTATATTCACGCTTGTAACCAAACAGGAGCAAAACAGACCTGCTTTGGTTTAGGACTGGGAAGCTTTGCTAACCCTACAGAAATCTGGGCCTCTTGTGTTCCAGATGTTACTTTAACTTATAGAATGCTAAAATGTTCTTTTAGTTATTTGATATTCCAGTGCTTGCCAACATCTGAGCCATTACAATCCACATTAAACTTCATTTTGTAAACCTTGGTTTCTGAGATGTATTTTGGTGATTTTTAAGACTGTTTTGTCAATCTTCAGTGCTTTTTATTCTATTGTTACAAACTTCATCTTCACTGGAAGAAGAAACCCAAGCGTTTTTATAACGAATCCTACAGTTGTTGAGTCTGTGATAAGAGTTAGAAGAGATGCATTACAACAGAAGTTAGACTCCATAGAAATGACTGTTTTCAATGCTTAAATCTCATAAACTTTGAGTGAAAGTTTATATACAAAAGATATAAATTTGACTTTTATAGCAAAATACTTCAAATCTTTATTAATTTGTTCGTTATATAAAAGAATTTTGTGGTTTTTTGTGCTTCTTGGACAACTTAGTTTCCTGACTTGTTTTGACATGCAAAGGGCTAGTTATAGTTAAAAATATAAATGGAGTTTATGGTAAAGCGATGTATTTATCATCCATTGAAGTAATGCAAAAAGACAACCTGTCCTGCCAGACTGTAAAATTGAGCTTTGCAGCAGCATACTGGAATTACAAATACTCCCTAGGGTAAAATGAGTTTGCCTCTGATGGGAAACACTGCAGATACATGAAACACCACTTAGAAAACGTCATGTGTTCTCAGGCGCTCACTTTTAAATGATGGATCTTTTAAAAAATGAACAAACTAAATTTATTTTTCTTTGTTGCAGAGAAGCATTTCAGAGAATTCTTTAGTAGCAATGGATTTCTCGGGACACAGGAGCAGAGTTATAGAAAATCCAACAGAAGCCCTTTCAGTTGCAGTTGAAGAAGGATTAGCATGGCGGGTATAAACACGTTTGCTTTATCAGAATAGTATTTTCTAATTTTTCTGCTTTAAAACAAAAAAGCTTTGCATTCATGTTTTTATTTCTCTCTCATGCAGAGGAGAGGGTGTCTGCGACTCAACTCACATGGTAGTCCTATTGCCATGTCTAACATTGGTATGTGTGAGTTAATTCACTTCCAGAGAAATGCAATAGCGCATTCTTTCAATAAAGGCAAAATGTTTTTTAAAGATCTTTATTTCTACAGCTATACACAGATCTCAGTCGTGGTTTCATCATAAAATCTCTAGGCAAGAGGCTCAGAGACTTATTTTGCAGCATGGACTGGTAGATGGGTAAGTTAATTCTTTACATAACTCTTCTGAGACACGTTTCTAGTTAACAACTGCTATTTTCATGTACTTATTGGTGGGGGATGGAGGAAGGACGATTTTGCACTTACCTAATAGAAATAAAAATTCTTTTATATAGGGGTATCTGGGGATCAGTTGGTTTCTGTTTTATATCTTTTGGAAGCAATAAAGTGGTGATCTAACACTTTGATTCTGTCACTGACAGATTACTTATGTCTGCTTAGAGCCAAGCACTTGAGCTCTGTATTTGCACAATATTCTCTGGGAACTGTCAACTTTGGCACCAGTGTCGTTTGTATCTCTTATTAGTGATGAAAGAACGAAAGAAAGCTGGAAAACATTGAGTAACCTTATTCTAAGATGAACTGTGCAGAGTCAGCCATTGGAAAAAAAGTATGCTTTTCCTCATGAAATGACTAAAAATTGTATTATCCCTAATGGTAAACAATAAACATTAGGATAAGACTGTTCACGTTTGGTTTTCTCTCATTTAAGTATTAATTTAAAAAAATGACAAAGCAAGTAGATGTTTTATGTTCAAATCCTCCTGGTTTTCATTTCCGTATTTTTATCCTTACGTCTGTATTAAATGTAAACTTAGGCGTCCTTCATTCAACGAGTAATTCCATAAAACTCCTAAGTTTTTCTGAGTCTGTTTCCAATCAGGTACCTGTAATATCAGATTACTGGTTAAATACCTTCAGTTTTAGCTTCAATCTGTTGTAATACTGTTTTCTACATATGCAGAAAGGGCTCTTGGAAAAAAAAAAAAGAGACGGGAAGGAAGGGGAGACACAAGTAGTCATACTCAGCAGGGATGGCTAACTGGCCTTCCCCTGTTGTGTTTTTTCTTCTATTTTCTAATTTCAAGGGCCCGGTTTTTAAGCCCAGCTAATCATCCTGAAACTGCTTTTGTATTCTGCATTCACTTTTGCATTTGTTACATGAGAGGGATGGGACATGAGGGTGAGCCAACATGTATTTCAGAGCAGTATGTCATTTTAGGGCTGATGAATCTTCCAGTGTGTTTCTGTGGGTACACACACATACTGCTAAATGAAACCCAGTAGATTCGACAAGTAAATAGCAACGGTGTTTGAGATGACAAAGTGAGTGCCTTGCTAACAGTAGTTAGGTATAGTGTGGTTTTTTTTTTATATTCTTGGATGTATGCATAGATATGCGTTGTAGTTTTGGTGAGGATGATACTTTTGTGTGGGCTGTCTAGAATTGATTAGAAAGTGGTAGTGTGAGTGGTTACATGCTGTCAGATAACATATTCAGGAGTTCCAGTGAAGTCATGAATACATTACAGCATGTGACAAACGTTGTGCTTTTTGACAGGCTGAAAGAATGAATTATCACCAAAAATACAGAAGTTTTTTGTGGGAATAATAAGAATTTAGTTTCTGGGGGCAGGGGAGAGGTGAGGCAGAGAAAATAACCCATGTTAAGCGTTTCAAGTTGCATCCCAAGCAGGGAGATCTCCTGCATACATGTAATGACAGAGGTGGTAGGACCTCTGTAATACTGTATGCACCAACAAATACACTGCTCAGAATAGCTTATGGGACTACTATATAAAGGATCTGAAGTAGTGTCAGTATTGGAATAACCCAATAACAGGATTAGGCACAGCAATGATCTTAAGGTGTGCTGTAAAGGAGTAAGGTTTTTGGATCTGCTGTTCTGGTGTAAAACCAACTTTCTTAGAGAAGTTTATGTGGCGATATTGTAGATTTCATACTTTACTCCCTAAAGGACATTTGAAGACTTTTCAGTGATAAATCGTTGATAGGATTGCAAACTGATCAGCATCTGACTGATGAATGGGATAACAGCATTACCAAAAGGCCCATGACAATGCAACTGGTCATTCAGAGAATTCCTTAGGAGTTTATGAAGGAGTGGTGGTTTGGAGTCATCCAGCATGCCTAAAAAGCTCCCTTCCAACCAGCATGTATAAGATTCTGTGAACTGCAACCCTTTCTTCACCATAAAGTGATCTTTTTAAAGGTTCTTTAACAACTAAAGTAGGTCTATTGCGTGAAGGTTAGAAAAGAGTAAAGATCTTTTTATGTAAAGGAGGACAAGTGTTGGTTATCTCTGCTGTTAAAACAAGAAAAAATTAAGAAAATGGACTCTAAAAGAACTGATGAATGGGAACGTAAATCCTAAGCAACCTGTATTTTCTTCGCTACCCAACATGATTACTTTGTGTATTAGTTAATGTGGATCCCAGTATTTGGGTGTAGAGACCCCATTTTGAATATCTGCAAAGCAGCACATTCTTATAGTCTCATTTTTCTGAATGAAATAAAATGCCAGTCCTTAATGACAAACATATAAAAGCTTTAAGTTTATGCAAAGGATCTAACTGCTCTGAAAAATGTGGTTGATGTCTTGGAGCGGGTGGAAGGCCACTAGGTGGGGAGAGAGAGCTTGCAGGGAGAGCCTGGGTCTGTGGAGAAGCCTCACTTGTTCTCACGCTTGCCATGTGCTCTTCCGAGCCGTATGCCGAGTTCGCACTTGTCCCTCTTTAATAAATGAATTGGTATGGATGGGGATTTTGATAGAATTGTTAATGATTATGGACTCCAAATTTCTTTATTCCAGGTATCCTCTTACTTTGTAAAAATAGAACTCTTAAAAACTTTGAGGATGAAATTAGTAGTTTGCATCCATGCCGTTAGTTAGTGAAAATCCACTGTAAGCCTTTGTCTGCTTTCTTCTCCTGAAATCCTTTAATTTCATAGAATAATTGTGCTCTAATTCCTGGTATGTGGTTGGGCAGCAGTGGGTGGCCCCTAGTGCTCACTTGGTTGGTACCTGCAAGTCCATTTTGCACGTTCCCTTTGTGTCCTAGAAGAGGAGCGTGCTTGCACTGGCTGTCCTGTCATTTCCCTGCGTTGGTACATTGGTTAGCTGTATCTGTTCCACACCTGCACAGTACAAACAGTTCAGACTCTCTCTGCTACAGAGCCGTGAATCAGGTTTTTCCCTCTGTCCTCCAGACTGTTCTCTGCCAATATCCCAAATCCAGGGATTCAATGAAAGCCATCTCTTATTGGTAATCGTCCTTTGCCTGTACCAGATTATTCTGCCAGGATTACGGCAAAATTATGTCTGTCCATAACCTGGCTGGAATAAGTTATTAGTGAACTAGTTGCAGTGACACTGTTGGCCATTTAGTGTGCTGTGATTTGAATGATGATGCCATAAAGTGAGAAGAGTGTAGCTTTGTCTCAGTGGGAGTTTTGCTGGTGTGTGGAAGTGAGTGTGCATTTATGAATATTGGCCAGATGTGAAAATCATTCTGCTGTGTCTTGCATTACCTTTTCTGTAAGCTTCCTGTTGAACTACCTTTCGAATTTTCCCTATAGCGCTTGTGATTTAGGTAACTGTCAAATTCCAAAGAAAAATTTTCTTCAAAGCACAAACGTGGAGGGTGCTTTTCTGTCTAAAGAGATGCATTGTAATTCTATGCAGTGTAAAAACTAACACCTGCAGTGTCATTCATTCTGAGAATGCATATTTTTCACATAATACACAAGGTGAAGAAGAATTTAAGAAAAAGTATTTCTGTTGACACATTTGCAAAGAAATACTGATTAAAAGCATGAGTTATGTAATTAATATTATTTTTGCTTTTCACTAATACTTCTGTAATGATTTTACAACAGTTCTAACTGGATGTTTACAAAAGGCTTTCCAGAGTGATCTTACTGTGAAAATTTTCAATCTCTTTTAGGGTATTCCTGGTACGCGACAGCCAAAGTAACCCCAAAACATTTGTATTGTCATTGAGTCACGGATTAAAAATAAAGCATTTTCAAATTGTACCAGTAAGTAATTTTTTCAGTTTATTTCTACAGTTGTAAAACAAAACGAATATTTGTGATAGAATATTGCTGGATTTTTTGTTCTTTTGCTGTTATATGGAAGATGTAAATGTAATGCCTGTATCACTAAAAATAATTAGTATTCTTGAGCAGAGCTGAACATTTTTGAGTTTTGCTGTTTGATTTGTTACAAAGCTTGACTAGAATTATGATATCCTAAAAAGTGTCTCAAAAAATAGACAAATGTATTTCAACTGGAACAGAAGTAACCCTGATGGCATGAAAGTCGTGTGTTGATAAAGGTCATATTGCCTTTTCATTTTTCAGTATGTGCACAATTTCTCTTTAGTTATCTGTTTAGGTGGACTGCCTATGACGTGCGTGTGTTTATCTCACCAACTCATCTGTTCAGGATAGTTTCTCTTGATATTTGGAGTCAAACATTTCCTGCTGACCTCTCTTCTTGATTCATGTTATTGTGGTATATTCATCTCCAGGTCTTCTTCAGGGAGACAATTTTAGCAAAAAATTGGTATCCTTATTTAGTCCAGCTACTTATAGGTAAGCTGAAATTTTCTAAATTGAAATCCTATTTCCATCAGTTTTCATTGAAGTTATCATCCAATTCACCTGCCAGAATGGCAGCTTTCTCCATCACTTCCACTCCCTCCAGAGGCGGTTTATACCGGTTTCTTTACAGGCTGCTTCTGTTGAGATAAGAAACACTTTAGCATTATGTGTTTTAAGCACATATGCTTGACATAACTGAGCATGTCAGTCAGCCTTTTCTTCGCTATAGATTTTTCTTCTCTTTTCATAAGAGCATGTCTTCCAGACCACATAACACTTCAGCTTCCATATTTCTTCCTGCTGAAGTTTCTAGGAGATTCTGCTGTTTCTTAGTAGAAAGGAGCGTAGTGGCATTGTTCGTGATCTGGTGGTCCTCTATAATCGTTCACCTTACCTAGGGCTGGTAGCTGATATCCTCTCCTAAAGAAGTTCCTATAGAATAAAACTGAAGTATTATTGGGGAAGAGGAAAGGAGTGAATCGGTGTTTGTTAAAAGAATTGTCCAGGATTTTTCTGTTAGGTACAAACAACGGAGGAGTCCTTCATCCAAAAGTGATAGCTGTGCTCTGGATCCCATGCGAACATCAGCATATGCTCTGTGATCAGAATCCCAGGTGTAAGATCTCTGTCATCCTGTTGACTGGTTGCTTCTAGTATTTACTTTGGGATAACTTTTGTGTGGTTTAGAAAACCTTCTGAACTCCGTACAAATACTGTATGATTCTACTTCGTTGGGATGTCATTTAACTCTCAAATTTAAGAGACTGATTTTTCTTTCCCTATCAGGAAACAGCCCCTCTCTTCTCTAAGAGCAGATGTAGCAGGAAGCTGCAGTTATCTTCAGTTTCCTCTGAGCTGGATGATTCTCCTCTTCCCTTCAAAAAAATTATCCAATCAATTCTAAAGTTCTTCTGCAGATGTAAGCAGTGCATTTGAGGAATTAATCATATACATGCATGCTAAAACCTTGCTCTCCTGTTGTAGGATCTTCGGAGGAACCAGCAATTCTTTATTTTGACATAGATTGTCTACAGACTTGGGTCAGTTTTTCCATGCTGATGGTCTGGAAGACCTGTACCACTTGAGTGCAAAACCTGTCTTCCTTGAAGGAAAATTTTGTGGATTATTTTTAAAATAAAGCATTTTATCCTGTGCTAGTTACCAGAAAAAATAAATCTGTAACGAGAACAACTTAATCCAGAGAGAGAATATGGGAAGTGTTAGTTCCCCAAACATAGGCATATTTCAATTCCTTTCTGTCATTTAATTTCCAGTCAAGTTCATAGAATCATAGAATCATAGAAAGTTTTGGGTCGGAAG
>Ga0181612_107417_pt1 | contig 16173 bp, 12 predicted proteins | sample HoacroProtozoa21_FD_119630 | JGI IMG/M metagenome (GOLD analysis project Ga0181612, IMG submission 119630) | Hoatzin crop microbial communities from Cojedes, Venezuel. Combined Assembly of Gp0051906, Gp0051904, Gp0051908
CCTGAGCCGCTGCAACGCCATCTTTATTTTCCATATACAATCACCTCAGGCATATCATTGTCTAAAAAAAAGATTGCAATGCAGTTTAAATACAAAGTTACGAAAAATCCCCGCAGCGAACTGCAGGGATTTTTTCATAGGCTTTTCGCCTTCTCATTAATTCCTTTTATTCTTCAATCTGCTCAAAGAAGAATTCCTTCAGTGCGGCTCTGCATTGGTCCTCCAAACTCTTCTGAAGAACAATTTCATCACGATCGGTAGGATCAGCCGGCACAAAACCGTGAGTCGCACCCTCTCAGCATCCCTTCCCAAAGCGACTTTACAACAGCATTCAAGAAACGGATTGGTGTCACGCCTCAGAAATACAGGGACCGCTGCCGTTCAGAGAATCACTAAAAAACAGCGCCGCTAAAATGCAGCGCTGTTGTTTTCTGAACGGAACTATATTTGATTATTCACCAAGCACAACGATCTTCAGACCCTGCATGCTGATATTCATTTCCATAGCCTCATTGATTTCAGCCAGAGGGAACTTGTGCGTCAGAAGTTCCTTCACAGCCAGGCCTCTGTCATTCGCTTCTTTCAGGAATTCCATTGCATGCGTCCAGTCTTTTGCCTGATATGTCCAGGAACCTGTCACCTTAATTTCCTTGTTGCAGATATCCAGATGCGGGTTGTATACTGCTTCACCGTTATTTACAAAGAATCCAAGCTCGCACATAGCACCGCCTCTTCTGACATAATGCCAGATCGTACTTGCAGCCTTAGGAGAACCAGTGCACTGGAATGCCATTTCCGCACCGGAACCGGTGATCTCCTTCACCTTTGCCTCAGCATCTTCTGTCATGAAGTTTACGGTATAGGCAGCGCCCAGCTTCTTCGCCATTTCCAGACGTTTCTCTTCGCCATCCACCGCAATGATATTGCGTACACCCATGGTGCGCACAACAGCCAGAAGCAGAAGACCGATCGGACCGCAGCCCTGTACCAACACATAAGAATCATGCTTGAAGTTGAAGATTTCCTTTGCCTTCTCAACAGCGTGAATCACCACAGCCGCAGGCTCAATCAGCGTACGAAGATCCACATCCATATCAGACACGTTGAAGATGACGCCGCCTGCGTTGATCTTCATATATTCGCCATACCAGCCATTCATATTCCGGTAAGCTTCCTCACCCGGAATCAGGCCGAAGATTTCACCGTTTTCACAAAGATGAATGTGCTCCGCATCATGTAAACATGTATCGCAATGACCGCACGGTTTCAGGCCTGTAACTACCTTATCTCCCAGTTTCAGAGGCTTTCCATAATAGTCATGTGTCACATTTTTGCCAAGCTTTACAATAGTGCCTGTGCCTTCATGGCCCAGTTCAATAGGGATATATCCGAAAGGATCTCCCTTATATTCATGGACGTCCGTTCCGCAGACGCCCACCTGCTCAACCTTGACAAGAACCTCATCATCATTGATTTCCGGTACCGGCACCGTCATGATTTCAATCTTCTTCGGTGCGGTCAGAACTGTAATTCTCGCTTCTTTTGGAATATTGTATTCAGTCATTTTTCATACCTCCTGACTTATATTTATATTTTTATTTCCGTATTGATATGCCCACGAATCATTCCATCCATTCCTTCTGTGCAAAATAATTGATCAGAGGGGGTTCCAGCACATCAGGAATGGAACGGAATGTTATTCACGATGGACTCCAGATATTCCTGTCTTCCAGAGCCCGGATTTTCAGGCTTCTTAAGCTCAGCCGCATGTGCTGCACACTCCTCGAGAGCTGCCTCACGGGAACGGATCTTCGCACCGATGCCGCTCTCATAGCTGCTGTAACGCTCCTTTACAAAATTCATCGATTCTACCGTCTTCGATAATTTCCGCAGCCTTGATCAGACCCAGAGCCAGCGTATCCATACCTGCAATATAGCTGAAGAACATATCTTCCATGGTATTGGAAGGACGGCGGCACTTTGAATCGAAGTTGAAACCTCCGCGCAGACCGCCTGCCTTCAGGATTTCATACATTGCCATTGTCGTATCATAGACATTTGCCGGGAACTGGTCTGTATCCGCAGCCACGGAACCCATCATCCCTTCCACTGCACATACACGCAATTCATGCTGCAGAGTATGACCTGCCAGAGTCGCATGGTTCGCTTCAATATTCATCTTGAAGTCCTTATCCAGGCCCCATTTTCTCAGGAAGCCAATCGCTGTTGCGGCATCAAAGTCATACTGGTGCTTCAGATCCGGTTCCGCCCTTGATGGTCTGTCTTGCCCTGCTTCCGTACAATGCAAGCTTTCCTGCCTTCTCAAGAGGAAAACTTCCGCTGGATTTTAAAGACACGGTTTTCTTAAAATATAAATATGTTCCTGTTCATACTTATAAATCTCGTTAATAACCCTGCCTCTTTCTTTATTGACATTTCACCTGAATATGTCCTTTCTGCTCCCATTTAAGACTCGAACTCCCATGTTCCGCTTCCACAGTGAAGCACAGCTATTCCATCTTCGTATTTTGAGTTCACGCACTGCTTTTCCCATGCTTTAAATACTGCTTCATCAGCCGGAATACGGATTTCTGCAGTAGTATTAACCGGAATAGTAATCTGGAACCTGATTTTTTCTTCTTCCCTCTGCCACCTGGAGATAATTTTTCCGTATCCGCTCTCATACCGGGCTTCGGCATAAGTCAGGCTGCCTCCGATAACGGGTTCTATTCTGAACTTTTTATATCCCGGAGTTTCGATCAGCGGCCGGATCCCGGCAACATATTCGAACAAAAAGCTGCAGACTGCTCCATAGCTGTAATGGTTAAAGGAAGCTTCTCGGTTTTTAAAGCCGTCCCAACGCTCCAGTATCGTGGTTGCTCCTGCTTTTACATTGCAGAGCCAGCTTGGACTTTCCGTTTGTTCAAGCAGACGAAACGCAGTATCTTTAAAACCGCTGTCTATCAGTGTTTGAAGCAGGTACGGTGTGGAAAGGAATCCGGTATTCAACCGATATCCATTTTCCCGGATCATCTCATCCAACTTTGCCGCCACTTTTTTCTTCTTATTTTCGTCCACCAGTCCAAATGCAAGAGCCCTCACACTCGGCGCCTGTCTGCCGGGCTTTATGCTCCCATCTTCAAGAACAAAATATTTGTTAAAAACGTTCTTGACCTTTTCCGAAATCTCTCTATATTTTTTATGATCTTCTTTTTCCCCAAGAATTTCTGCCATCTCGCTGACCAGTTTTGCAGAATAGAAATAATACATCGTAGCAGTATTGTAATCCGGATTCTCCAGTTTTTTCTGGAAATTTGCGTCCTGATCATCTGGTTCCAGCCATTCTCCGAAGTGAAATCCTCTGTCCCACACAAAAGCGGCGTCTTCCGGACATCTGTACCATGGCATTTCCTGATAGCGCTCGCTTGGTTTGGCGGCTTCGCGGATGATGTAGTCCACCCATTTTTTTGCACAGGGATACTGTCGTTCAAGAATACTTCTATCTCCGTAGCTCAGATACATCATATACGGCGTGATCTCCGCCGTATCCCCCCATCCCGCTGATCCGTCTGTGAGGCCTCCGGTATCCGGGCTTGCCAGAGTGAGACGCATGACAAGCTTCATAATGCTGTCATCCGGCATGGCATCGATCATCGCTTTTCGCCGCTCAAACTCCGCCCGGTTATGGAAGGATGTGCTGATGGGAATTGTAATAGGAATCTTACCATCGGGGAACTGCTCCAGAGATATATCCCCGAGCCATTTCTCAAAAAACGGGTACACATTCATGAACTTCGCCGATGTTCTGGCATAAATCTGGCTGTCCCCAGACCATGGATTTCGTTCTCTTGTCGGGCAGTCTGTCGGCACATCCAGGAAATTTCCTTTCTGGCTCCAGAGACTGTTTGCCGTCAAACGATTGAGCAGAGGATTGGAACACTCAAACTTCCCTGTTTCTTCCATGTCAGAGTAGACCGCAACAGCCTGAAAATCCTCAGGACAGATCTTTCCCTCCAGACCTTTAATCAATACATACTGAAAGCCCGATACGGAAAACTCCGGCTGATACTCCTCTTCCTCACCTCCGCAGGCTATGTATTCTATTTGCTGCAGCCGAGCGCCTTTGGCTTCGACCACCAGATTTTTCTGTGTGAAGTTTCCTTCTTTATCCAGGGTTTCTCCATGTACCAGTGTAATCTTCTGTCCCCTTTTCAAACCATGAAATCGCATCTTTACATATCCGGCTATGTTCTGCCCGATATTCAGCACAGTTTCACCATTGGGCGTTTTTAAAACTTCCGGCAGGAAAGTCTCTTTTTCTCTCACCGGTACTCCGGATGATGCAGTCAGGGTGTCTTTGCGTGCCAGTTCATCCGTCTCAAAATGAACATATCTCCATTTTGAGTCATCGAAGCCTGGTTCCTTCCACCCTGTCGGTTCCAGCCGCGCATCAAAGGTTTCCCCTTCTTTCATATCCGTTGTCAAAAGACCGCCGGAAGATGTTTTAAAGGAATCATCTGACAGAATCCATTCCCTCGTTCCGTCTTCGTATTCCAGAAGGATCTGACCTATGTAAGAGACCTTATATCCGAAATTATTCCGGTAGGCCCCTCCGGTGGTTCCTCTCCACCATCCATCGCCAAGGGCAACTGCGAGACAGTTCATGCCTTCTTCCAGAAATTCTGCGATATCATAGCTCTGATACTGAAGCCGTTTGTAGTAGGAAGTATATCCTGGCTTAAACCGGTCTATTGTGCCTCTCTTCCCGTTGATCCAGAACTCATAAAGTCCATGTGCGCTCTGGTAGATACGGGCGGTTTTCAACCCGCTTCTTACAGTAAATTCTTTTCTCAGATAGGGCGCCGGCATCCTGCCGTCGATCTCTACAGTTTCTTCCGGTTCGATCCATTCCGCCAGCCAATCATCCTGCTTTAACAGCCCCATCTCAAACCACACTGTTTCACTGTCTGCGGATTCCCGGCCTCCTGTGTCGTCTACAGTGCAGACTGTCACATTCCAATAGATCCTCTGACGGGATTTAAGTTCCGGTCCTTCCCACCGGACAGCCACGGACTGATCGCTTATGACAGTCCCGCTGTCCCAGATCAGTTCCTTCTGCCTGCTTTCCGAATATGCGCGAATCTGCCAGGAATACTGAGATACATTTCTCCTGTCATCAGATATTTTCCATGAAAAACGGGGGCGCACCGCATCAATTCCAAGTGGATTTTCCCGGTATTCTGTTTTTAGATCATAAAGTCTCATCCGTTTTGCTCCCTCGTTTTAAATGTTTTTATTTTCAATACTGTGAAGTTCTTTATCCATTTTCTCAATTTCTTCTTCTGAAATCCTGATTGTACGGAGTAGATCACGCATCTTGCTCTTTCCCATCACAGCAGCCAGACCTTCATCCGATCCGCCTTTTTCCGCAACCGCCGCATCCAGGACGGAAAAGATAGGTGAAAGTATCTTTCTCGCCTCCGGTCCCTGCTTAATAATGTGAGAGAGTGTACAGTCCACCGAAAGCCATGGCAGATTATCAGCGTTTTTTTGTACTGCCGGGTTCGGGCTGGTAAAACCATCTTTCGTCATCCGCCCCATATTCTCATCAAGCCACCCCAGACTGTCGTCAACCCAGTGGGAAAGTCTTTCTGTTGCGGGATAAACACAGAGAACTGGCTCTGCTGTTGCATACCCATGTCCCCCAAAAGAATAGATGTGGCTCTCAAAAGGTATTCCATGTTCATTTAACGCCATTCCAAATGCAAGAGTGTTTTTTACATCAATAGGATCATCACGGCAGGTGGCTAAAAAGCAGGGCGGCGTCTCTGACGTCACACATTCTGAAGGATATGGCATCCCCGGCTGGCACATATCCGCATATTCTTTGATAGTTGCAGCATAGATCAGAAGCGCCGCGGCCGGTTTATGATGCGCCACTGTTGCTGCACATCCGGCCAGATGTCCACCCGCTGAAAATCCAATCACCGCGATTTTATCCGGAGCCAGGTGCCACTCCTGGGCGCGGGATATGATCATCTCCATCGCTTTCTCATAATCCTCAAGCGGCAGCGGCCATTTTCCTTTCGATACTACGGTATAACGCAGGATAAAAGTCTGATATCCTGCCCTGGCATAGGCCATTGCAACCGGATCCGCCTCGCAGTCAGCGCACTGGGCATAAGCTCCTCCGGGAAGGATTAATATGGCAGGTCGGACAGAACATCCATAAGCCTCCCCCACATTCTGAATATAAGCTGTTAAAGTCACATCCCTTTTCTCATCTAAAATGATCACTTCTGTTTTCATCTTAACTCCTTTCAAATCTTAGCATTATACGAATCTGCCTGCTCATCCCCAGTTTTCAAACACCAACTTTTCAATCATCTTATTGACCGGGGAAAAACAGCCCATTCCTTCTATATTGGAAAGGTTTATTCCTACAGTTGCTTCCAGGCCGCTTGCCGGGTCTATGAAGCAATGGGTTCCGAAGCCTCCGCTCCATCCAAATGTCCCTTCGGGTACACCCGGGCGCTTCAGGCTCGGATCCTTCCAGATGATAACGCCAAGCCCCCACTCTGCGCCGGGCATAAATGTCCTGGACAGAAGCTGTTTGGGCTGAGCCTGAGTCCTCATCAGCCTGACTGTGTCCGGTTTTAAAATCTGCCGTCCACTGTACATTCCCTCCTGCGCCAGCATCTGTACCATATGCTCATAATCCCTTACAGTACTGAATAATCCGCCTGAGCCGCACTCGTACTTTGGCGTGGCAAATGTATAGATATCTTCCGCGCTTCCCGTCACATCAGTAAGACCTTTATCCTTATCATATCTGTAGAGCTTTGCCAGCCTGCTTTTTTGCACCTCTTTCAGATGAAAACAGGAATCTTCCATATCCAGAGGTTCAAACAGCCGTTCTTTCAAAAAGTCACCAAAGGTTTTATCCGTGATTTTCTCAACGATGGCACTCAGAATATCAAATCCGACTAAAGCAGAATAAAAGGCATATTCTCCCGGCTGTGTATCAGCGCAGAGATTTTCCGACCATCGCGTTACTCTGTCCTGCAGTGTATCGTTTTGCTGCATCAGGTTATTAGCGACCAAAGCTCCAAGCGTACCAAGCGCAAGACCGCTTGCGTGCGACAGAAGATCACGGATGGTGATTGGCCTTATGGCATCCACGAGAGGAATATCATCAAAAGAAACCTCTCCGTTTCTTTGCATCAGCTCCTGAACATTCTCTGGTTTCTCAAATTTGGGGTCAGCCACAACTTTCAATTTTCCAAAGCCGGGATAATAATCCTCAACCTTATCATCCAGGGTCAGTCGTCCTTCTTCCACAAGCATCATGACTGCCACAGCCGTTACTACTTTGGTCGAAGACATAAATCGGAAAATCGTATCTTCTTTTACAGGGATTCTGTTCTCTATGTCCGCATATCCCCACTGGTTTTCATAAAGGACTTCGCCGGCACGCCTTACTTTCAGCGAGACGCCTGCCAGTCTTTTTTGATCTATTTCAAGCTGCATTGCATTCTCAATATCTTTTATCACAGTCTTCTCCTCCTTCAGAAATCATTTTTTATCTTTCATAACACCCGGCGCGTATCTGCCGGCTTTTAAGTCTGCTTCAATCTGTCCGTAATCTTTATCCAGTGTATACATCAAAAGCAGAATAATACATATCACGGCCGCGATAGCCGGAACTCCAATGTACATAAAACTCATCATATCCAGGGCAGCCTTGGGTTGTACCAGAGATTTTTCTATAAATCCTGAGGCACTGAGAAGAAATCCTGTCAGAATAGTTCCCAGACTTGTACCAACCTTCATAGCAAAAGAATTGGCGGCATTTCCCATTCCGACATTATTGAACCCGTTTTTCCATTCGCCATATGTAATCGTGTCCTGCACCAGACTGCCCATAGGCGCCGCGGCAAAGCCATAACCAAGTCCTTTTATTACACTGGATACATTGAGCAGCATATAATCATACGAAAGTAGCGGCAAAAGACATCCGACCAGATTAACGGACATGCCAATCAGCATAAGATTTCTCTTTCCCAATTTTGGCATCAACGCAATAGACAGTAATAAGGACGGTACCATGCCAATGGATAAAAAGGAATTTAATGTCGACTGCATATCTACATCACCAAGAACGAATTGAGCAAAATACACGACCGTACTGCTGCTTATGCTCATAAACATCATGATCGCCACACCGATAAGCACAGCAATAACCCAGAATTTGTTGGTAAATAATGAAATCAGCATTTTGCCTAAGCCAATCTTTTCTCCATTCACCGATCTGACGGTTTTATCTCCGGATTTCTCATCACAATCGTCGCTTTTAACTCTTTCCGTTGTAAAAAAATGACAAATAAGAGCACCTGCTACATATATACAGCAGTACACTGCGGACATAAATGTCCACCCCCGTTGGGAATACACTTCCCCGCCGCCAAAGGCCCGCGTAAGCTTCAAAATCGTTGTTGCGATCACTACTGTAAATACCGTATTGAACAGCATGATGAGACCGCCGTTTAAGGCTCTGGATGTCTGATTTGTAGTCATAAGACCATTCAGGGCATTTGTTGATACGCTTATTGCCGTAAAACAAACTGTATTTGCTAAATTATAGGTAAGAAAGATCCACATAATCTGACCTGTTCTTCCCATATTGTGCGGCATACTGAATCCAAGCACTGTGCAGATAACCGTCGGTATGATGAAGCGGAAGATCCAGGGTTTTGCCTTGCCATACTTAGACTTCGTGTGATCGATGATATATCCCATGACCAGATCTGATGCTCCGTCAAAAAGCTTCGACACTGCCAGAACGCTGGTGGCAAGTACTGCGTCTACACCGACCACAAGTGTATAATAGATAAGCAGGTAGCTGCTGAACAATGCGCTTATCACCGCATAAGAACTTCCTCCGAAACCATAAGCAAGATGCTCTCCTATCCCTATTTTTGCATCCGGTTCCATATTTCTTGCTTTTTTCATTTTAATTCTCCTCTCATACATTTTTACTTCTGTATCCCGGACCAGAACTCCGCCGCACGGTCTATCCAACCTGCGATATCGGTAGCTGAGCCAAGTCCGAAGCCATGACCGCCATCCACTGACACCTCTGCTCTATATGTCACCCCGGCATTTTCCAGTGCTTTTTTCATGACGCTAAGATTCCAAAAGGGCAAATCAGCATCATTTTTGCTCTGCACTATGTATGTGGCCGGATACTTATCATCTACATGAAGATCAACACTGTACTCTGCTTCAATGCGTCTGTCATACTTTGGCCCAAACATAACCTCCAGAAAGTGCACCCAGAATTCCCTCGTTGTTTCCTCACGCATCCTCTCAGTCGTGATCATCGGATAGCCGAGCAACAGCATTTCCGGCTGCGGAATTCCATATTTTCTTGCGCCTTTATTATCGGTTCCCCATTCAGCAGCAACATGACCTCCAGCGGAAAATCCGCCTACAGCGTAGTTTTCAGGAACAATGCCAAATTCAGACGCATGAGCACGAAGAAACCGCCAGGCGGCTGCAAGATCATCCATTGGTTTTGGAAGCAGACAGTCCATCCCCGGCTTATGTATCCTGTAATTCAGACAAAAAACCGTGATTCCATGTTCATTTAATTTTGTCGCGACCGGGAAAGATTCTGCAATGGAACACACCGCCTCATATGCGCCTCCTGAAAGCAGAATCGCATATCTTCCTTCTCTGTTTGTTCCGGGGAAACAAAACAGCCTGACATCTTTTTTGCCCGGATCATCCCTCATTTCCTGCTCAGAATATACTGGAAAAAGATACTGTTTTCCGGATTCTGCAATCTCTGTCAGACGATTCAGCCCGTATGCCATATCTCCTGCATACCATGTCGGCATACGCTTTTGCACTCTTGTGAGCGTTGCGTCTGCGCTTGCCTGAAACAGATAGGAACCGCCGCCTATCAGATAATCCTTTGACTCACTCAGACATGGAAGATTATAGATTTCCCCCAAAGTCGTGCTTTCTGTAATTTTCATTACCATATGTGCCTCCATTTATCCTTTGTTTTCTAATAACTATAGTAACCTTAGCAACTTTATGTTCCTGGCACAACAGATTATATTGTGGAAACACCATACAATCTTGCAAATAGTATTTCAATTATAAACAATAACCTGTATAATAGGTTTGGATTTATTGATATTATCAAATGATAAGGAGTCATATAATCATGTTCGACAAACTGCCGTTAAAGAAAGTTACTATTGCCAGACCGTATCGTTCTGATTTCATGTCTGATACTGATCTGGAAAGCATTCATGCTGACAAAAAGGATCTGGTTGATGCCAGTTTTGCTGTTTCGGGTACTGTAGAATCAACTCCCCATCCTCCGATATCTGATTTTGCCCAGAAAAATCTGTATACTGCTCAGGGGCTGTCCATATTTCACTATCAGGAAACCAACTATACAGAACGTAAAAATCACGCGTTTTATCTTTTGGCGTATACCATTCACGGCAGCGGGACGCTTTTGTACCGCAACAAAACATACACCATCTCTGAAGGCGATGTTTTTTTCCTGGACTGTATGGACTACCATTATTACAAAGTAAAGGAAAAAAATTGGGATTTAGCTGTAATGCATTTTAACGGAGTAAACATGTCTGCTTATTACAAACTGTTTCTTGACAGCCATGAACCAGTATTTAGTACAACAAAAAGCAGCCAGTTCGTAAAAGATTTTGAGGAAGTTGCTTATTTAAGCTCCACACCGCAGCTTTTCCGGGACTGGCAGGTATCTGACAGCATCAGCCGAATGCTTACTCATATGCTTTTAGCTAATTTAAACATCAAATCATCTGATAAAAACATACCGGAGTATATTCCGAATCTGATGAAGTACATTGAAAACAATTATTCTAATAATCTGACTTTAGAGTATCTCGCAGAATTTTCTAAAATAGATAAATTTTACTTATCCAGAGAGTTTAAGAAGTATACCGGTTTTTCCCCATATGATTATCTGATCTCTGTTCGTATTGAGGAAGCAAAACACCTTCTTAGTACAACATCACTTTCCGCAGTTAAGATAGGCGTATCTGTCGGAATAGTTGATTTCAATAACTTTACACGGCTGTTTAAAAAACGTGTTGGCGTGACTCCAACAGAATACCGCAAAAATATGATATAGTTACAGCAGAATCTCTGCACCCTATTATTCTGTTCCACTCCAGACTCCGTTTTTTCGTCATATTCCGTCCTTAATTTTTTTGATGCCATCATTAAAAAAAACAATGGCTTGTACATGACCTTTCTTGTTTCATGAGTGCTAGAATCATAGCGAAAACATAAGTGTGAAGGAAGGAGAAACAAAAATGTCAACGCATATCATCGATGAAGCAAACCGCTGTCTTCAGTGCAAAGTGCCCCGCTGCAGAACAGGATGCCCGATCAATACAAATATCCCTGAAATGATACGGCTGTTCCGGGAGGACCAGCTGATGGAGGCTGCCGCCATGCTTTTCATGAACAACCCACTGTCCATGGTGTGCTCGCTTGTATGCAATCATGAGAAGCAGTGTGAAGGCCATTGCGTGCGCGGCATCAAGGAAACACCTGTGCATATATCGGCCATTGAGAACTATATTTCCGATTCCTGCTTCGAAAGACTGAAAATGGAAAAAGCCGAAAGCAACGGCATCAAAGCCGCTGTGATCGGTGCCGGCCCCGCAGGAATCACAATCGCCCTGCGTCTAGCCATGAAGGGCTACCAGGTGACTGTATTTGAAGGAAATGCACGGATCGGCGGTGTGCTGCGCTATGGAATCCCTGAATTCCGTCTGCCGAAAAGCATTCTTGACAGATATTACAGCCGCATGAAAGACATGGGTATCCAGTTCCGCATGAACTTCAATATCGGCGGTGCCGTCAGTATCCGCGACCTTCTCAATGACGGATATCAGTCCGTATTCATCGGCACGGGTGCCTGGAGACCTTTGCGAATGCATATTCCGGGTGAAACATTCGGCAACGTATGTTACGGCATCAACTATCTGAAAGACCCGGATGTATACGATCTGGGAGACAAGGTATGCATTATCGGAGCCGGCAACTCCGCAATGGATGTCGCAAGAACCGCAATCCGCCACGGTGTGTCAGAAGTGGTCATCTACTCTGTTACGGAAACACCCGCCGCTTCCAAGGAGGAAGTCGATCTTGCGAAACTGGACGGTGCTCAGTTTGAATACTGCAAGACCGCTGTACAGATCCTTGATGAAGGCATTATGGAAAGCGAAGTGCAGACCGATGAAAACAATCACATCGTTCCTGTCGAAGGCACAGAGAAATTCGTTCCCTGTGACCATGTGATCATCTGCATTTCTCAGGTTCCCAAAGACAAACTGATCAACCGTGACCATGAACTCAAAGCCAGTGACAGAGGCACTCTGGTGACTGATGAATCAGGCGAAACCACCATGGAAGGTGTATTTGCCTCCGGTGATGTTGTCACCGGTGCCAAAACCGTGGTTGAGGCAGTTCGCGTATCCAAGCAGATTGCGGATGACATGGACCTGTATATGAAAAAGAAACTCGGTCTCCCCGTCGAAACTCAAACGGCTTAAGAAAGGCATACAGCCGCTTTACGTCCGATATTCTGCAGCCATATTGTAAATTTGGAGTACTGTCACAACAAAAAGCCTTGAAAAGTGCTTAAATTAAAGCATTTTTTCGAGGCTTTGTTTCTTATTCCCATTCTTTTCACGGATTCCTGCAAACCAGATTTTTCTATGATTTCAGTCGCTTTTCTCCCTCGTTCATCTCATTTCACAGCTGGTGTACTCAAAATGTACCCAGAGCGCTGTACTCACGCTATATCAGTTCATCACGATTCCGGCCATTGTATAACAGTCTTCTCACTTCCATAATCTTCTGCGGACCCTCGTCATTTATAACAACATAGTAGATGGTATAGTTCCGCACATAAATCCTGTAATATGGATATCTCCGGTTCCATTTGGAATGATACTCCTCATATGACTCCGGCGAAGAAAGTCGCTTTTGTATTGCAGCTTCCACATCGTCAACCAGATCATCTGCCGCCTTTTCATTTAGAAGATTATTTCTGATATAGAAAGCAGCCTGCTCCAAATCATCATAAAACACAGGAAGATACCGCAATGTGTATTTATCCTGTTCACTCATGCAGCTTACCTCTGATCTTGGAAAATACTTCTTCATGAGTAAGACGGACCGATGTCTCCTCTGCCTGGCGATCAGCTTCGTCCAGCTTATACTCTACATCATCCGTCAAACGTGAATATGATTCGAGGCTCATCACAACCATTGTTCCATACCCATTTTTGGTAAGATAGACCGGCTGTCCTTCTTTCACCGTGCTTTCAATCTCTGTAAATTTATTTCTCAAGTCAGAAACGGGACGTATTTGAATCATTGTTCGCACCTCCTTGTCTTTCTGGCTTTATTTTATCATATTCTTGATAAAATGCAATGCATTCCGCCTTTTACGCATTTATCTGAAGCAGTACCTGATGAAACCTCTTGGTCAGAAGTCACCGCAAAAGCAGATGAGGGAAGAACTGAAATCATCATCGTAAGCACAAGAAACAGCGAAAATGCTCTCTTTAGCTTTGATTTGAGTTTTAATGTCTTCATTACTCTTTTTTTCTACTTCTTGAAAATTAAAATTGGTAGTATATATGTGAACATCCGCTATGGATGGAATAAGGGTTGGGTAAGAGCCACTTCTTTTTCTTGTCCGTTAGATATTTAGACCTCAAATATTCGGACAAAGGAAAGAAGTCACCTCTCACAAAGTTGACACTCCCACGATGCTAAAGCATCGGGGATTCCAAAGAAGTTTGCTCTAAACGAGCCTTATTCTTTGAGGGTGAGCCAAACACCCTGAACACAGTCGCTCAAAACTGAGGTTCTGCTTACATTTACGCAGTATGTTAAATGCTCCATTTACATCAGCGTTGATGAGTATTCCGTCTTTTGATTTGTAAAGTCCACGGTGTATTCTTCTACCACTGAATGTATATGTTTCATTAGTGCTTGTCGGAATAGTATCATTATCAATGTAGCTTGCTTTAGAGGTATAGTCCTCGTTTTGTTCAATGTACTCTATCCCGTAAATGCTACATAAGAACCGCAATTGACTTCTTAATGCACCAAACGGGATTTGCGTAAAAGACTGATTATTATGTCTACCGAGATTTGAATACCTCTTAAAGTCGGTGCTGTACCCTATAATGAGAGTACCTATCTTGTTTTCAATACAGTTATTGATTATGTACCGTGCCGACTTCTTGATGTAGTCATTGACTTGTCTGTTACGCTTATCCGTAATAGCGTCAATTAAATGCGTATGCTTATGCCCTTGTTTGTCAGCAATCGACTGAAGATAAGCTTTTCTCTTGTTCCAATGTTGATTGAGTGATTTGAGTTTACGCCCATCTATAATGAATGGGGTCTCAACATTAGATACACAAGTGGCTAAATTTTCTACTCCTACATCAATAGCCATTATGTTGTCAGGGTTTACTGTTACAGTCACGTTCTCTACTTCGTAAACGTACTGCACCCTGAAACTTCTACCGTTGTGAATGGGAATGATACGGACTTCCTTAATAACTTTATGTTCAAGCCTTTTAGGAAATGGTACTTCAATTTTAATGTTATTATGGGTAGCTTTAAACTTTCTGCTCATAGGCACTTGAAAATAGCCATTCTTGATAGATATAGCATTAAGTGACATTATGAGGTTAAACATACCACCTTTTTCACGATAATGGGGAAGTTTGACACTTTGATACTGATAATCGCCTTGTTTACACTTCTTGATTAAATTAAAGAATGATTTAAAAGAACGGTCTGCTACTTTGAGTATCTGTTGTGCAACGCCTGCCTGTAACTGACCGTAGTTTTCGTTGGTCTTACATTCGTGATAATTACTTTCATAAGTTAAAAATTGTTCCTGAGCAAAGTAATACTGTCTGATGTTATAGAGTGCGACATTGTAAAGGTTGTTAGCACATACACACATTTCACGGAGAGCCTTGTATTGCTCAACTGTTAAACCTTTGATGATGTTACTTTGCACCGCATAACTCATTCAGCCAACTCCTTTCCTTTCTAATAATATGTATCAATAGTCACGGTTTGCTTAAACAAACCTGTTACAGCCGACCTACATTCCACGAACCTAAAGGTTCGGGGTTTTGGTCGGACTTAATATAAATATGGTAATTTCTGTTTCGTGAGCCAAAAACTTTTCAGATTATCTGTATTCACTCAAAAACATACTCATATATAGTACTTGGCTATTTCTCAAAAGTTGGTGGGTAAAATTAGGAAACCGTTTCCGTTTGTGCTTTTATTGTGTAGCTGAAGTAATAGCCGTAGTCGGCAGGTTGGCACTCAGGCTTTACCGATAGCTATTTACCGCATAAGACAAGCCAACCTCTTAAAATACAGGTTTGCGACCATCACTAAAAAGACAGAAACAACAAAAAAAATACCTCACCCTATTATTATATATAGGGCAAGGTATTCTTTGTTTTAATCTGACACAAAGTCCAACCATTCGTCATGTAGGGCTTCGAGATGTTTGAAATCCAAACACTTGTTATATATTTGTTCGTCTGAAATATATCTTTTGTTATATATTAGTTGCGCTCTTTTAACAATCTTCTCACTGTTTTTACGGATATATTGGATTTCTGTTAATACTAAATTTTTATAGTTAATATCAGTTTCCGCATCTACATTGTACTCTATCAGTTCACGATTTGGTACAGGTATCATTTTTGAAAACTGTATAGTCCCCTTTAGTTCCGCTTTCCCTTTTGATACAGACTTAATTCTAAATATAAGGTATGTGTCCTTTCTTATCCTCTTTTCTTCCCCTATAATCTCGTAATCTTTATCTTTAGGTGATGATAACGGAATAAAATAGTTGTAGTTGTTTATTGTAAAAACTACACCTATATATTTTCGTGTATTTGTTCGTCCTTCAAACTTATTAGAATATACATGCGGTTCTGAAGTCAATAAATAGTCTATATATCGAGAGCGTAAATTTACCTTCGGAAAAAAGGTGCGATAATGCACCAAAGAAATCTCGATAAAGATATTTAAGACTCC
>Ga0181612_149077_pt1 | contig 16171 bp, 4 predicted proteins | sample HoacroProtozoa21_FD_119630 | JGI IMG/M metagenome (GOLD analysis project Ga0181612, IMG submission 119630) | Hoatzin crop microbial communities from Cojedes, Venezuel. Combined Assembly of Gp0051906, Gp0051904, Gp0051908
AATGCTGGATGCTGAAATCAAAGTGGAAGAAGATGCTTCCACTCAACCTGACCACGTGTGGTAGTACTGGGTCCTAAAGCTATTTGGGCTATGCTGTAATTAAAATATTTATCACACATTGGTGTTAAGTCCTATTTGTATATTCCTGAGGGTCTGTGTCACAATGCACCAAATCCCAAAACGCTCTCTCAGCTCAAGCCTGGTCTTTGGCAGCTGCAGGCAATTGTTTTTAACGATCTTGTTAAGACTGTAATTGTGCTAAGGATTGTGAAATGCTAAGGGTGGAGAATTGGCTTTTATTGCTTTGCTGTGTCAGTGTTAGAGAAAAATCTGTAAAGTATTTTAAAAGCAAAAAAACACCCTTAAAAAAGAAAATGTCCTTCACAGGGCAAGAACAAGAACATACTGCCTCTTCGCAATGCACTGCTCTGCTATTCGTGTCACGTATAGCCCCTTCAGTCTCACCCAGCCATCCTGCTTTGCTGAGAACCTAGAGCCATACCGCTTGTTTGACTAAGGTGTTTGTAGCTCCTGTTTTTCAAGAAAAGTAATAGGAAAAATGAACTGAACCAATTTTCTGCATCTCTTCACCATTCCTGTTCCCTGAAGAGACAACCAGACTTAACAGCCAATGGCTTTCACAGTGAGAAGTACATTCAGTCACCACTCAGTGGGTGCCAGGAATACCTATGAAAAGGGGACTGGAATAAAACAGTAGCCAGCTGGTGGGAGAAATTTTACAGCTGCTTTGTGAGAATAGGGATGAAGGGTAATATAGGTATAAGTCTAATGCCTGCTCTATCACCAGAAGTTCATGCAACTGAGCCCCACATCTTAAACAGAAGAGAACTGAGGAGTTATCTGGAGCAAACACAGCAGTTGTTTCAGGAACCTCTTCCGTTTCCTGTTCCAATTTCACCATAGTATCTTTGATCCTTTGCTTTCTCCCTACCAACCACTCAGTGCTGGATGTGTCTACCTTTCTCTGTTGCATTGGTCATGGAAAATGAAGGCTGACAGACAGACAGTACCACTAGAAAATGAGGAAGAAAATGACAACTGGACAAGTCTCCTAATTAGCTGTCAACATCACGTGCCAGAAGGACATTTTAGTGTCCTTCAGGACACTCCGTTTGACATGCTGATACACAGTCCTGTACAAATAATTTAACTTCTTTCTGTGCTAGTATACACAGTTGAAAATGCTTGTTTGAAAACTGCATTTTCCTCCCTGAAGTGCTATTTAGCTTGTGGTAATACATAAGAAAGTGCTCTGAAGGACATGAATGACATTACTGAGGTAAATGTAATACAGTACATGAGTCTGCAATTCAGCTCTCTCCCTGGATATTCTCCATTTAGAAAAAACATAACCCTGAAAGGTTAATTTCTCACTAATCCCCACAAAAACCTTCTCAAAAGGGTCTGGCTACTACTGCCCATCTGGGCCAGCATAGACGACACATAACTCTTGCTGTTTTGCATCATCTTACTCATTTGATCTCTCCTTTTGAGCAGATTTTACAATGTGCTGCAAAAAAAAAATCCCATAAATCTTCAGTTTGTTTGGATAAAGCATGACTGCTTATATATCAACTCAGATCATCTTTAGAGGACTGAAGAAGCCCCTTCCACTCGTCCAGGCTCGCTTTACACTTACCACCTGATCTGTCTTGCTTCTGTAAACCCTCTGCAGAGTGAATTTTGATTTGGGTGACTCTGCGTGGATAGCCGCAAAGAAGACTCCAACATGTCATTTTAGGTTTATCGACCTTCAGCTCCCTGAAAAATCACAGGGAAAGAAACTGAAGCAACGAATGTCAAGTAAACGATCAATGGTTGTGGAAATTTAGCATTTTTAGAACATGACATTTGTACTCTTTCCTCATCCACCATTTTGGAAGTTCGTGGTACAGAAATGACAGACTTCAGAAATAAAAACAGATTAAAGTAAAGTAAACCAAATCTGTGTCATTTTTTGCATAGCAGCAAAAGTGGTGGGAAAAAACCCTTTAATCATGGAAGATACTATCAAAGCAAGAAAAAAATTCAGCAGGCCTGATTTCACGAAACACTAGTTTTGCCCTCACAACCACTGGTTTCAAAGGAGACGGTCAAAGAAATAAGCAGTATCATCTGTAACCGCAAGCACCAGTGCTCAGTGTTCTGACCTAGAACTGGAGGCAACTACGAAAACCAAACCAAAAGCGCCAAAGACCCACAGTGAATTGTCCACCAGGGTCCTAAGTAAAAACATCCTGACCATGCACAAATCCCAGTGAGCCATCTCTTGGAGGTGACCCTGACGATCTCAAGGACCTAGTTATGGAGCGATATGAGCTAGCGAGTCAGGGGTATTTGAGGACAACCAGGCAGCCATTTCCAAGGCAGTGAAGCCGATGTGGGCAAGGAAAGATCTCATGTAGCTGTGAGTGCAACCTACCTGAGTTTTGATGGCACATCTGTGAAGAGTCTCAGGATAAATTTGGTAGTGATGCCAGGATGATAGGTAGTTGGGATAAGGACGTAGCGGCCTTGTTTAAGGATCCTCTTCAAGAATACAGTGCGTGTGTTGATGTACAGAGATGTGGCCACTCTCTCCTGCACAGTCAGCTTGTGCAGTCGATAGCTTCTGTTATCCTCCACCTACAGCCCCAGAGCAGTACAGGGATTAATGCAAGGAGGGCTATCAGAGCTAACAGGCAGGATTCTCCCTGCACATCACGCAGCCTTTCATGGTCAGAAAAGACAATGTGCAATAATGGCAAATGGTCTGGCAAATGGTTTTTCACCCATGGAAGCTGTGGCAGAGATAGTCCTGACGGACAACCCAGTGGTCCGAGTGCTAGCCCACACAGGCCTCCAAGCAGTGCTGTTCTGCACTTCGCTGCGTCGGTATATACATAGATACCCCCTAAGCAGAGGTGAAAGTTTGGGACTGGCAAAGACATGCATCCACTGACAGAGACATAATGCTACTGCAGAGTTTTGAATACTTTCAGAGACGCATGCACACTCCAGGGACTCCACTTGCTGAGCTACGCTGCCATCTTAGGTGCGGCTGAGATTCATTTGTCTCCTTTCTCTAGCGTGTAGAGAAAGCATTCCAGTCCTGGCTCTCAATCCAGATACATACAGCCATATGTTCATTGCCTTTTCCTGAATACAAAAACCACAGAATAACCATTTATATTTTGTTCTAAGCCTTGAAGCTGTGCTTAACTATTAACACCCTCTTTTGGGAATTGAGATTTGCCACAGCACAGCTAAAATATAAACCTATTGTTTAAGCAGCTCCTGAGGGCAAAGAGAGCCCTACATTCTTTTCTTCTCTTTTGTCTTCAGATAATTTAGGCCTTGGTCTTCCAAAGGCCTTTAGTCATGATAATGAACCTGATGAGATAGAACGCTTCTGAAATAGAAAAGTTATTGAACAGAAATAAAGATAGAGCACTGATACTTTTCTGAAGGTGTGATTTTCTTTTCCAGGCTTTTCCATACTAGATATACAGGCAAACAAGCAAGGCAAACAAGGCAAAATAAATTACGCTACTTTCTGCAATGACACTTTTCAAAGTGTGTGGTTAACAGGTGATTGTCAAATGGATAGCTGTGATGCAGATGTCAGCACCTCTAATTGACTTCTCTAATTGACCATAGACTCAGTGTAGTCCCACTAGCTATAGCAACAGATGATAAAATAATCCTGATCCTCAGTGAAAAAGCAGATGCATAGCTGTTTCTCTTGCTTTCCTCCTTCTTTCAACTTGTATGTTTTCATTTTACTCAAATTGCCCTGGGAGTGCAGTTAAATTACTGTTTGGGATCTCCCTGGTTCCTTTTCACATATGCTCATTTCCTACTCACTACTCCAGCTTTTGAAAACACTCTTGGCTCTTGTTTCTAAGTGACAAAAGAAGAATTGCAGACTTTTCAAACTCATTCACTCAGCTGTATTTGCTGATGAAATGCAGCCAGGAGCCTCCAATGAGGAGAAAAAAAATCCGCCATGTTTCAAGCATTAATACTTTTTTTGTCTTTCTCTTCAAAGCTTGGGGTTGTAAAAGCACTTAAAATTCTTTTGCAAATGGGGAAAAAATGACTTATGTTCCTTTAGTTCAAATAGGGTTTGAAATGAACTAAATTCAACTTTGTTCAAATAGTCTATCTAATGTCAGCTGTAGTGACTGAGTGCAATACACAGGCAAAGCTCACGTTGAGAGGAGAGCCAGACCCCACCATGACAATCAGGCCTCTACCTGCCAAAGAGCTCATTGCCACGATGAAGCAGGACTGCTGAAGAAACTCTGAACCAGCAGTGCAGACAGCTGCCTACCTTGAATATTTCAAAGCCAATTGGGATGCTGTCTCCTTTCCCTTCTTTCTTGTATTTGCGGCGATCCTCCTGTTGTAATGAGACCAACACTTTGTCCTCAGTCTTCTTAACATCAAAGACATACTAGTACAAGAGAGAAGAGGGTAAGCTGTTAGAAATGCCTTAGGATACTGAGGATAAAGCCATCGCCAAGCAAACGTACGTACAGAGGCAAATGAAAATATGTTTGGTGGTGGGAGGAGAGTTCGCCATATAACAAAGATTCCCAGCAATTCACAGTTGAAAATTAATGCTGATAATAAGGATCTTTAAACTTCATTATCTAAACAGGGCCTGTAAATTTGAAGCATCTTTATACAGGACCTCCAAATGAAGGAATCTTCCATATTTTAGCTAAAAAAACCCAAATCCACAACTTTGTTCCACACCTACAATTTCTATTTAATGTAAGAATGACAGGAATGCTAATTTTGGACTTCCTCAGTTTTCCTGAAAGTCTTAGGAATACCCAGTAACAAGGGTTAAGAAGGACTCCTGCATCTTTAACATGCAAATCTTTTACCCAAACTGTTTAAAGTACACCTGAATCAACTCGGGTTTAAGACCAATCAAAGGAAATTATTTCAAGTTTAGGCAGTTCCCATCTCAATAAATCAGACCTGAATTGCTTACATTATTAAGTATCACTACCAGACCAGTTCATGAGTAAGTATGTACCCTTTCAGTAGACAAAAAAGGTCAGATGGGTGTTTCCTTATACAGCTAAGAATCAAATATTCAGATTCACTCACTATTAGAGACTCCTCTAAATTTTGTTTCTTTTGCGCATATGGAAGGGAAATCTGAGTTGTCAGAACCCGTGGAGGGGAAGAGGACACTATTTACGCCAAGTTTAGACAGATGCTCTACTCTTTCATCTTCAAAGACCTTTCAATGTGATGCAAACAAATAAAAACATAAAAGTATAGTGGAGCACAGCTGGGTACTAGGTGCACCACATGTTCTCATTTAAGCCATAAGTCTCTGACAGCACGGAGAGAAATATTGTCAGTGGTTCAATTCCCTCCTCCCCACTCCTCCAAGAGCTGCTAAAAAGCAAATCCTCATTGAGCTTTGCTCTGAGGTAGATACTGAGATTGCCTTGGTTGCTGTTGCAGAACAATCCCCTGTAATGACTTCACATCCCTCTGTGGTTAGAGCTCTGCGGAACCAGGCACCATCCCATTTCTCATCCCTGACCCTCGCTGTCTCAGGGAGTGTCACATCCATATGGAGGAAACTCCAAGCTCCAGCAGAGCTGGCTGAAGCACAGCAGTATTGGAAAGAAAATCAATACCTTCCCAAGCCTCTGGGCTTCATTAGTTGTTCACAGTATTTACAGTCCAGACTGGCCTCCTACAGAACTACTGCTTGCTGTTCTGGGTTGGCTGTTTTTGATACAAATTTAATGCTTCTTTGTACTCTTATTTGTGTCCTATATCAACATCGCGGCAGGGAAAGCACAGGATCCTGAAGAGAGTCTTAGGGGTTGTAAAGAGCCTCTGCAGAGAGAATCTAAACTGCAAGATATAAATATGCAGCAACATCCAGTAAGGCACATCTTAGTTCTTGTCCCTGTTGAACTGTAAGCAGTGTTACCTTGTCAGGTAGGCTAGAGTGTTCCAAAGCAAATGGAGGTGTGGAAGGGGAACTGTCAGAACACAAGAAAGCCCTGTTGGTCTGATGAGAGGTATGCAGCTGTGACAAATTTTTGATCTGGTGACATACCAGCTGTCCTAACAGGTAACAACCTGGAAATCAGCAGCTGGCTGTAGGAATATGTTTATACTTGGCTTAAATTCTTGTATTTTGAAGGGACTGGAAGTGTCACAATCCCTCTCTGTTCAGATAAACTTCACAGGAGGCCTCAGTGTCAGGCATTTCACTCAGGGAGAACAGTGAGAGATTATCTCTAGACTATGATAGTATGTGCCACGGTAATTTATAATGGCCCTAAGCTAACATAAATATGTTCCAGGGCTGCTATTAAGAGCCTTTTAATCAACTAGCCTAGAGATAACACCGGAATAAAAAGAACTTTCACTGCATCAGGCATTGCACTCCACCATAACGTATATTTTGTTCTCTGTGGCAGCTAAACACAAATGACACTCAGACAAGCACTTGGAATACATCCAGAATCATACAGGAGAATATCTGAATAAAATCACTCTCTGGAAACTAGGCACTGATAGAGCAGTGAAGAAGTGCTTCTCTGTCTACACCTGTATGACAGGATGAGCTGGGAGTTTGAGATTCACTCCTAGTCTGAACAGCAAAGGCTGCACTTCTCCAATATCCTGCCATGAAAATGGAGGGGTGCGGACAGAAACCTCCCATACAAGTGCAGAGAAGCAGACAAAAGAACATCTTCCAATTAATCTAAAGTATGTGGTGAATTACAAAAGAACAGAAAGGTCAATTTTCAAAGTAACAACTAAAGCAGTAGGTGCCCAGATCTCATTGACAGTAATGGAAGTTTTCTGCCTGAATTTGCATCCACTGGGATGAAAACATGCAACACTGAGAAGGGCAGGAAGGTGAGAAATGGAGTAAGAATGGAGGAACAGATAACCTGAATAGCTTGAAAGTTATCAGGTAGGACAAGACAAGGAAAATCCTGTAATGCTGATGAGAGGGTGAGCTTGGGAAAGAGATTAGATATTTTCAGAATCTTAGATTAATTCAAAGGGATACTAAGTAAATACAGTGGAACAAATCCTCAGGCTGTGTAAGGGTGTTACATGAATGGAGTTCTGTCAGTAGAAAATCAGACTTGCTGCCTTTCCACAACTGGGAAACTGAAAGAAGTCAGGCAGGACTTCACTAATCCTGGTGTGTCTGACTCATCAGCCCCAAACATGATCAGTCCTAAACAAATATCTGAACTCTTCTGAGAGATTTCACAGAAATCACCGAAACATGCAATGAACTAGCATACTCCCAGAGGACAGACACCGGCAATGAGATTTCTGTCAAGTAGTCAGTGCCAACTCATAAATAGGGTGGATACTTCAGAAGCCCTAGCTAAAGTGGATACATTCTAATACCCCACAAAACACAAAGATGCCCACCTGGGGATTCTGAAGGAAGGTCTCGTTGTTATCAAAGCATCCACCAGATCGATTTAGCAGGGGCTCTGAATTTTTCGCCCAAGCCCCAAGCATCATTTTCTTCTCCCAGGTCTTGTGGATACTGAAGTAGGAGGTATTCACAATCCGGCAGATGTCCACATCAGTGAAATTCTTACACCAGTCCTCAAACGTCATCCTATTCCATGGGATACCAGGAAAGTCACAGTTTATTTAAAAATACACAATGATACTCATGCAAAGAGACAAAATAACACATGAAATCTTCCAGTAATTTAAGAGGAGGCATTGCTCAGCTGTCCAGAGGACAAACTGTTCACTGGAAAGCCCTCCATGTGGAAATACTTGTGAAGCCACAATCACAGTATCTTCGAACTTAATTTAGAGAAATATCACCTCAATGTGTTTGGTCAGCTCTGGATTTGTTCAGTTGCAGCACCTAAGCCTAAAGGATAGGTTGTATCTACCAGGCTGGATCTGACAACATGTATTTTGCAAAGGTGAAAGAGATTACCTGCAGCCAAAGCACGATCCGCTCCTCATTATTACAGTCCTTATTGTTACATCTGTCCCTGAGCATGACTCAAACCTCTGTACTCTGAACACAGCTTTTATTTAGCACCATCTCAGTGCTATAACCTGTGCCTGCTGAAGTGACAGACTGAATTGCTAAGCAGTTAAAAAACGTTCACCTCCCCTAACAGCTTGGCATCTCTGAATTACCAGCATGTCCTGGCTTGTTAATGGCCCAGAACCAAACCCTACAGCTGTCTTCCAGTTGCCAGTTCTGACAAAGCCAAGCAAACAGAAGACTTTTCATACTGAGCCCTACCAGCGCACTTGATGCAATACTGATGATCTGCTGAAGAAGCTGCTGGAGTCCCTCGGTATATCTGAGCTTTGAGCAGAGTCAGAATTATTAGTTCTAGAGGTTCTGTAGAGAATGAACACTTCTCATACCCATGCTGGAAAACACTAACAAGTATCAATATTCATTGGCTGCAATTGTATTTACAGATACCTCAGCCATGGTTGACCTAGAAATCCTACAGATAGGCACCGCAGTCAGTAAACAGGATTGACAGTGCGCTCAGTATTTGGCATTCTGTTACGTAAACCAGCACACGTGTTGTCTTGGATTCTGAGTGCATGCCCTAAATATAGCTAATAGATTCTGAGGGTGTTTGAAACTTGTATTTACTAAGAGCTACTAATTTTGTTCTACTAGTTTTTAATCTATTTTTTCTGTTCTTCTCTGTCATCCCTTGAGTGTTTAAAAGAAACAGACCTTGTGCCAGGACTGGATAATCTTCTCCATTTGGGGAAGTTGGTTTTGAAGCTGTTAAATGGCACAATCAATGACAGTTACTCAGTGTAGCCAGTATCTCCAAAGCCTTCATATGACTCCCACTCACCAGAACTCTCCATCATTCTCAAGAGTGAGTCCCAAGCTCTTACATTCTGAACTGCTGACTTTCTTCCACTCCTCAGAACTAAAAGGCAATAAAAAAACCCCCACCCAAACAACAAAAAATATTAATAACTTGAACTAAATACTGTCACCTAGAAAAAAAACCTGCAAGTAAAATTGTCTCATGGGCCCTTGTTATAAAAGTAACATCGGAGTGCTGAAAGGACAGATGATATTCAGGAAGAAAGTGTGGGGCTTACAGGAGTATTTTGAAAACATTAATTGATTTGAAATCTACTAAGAATGAATGAGATGAATGGGAAATTGGCACAACTAAAGCAGAACCTCATTGATTCTCTTTGTCACACCCTCCCTTAGGACATTTAAACAGCTGGTTTGGAAGGTCGTAGGAGATTGACTCAATTCCCTGAAGGCCCTTCAAAAGAAACAAGGTTTTGCTCCTCAGGAGCTTATTGAACACTTCACTTAGACCAGAGTATTCTCTTTGTCTTTCAATCTCCTTAAATAAAACAGGCCTGAGGTCTGAGATTTCCCCAGAGAGCCTTTGAGAAGAAACAGTTTCAGCAGGAGCCTAGTGTCCAGTTGCCAAAGTAGCACTACACTGCGTAGAGACTTCATTGCCTGCACGAGCACATAACTTATTGTCCGCTGCAGGCCCCTGCCTCTTTCTGCTGACTGCAGGATCCTAAACGCAAGCAGTCTGGTGCTTATATCAGATAACATGATGGAAGACAGCACGAGCCCCTTCTCTAAAGTGTTACATCAGACAAACAGAGCCACAATTCCTTACTCCCTTTCCAAAAGTACTCGGAGGATAAAGTTGAAGGTGGTTGGCGGGAGGGAAGGGAGGTTGCTTGCCATTACAGACATTTGCTTAACCAATTTGGAAATTCTTAATTTAATTCTGTTAGGCCAAAAACCACAGGCCAGCCTCAGAGTCCTCAGTGCTTCCACTGAAATGAGTGGCAGCTGTGCCAAGACAGGGGCTTGCGGGGAACAACAAGGGCTTAAGTTACACAAAACACAGTAGCTCTTCGTATTTCACCTGAATCAAACTCTTTGAAAGTAAGAGATTTTTGCTAGCTAAAGTATGGAAGATAAGAACTTCATATGCTGTTGTTAAGAACATTGCGTTATTAAATGCTGACAGTGGCTGGTAAGCACAGTCTTGAACTGTAACATCCTATTTAAATGTTTTTCATGTGTAAATTGCCAGCCATGGAATACATACCCTCCAGCAATCATTTCTGTCTCTGTAGGGGTGCCCGCTGAGCTCATGGCCCACATTAAAATTCATTAGAAAATAATTCAAGAAATTACAAACGTGGCAATTTTACAGCATTTTTCACCAGTCACTTATATTATCTAAGAATAAAAGACTTCTACCATCCGCAGCAGCTAGCAATTACTGATGAGAAACTGAGTCACAGACAAACTCAGTGGTGAAGCTGGGAACAAACCTTGTTTTCTTCGCTCATCACCTCAACAGTAGGCTATTTTTCTACTCCTGCTCCAGTGTGCCAGAATGATGATGTATAGAGTAAATGAAGGTCCAGGAAGCCAAAACCTTCTGACTCCTCCAGGATGTGTTCATTTGCTGAGAGAATGTGGGAATACATAGCACAACAGTCCAGCCATCACTGAGCATTGCAGACTGAGGTTGTGTCTCACAGTGTTTAACCATGCATCTAACGTCCAGTGGCCCTAATCACAGTTTAATTGCTTGGAGACTGGATTTGCAGCACTTACTTGTCGCTCCAGGCGCCGCTCCACTCTCTTTTTCCCCAGGGATTCCTCAGCCTGATCATGAACAGCTTTTCTGCCTTAAAAGAGAACATGAGCCGTTCTCCAAGGCGCAGCTTCCGAATTGCAGTCACTGAGTAGGCATGGCCGACGACAAGACCTGTCCCTGTCTCCGCTTCATTGGCACTGCCAGAGGAAGCCTTTAGCACCAAGAATGACAATTGAAAAAAAGAACTCACGTCATTGAGGGCACCTGGCAGCTACGCATTCAAGGGGCAGGATGGGGAAGGTTTGTTTGCTTTCACAGAGCTGTCTGTTCCCTTCCCAAGTGATTTGACTATGCAGGAAAACAACAGCACTGGGGCTCAAAACCAGTGGCTCACTAGTCTGGTCTTTTGCATGATAGTGCCAGACAAGTCCTAGCAGACAGAAGCCCAGAGCATAGGAGAACACTGCCTGCTACTGCCATTCTGTCTTCTCCTGGCCTCAGAGAGTTAAAGACTCAGCTGATGGACAGCCTTTATCAGCCCTTCCAAAATCTTGTCATCTTTACAAAATGGCTCTTCTGGATATTGATGACTGTGCTCAGACGCAGCACTGTCTGGTGGTGTCCTCAGCTGGATGCTTCACAGAGCCTAAGGATTTAGCCGGTGAGTCCAGTGCCTGTTCCTGTGCTGGAGTAAATTTGATACCTAGGAAGAACTACTGGCAGTGGGCAAAAATAGAGGGCACAGGCAAGAAACCTTTCTAGCCATCTGTCAAACCTGTCCTGTACCTTACTCGTGACCTGGCAGGCCTCTCTTATGTGGCAACTGGCAGATCTGCAGGCTTAGGAACTGGGTTTGCTCCTCAGAGGCTTTCCAGCAGTGATCAGGCAGTAAATTGTCCAGCTGGATGACCTAGGCCTGATCAGATGCTGATCAGAGAATACATAACAATTGTCAAGCTCTGAAAAAGACCACAACTTCATTTAATGCATCCACATCAAAATCTCTGAAGTACATCTAAAACTAGAAAAGCAGTATCATATAAAGACGCTGCAGTTGCTTTGAATGAAAGGTCCTTTACAAAACCAGTACAATGCTGCTTCTGAGCAACACGTACCAGGCAAATTTGAAACAGACAAATTTCTGAGCAACGAATACCAGTGGAAAAAGGAAAACTGTGCCAGTGCTATAACCCTTCTTCTGAGCCAGAAATAATCCAAATTGTAGTGCCTCTGGATTCATCACGCCCTTGGTGGAGCCAGCATGGGCATCTTTGCACTGAGCCATATCCAGAATCTCTCTCATCTATGTTGGGCTGTAACCCATTGGGCATTAAGACACTCAGTCCCTGGGACAGCAAGGAAGGAAGATTTGACTCAGGGCAGATCCCTGAGTGTAAAATTGTAAAAGCCTAATTAAGCGTTCAATGATCAAGAAAGCCTTTTCTCTGGTGGAAAGAGATGGACTTCTCAGAGCTATGAAATGCACAGAGTACTTTCTCAGTTATTTTTATCCATTTCAAAATTTCTCCGGTCTAAAAAGACAGGGTCCTTCTCCTAAGGCAGGTGTTGCACTGATACAACAGTGTTCAGTCCCCAAAGATAAGAAATTAGGGTGAAAAAAAAAGAGAATTTTATATCTAATTGAAATTGACAGATGGTCTGGCAACTGTGAGACTCTCGCCAAGACCTCTTTGCCTTTCACTGACAACAGCTCCGAAAGAATCAGCTCACGTGTTACACCAAACCTGGCTGACATTTCCAATGGGTTTGGGCTTTCTCCAGTATAACACTTTCACTTGCATTTTTCACAACTAAGAGTCCTTGACAAGCATGGGAGTCTGTAACCTCTTCTGCTGCCTCTTTATCCCCCAGGCTTTTCTTACTGCTGGGGCTGACCTTCCCACATCATTCTGAAAACATTTATTTATTTATTTAATGGGATATTTAAACATCTATTGTCTGTTTGAATTTCTAAATGCTGAAGCTCAGGGCTGTTTTGTAATCCAAGGAAAATGATAACATGTTTGTGAGACAGCAATGAAGACACTTGAGTATTAAATATTCTACACCTAGCAAGCTTCATTGTGTGTATAATACATCTATCAAAAAGTGATAAATGCAGATGAGTCAAACCAAAACAACAGGAACAGCTCCTGTGTAATGTTTAGAAGCATCTGCGTTTAAGTTGACAGGCTGAAATATAACTCCAGGAAGAAAGTGAAGGCATTACAACTGTCTAACTAATTAATTTTTAAAATACAATTCCCTGTACTTAGCCTATGTCCTCATCAGACCCATGCTAAGGAACTGATCTGCCTTAGCATTTGAGAGCAACCTATCATCCCAGAAACAATGTTTACAACCACAGTTCACACCAGGAGGTCTGGTCTGCCAGCCTGGTCTGAGCAAACCAGATGGAATTCTTTCTAAATCAAAATTCAGACCTTGTGGAAAAGGTAAAACAAACACCAAAGACCTAGAAGAATTTGTTTCTAAGCTGTTGACTGATGTTGCTGGAAGGGACAGTTCAGGATTCCTGTTCTATCCCAACCAAGTTCTCAGGTTGAAATTAATCTCTCGGAAGGTACCATGTGTTCCTCTTTGGTACCATGGCCTTGGTGTAGGGCAGTGCATGGCTACGGCTAGCTAAACAGATAATCTTCTTGGGCATCTCCAAACATGGCTGATTTTCTGTTGTCCTAGACATCTGCACAACTACCACGATAGTCGCAAGAATTTCTGAATGATCCAGCACTTTGGGGTCCAGCAGTTTACTGTGGATTTAGCACTTACACTACAGATATGAAATAGTTTAGTGCTACAGTAATACGATCTTCGTTTCACAGACAGAAATTAAAGCAAAGTGTTTAAGTGATTTAACTAAGTCCATATAAGATTAGCCTTAGCTAAGGTCTTAAACTGGAAGAAGAGGACATAGGAGTAAGATGCTGAAGTGCACCTAGATTCTAACCCTGCAACTTCTAGAGAATGATCCCCTTTCCTGCAGGCTGCACTTTAAAAATAATTTAAAATCAATCTTTTAGGAAATATTCAGGTGCCATGGCAGTTTGTTAGCCCTCCATGTGCGGTAACAGCTTCAGACAAGGTGAGAATTTCAGTGCTACTCATTCATGGCCTGACATTGCAGACTTCGATAGAAGGCGAGTTAAGCCTAGTCATCACTGGTTTCCCTCCTACGGCAAGGGCCTGTGCAAGGCCCTTGTCTGCTTGTGGTTTGTGATGGGAGCCGCCACTCCTCTGCCTTCTAGCACCTCCTGTGAATGGAGAGTGGTAAAGCTTCTACAGAAGGCAACCCTGTATCACCTTTGGGGAAGCCAACCCCTCTCTGCTGACTAAGGGAACTTCAGGGTCATGGCCGCCTAATGTAGCACCTGAGTTAGCTGCCTCACATTAGCCAGTGCAGGCAAGCTTGGCTGGTTAGTTCTAATGGGGAGTCTTACTAACAAGTGGTACTACCTAAATAACCAAGTGAGCTCAGTCTTTCAGCACCGCTTCAGCGTTACGCTGATGAGATGACTGCATCATCACAGCCAAAGTCAAGAAGTCTCAGCAGCTCATTGCCAGCAGAATTGTTTTCTGTAAACAGATTTCCCTAAGAAATAAAGAAATTGAACGCTGCCATCTGGCCTGTAAATCAGGGCATTCTAGGTGGATTAACCTTGGGTCAATACACAACTGTAACCATTCAGAGCGAGCAGCATTTCAGATCCACAATAAAGTGGCAGCACAAATGGCTTTGCGGTTTTGTGATTGTATTCAGTGGCTCATGGAGTTGCACTTGGCTGACAGCACTGCCAGCTTGCTAGCTTGTTCCATATGAAGCTTTTCCAAAGCATACAGATGAAGGACATACTCTATATACTTCTACTAATAGTGGTATTTTTTTCAGATTTTTTTCATTGCAATTAACTCTTAAAATTCAGTTCTCTATACATACCGTAATGGAACAGCTGATCAACCCGCCTCTTTTATGCACTTTCAGCAAGTCTTCAAACAGCTTCATCTGCTCAGAAATAATCTCACCATATTTGCCCTGTACCAAATCAATAGATTCTGCAACTGCTCCAGTGAAATCCACAATTGCATCCGCAGCGCTGCCTCCATCCAGGGCTTCGTACGATCCAGCCAGTCTGGAGGTAACACAGAACATTGTCAGTCACCCGGTGGCTGTTAGAAGTGCTCTAATTTGGTTTGAATGTAGGTAATAAATTTGCGTCTCGCCAAGGAAAAAAGAAAATGGAACAAACCAACACAAATCAGCAGATTGCAGATAAACCTTTGTCGGGTTTCTAGGAAAGGAATGTAATGATCCTTAAGGCTTTGGGCTGCTGAAGTAGAGTGCATTGCACTCATTTATGATTCACCTCCTCCATGCAGATTAAAGAAGGAGTTTTCAACCTTTTTTAGGTTCTCTACTAGCAGCAAACCTAAAACCTATGGAAAATATGATAGAGTTGAAAGACAAAACAAACAAATGGATAGAAGGAATGGCAGTGAGAACTAAAAGGATAATGAACTAGCTCATACTTTGCATAAGCTTTCTCCAGTAATGCGCTCCAGAATTCATTTTTCACATTGGAATGGCAGTAGATCAACTCCCCATCCACTGTTGGCAGCAGATCATCAACAACCACCTCTGTCCATTCTCCAAAGCACCAGAAACGGAAACGGAAAATCCCAGCATATTTCTCTGGGTTTTTAGGGTCCCATTCTTGTTCGTTAAAGTCTGGAATCACCTATGAAACCATGCAAGGGAAAGTTCACCGAATGCACTATGTTAAGATTTATTCAGAGGGCAGACTGCCCTGGAGCATGCACTATGCTGTTATTCAGCTTCATGAGCAGTTGACCTTAAATAGATGAAGCAGTGAAAAAAGAGGGTGAATTTAGTACAAAGTGAAATAAAGTTCCACTTGAAAGAATCTTTTAGGAAAGTAAAATTCAAATTGAGCTGCAGAGAAAGACAAAGAGAACCTATTGCACCCTCTGGCTTTGCTATATCTCTTCTTTGGTGATCAGGGGGATTGTGGAGTGGGAAGGTCTCATAATATGAAAAATGAACTTCTAAAGAAAAGGAAGATTTGAATCCACCAAAATTCACCACTCATGAAAGGCACCTGAGTCTTAGAGGAAGAAACATTGGCTGATAGGCAGGGAAACAACCAAGGTTTATCAGCATTATTTCATGCCCCAATGATATTGATCACCTACCTGCTGCCAGAGGGTCTTCCGCAGAGCCAAGCAGGAGCATGCAGCCACAAACCAGCAGTTCCCCAGGGTGCCTTGGTGTAAGTCATGGGAGCTGATTCCATTCACAAAGAGGTGGGGGTCTTCACAGAGGTCCTAACAAATCAAAAGAGGGATTACTGGAGACTCCACTCCAGAAATGATCACAGCATCATTGATTCGTGGTGAAGAGGGGGGCCAGCAAAACCACCACCATGGACTTTCAGAGGGCAGACTTTGGCCTGTTCAGGACACTGGTTGAGAGGGTGCCCTGGGAGAGAGTGCTGAAGGGC
>Ga0181612_182907_pt1 | contig 16170 bp, 6 predicted proteins | sample HoacroProtozoa21_FD_119630 | JGI IMG/M metagenome (GOLD analysis project Ga0181612, IMG submission 119630) | Hoatzin crop microbial communities from Cojedes, Venezuel. Combined Assembly of Gp0051906, Gp0051904, Gp0051908
CAAACATCATAAAACTACCAGACAGTAAACACAACACTAATAAGAGTAGGGGTCTAACTTTAACAATTAAAAAAAATATATTTTCATGAATGTTCAGCATTCTCAATTTTTCTGCCATCTCAGCTGAATTTACACTGAGACATCCCTTTCTTTCTAGCCCAGTGTATTTTCCATTTGGTCTCTCATTCCTAAACCATATCAAATGGCTAGAAAGGGATAACTTCCTCTGCCTAAAGCGGTGACCTCACACTGCATAGTCTTTACTTAGTGTAGTCCAAAGAAAGAGGAAATTGTTTTGGATGGAGAAGGTAATTCCCACCAGAGGATCCCCATGAAACAAGTGTTTACTAAATCTGTCCCCTGGATCATACGGTGTACAACTCTCACAAATGTGAGGTGATGAACAGTTTTCAAACCCCGGTGGGCAATGGGGTCATTCACCATAATGTAGTTTTTATCACTTATTATCTGGCCAGCATATTATGAAAATTCATTTGATCATGGCTTTGGTGAAAAGTTTGCAGTTTGTGCTGCACTGGAGACTAGATGTTTGGGTAGCAAGTCAGCAAATGATAGGTCAAGTTCAAAAGCTTCATCCAAATACATCTACTAAGCATTAAAAATTGCAGTTATTGATCTGAATTAGTTCAGATAAGAGCTAGGTCACACAGAAACACAGTATCAGAGCGAGGAACCCTTACTGCCAGAGCACATGGGCCTGTTGAGACCAGTGACGTCCACTCCCAGAACCCTCCTACCTTGCTTGAACTGAGAAAGAGAAATGCCCCCATTAAGCTTTTTTCTTTCCTTAGTCCTATAAAAAGTTGATTCTCTGGCTGTAGTTTTACCAGCTGTGGCTTTCGTTCCAGGCCGTAAAATAATACTGTCTTGTCTGCATAGGCAGCCTCAGTTTCATAAAATAATGGCAGGAAAAAATTAATAGACTCTCAAGCCCAAAATTTAAAAAAAATCTTGGTAACGTCCCTTTCTTTTGCCTTCCACTTCCCAAAATAATCATTTGCTTGAAGAACAAAACATAAGCTTTGTTTAAAAATCAAATGGTAGGTTTTGATCTCCTCTGATTTTACTCAGAAGCTAGCAGAGGGGAGCAGGAGATCTTTCCCTCATCTCAGGAACTCTTGCAGCAAAGGTAGAACCATGACTGGCGATGGATGCATTAAAAAAATGAGTAACACTCCCCAACAGCAGCTCTAAATCTTCTTATACTGAGGAATGTAAGGGGACTAGAAAGAGGGCAGAAGTCACTGCCAGAGGGACTTTGCAACAGAAGTACAAACAAAATGTATTGCAAACAGCAGTATGAAGTTATTAGCAGTGGTAATAATGGATGGGCCTCTCCCATAGCATGCCATGGAGCCCATGCTGCACGAAGCAATGCTAACAGCACACTGAGCTTCTCATAAATGCACTCCACTCTGATCCAGGCACACAGCAAAGAAATTCATCTCTGACTGTATTCCAAGTCTGGGCGAGATCTAGAGAACATCCGCCAAGATACATTTAGCTGAAAGCTAGGGGTTTGGTGGAGCAGACAGCAGCAACTTCCAGCAATGTGCAGGACTTTTGAACATTTGCGTGAATGTACAAATGTGTACTTGCATTTGGAGAAAAAACAGCTGCTGATTTTTTAGTTTTGTATTTTTAACCTCCTTATAAATAGATACACTTAGGTTTTGTGCATTTCATTTCTTGCATTTATGTTAAGGGCAAGCATTTAAATGAGGCACAAATTAAAAGAGGTAGGGTGCTCAAAAGAACATATGTCACTCGAAGCTTGTTTTACTGAAAGTTGGCAGAACTTAAGCTCTGATGTGCTTGTTTCCTTTTGACGTAGAAAACATGCCAGCACTTCCACTGCTCGGTGCCATAATGAACTGACCTTCTATTTATTTTTTAAATTATTTTTATCATGCACACTAGATGGTGCTCAAGTTAAAAAATGCGTAGCAACTGCGATAAACTTTTCATGAGATGAGCAAAATACATGTTCTTCCTTTGCAGTACTTACAACAAGAAATCAGGAAAATCTGCCTATTTACCTGAGTCTTTTCTTGACTGCTGATCATCACGCATTTTACTAAAATTATATTTCACTGGCTTTTTTCATAATCACTACTGATTTTTAGCTGCATATTTATGAAATTTTTGCAGTCACTTATAGCATCCTGCATTATTGAGAGCTGAATGAATTACGTGAGTATACGTACACAGCTACAAACAACACAGAAATACATTTCACCAGCCATCAGAAATTTAGTATCCGTGTTCATGACAGTACTGGCTTGTGAAAACGTTTGAAAATAGAATTATTCCTTCCTCAGTGATCATATTGGATTAACTTATTAGTTTATGGAAAAGTTATCATGTTACTTGACATTTCGAACAGATAAACTGTACCAAGTATGTCACTGACCTTTACCTTAGCTGGAGTCTGAGTTTTGAGCAAATCAGGCTCTTTTCAAGCAGCACAGAGAGAAAGGAATAAGCAATTCAGAGTCCGACACTGTTTAATAGGTGTCCAGTCCTCGCTGAAGACTGGTAGACCCTCCTGAATTGGCAGAGATTGAACACAAGCGGTCACAATCAGATGAGAACAAAAGATTGCTGAGGAGCAGACATTGACAGCAATGCTGGTCACAGGCAGAGATACACACAGACATCAAATTAGTCAGAAATATATATAGATACTTGAATCTGGCTGATGACATTGTGTTGATTAATTTGAATATTTTATACTTTTTCAACACCTTAATAGCTCTGCATGGAAAGTTATTTATTTCTGCAAGATTAATAATTCCTTAGGTAAACCCAGAGGCTAACGCTGTGGACAGATGTCGTCTTCCAGATCTAGCTGTGCAGCTGAAGATGCTACTGACCTGAGCTATTTATCTTCCGTGGCCATCCGACGTTCTTCTCTGCTCCCCTCCCTCCTTGTTAGTGAATTCACATGAATTCTCTTTCTTTCATTTCAGAAAATATCACACAGTTAAGCCTATTTTTCAGGCTAACTTGGCAGCAGAAAACAGCAGAGTCCATGCTATTCTTTCTGCTGAGGGAGGGCAGAACCCCCCATCAGAGGATTAGTAGTGAGTAGCTGTTCCAGGGTGACCTCTTCAGTCAGCGTGGCTGTTTGCAAAGTGAACACCAACCCCACATCCTTAGCCCAGTCCAGCTACCAGCTCCAGTTTTGGAAAAATTATGACAAATTATTCCAGAATTGCAAAGCAATGGTCTAGGGAAAAGGAGGTAGGAAGCAAATCTAATTGAATTTTACAGTACTTCACAAATCCCCCTAAATATTTGCACAAAACCTGAAAGTGCTCTTGATTTTTTTTATCCAACACCTGCTGCTCTGTCACAGTTCAGCATTAAAAAACAAATGGCTCCAATCTGCCAGCAATAACAAAAGGCAAAAGAGTGTCAAGTGCTGTTTGCACAAAGAGAACCGTGCAATAAAGTTCATAAAATCATGAGCAAAGTTCACCTTTATCCTCTACAAATAATATTTCAACTTCCCTGTGTGTGTATAATGAAAAAAATGCAATGTTTCATCACATACAACCATCTTGTACCTCTCAGTGTATTATCCTATCTTTTTTGCCATGAAGTGAAAAGCATTTAAAAAGCTGTGAACGGAAATCACCATGGATTTAAACGTGGGGAGACCATTAGGAGCTAGTAACCTGCACTCACCCCTTGATTCAGAGAAGAGGAATACATCTTTTTTGTTCCTCACATCAGAAAACAGCACACCTGTTCTGTAGAAACTAGTGACATCCTCTCCTGTATCCATATACCGTGTACATATGACCCTATACCTACTACCAGCTCTTGAATCTCTTCGTTTTTTAATATCCCAGATACTGCCACAAAGCTATAAATCAAAAACACATTTTTTAATAATTACAGGAGCCCAAACTTAAAGACCATACAGCTTAGCCTACAATCCTACTTCAGGGTTCTTTGTTGCCTTCAAGAGGATTCGCACAGATGCAGGAGTTTGACCACAAGGCCATTTATAAAAGCATCATGTGACTTTACAGAGATTAATTCTACAGTTCTTCTGGTGAGCATTGGATTCATTCAGAACATCCCCAGGCAGGATAAACTGATCTGCTCAGGAAACAGTTTCTCTCTCTATGCAACTCCACGGTCTGACATACTGCCACCAGATTTGAACATCCAGAGAACTGAATGGTTAAATGGGAGGTTTTCGGACAGACTGTTTGATTCTCTCCCAGGCACAGGAGAGAATTAATTGCAGAGTAAAGCCCCCTCTTTCACTGAGGATTTTACCCATAAGAAAACAGAGGGTCGGAGTACACTGTTGCAGACAGCACTTTGCTGGGCTGTCAGGCTGAGTCTTTGACTTTGGTGATAAGCACCAATGAGTTTACACGCTGGTTTTAGAACAGTATATGTAGGCTGGCCCAGATGGGCAGAAGGCTGAAATCAAATCAGCAAAATGAAAAGAGCTAGTGAATCAGATTTTCTCAAATTAACCGCTATTTAAAAATAATAAGCAACTGCAATTGATTCTCATTAGTGCATCAAGGGAAGATGGAGAAAATCCAGGGCAAGGCAGCTACTTCATTTATATTCTACTGAAATCTTTCAAATTTAATCCACACAAGCAGTAAACAGAAAAAAGCTACTCAGCATTCAAGTAGCAGGTCTAATTACAGGCTGGCAAGGCATATGCAATAGGTACAGTCAAGCCAAACCCTAGGGTAGAACTCCTCTAAGCCTTAAGGAAGGGTGAAAAAGCCAAACATGTTGAGATTGCAAGTCTGCAGCAAGCCCCAGCCTTTGGAAGGGACAGTACAAAACCACTGGCTCCAAAGACCTGAGAAAGTGGGCAGGTTTAAAATATTAATCTAGACTTGAATTCTGACAATTTGGCCAACAAGTTATGTACTCTTATTGAGCTATAAACCCACGTCAAATGTTCACTGCCCTCACCCCAGTAGGTACAACTTTGCGATTTTGAAGACTATGTTACATTTCAAGTAAGATCTGAGCATATTAGATGAATCTTTATCAGTAAAGACCAATGGAAAGGAAGGTGAAAAGAAAAGAGTAATGGAATAAAAATGGCCTTAAATCAGAAAATGAAGTAGGGGTGAGGGAGCAAAAACTTCTAGAACCTTATAGGATCTTAACTATATCTTCCTTGACATTCTGAAAAGCAAGTTAAAATTCACAGACATCAGGGTTCAGGGAAGCAAAGTAAACATAAAATGGCAGGATTAAGGTGCCTGAGCATTGGTGAAGCAAGTTAGAAGGGAACTGGATCCAAATATGCCATTAAATGAGAGGTCTGGCAGTGGATTCCAGTTATGAGCAGTGGAATGGGAGCATCTCCAGAGGGCTCAGCCACCCTGAACCGTTTATTGCACTGCGAACTGCAGCAGGGCCACAGAGCCCGCTTCAGCCACAGAACAAGACACTGTTGTGCTATGGGGGACAGCAGCACCAGACAGACTGGCTGCCCTGTATAAGAAGTATCAGACTGATTTATAGTGTCCAGTACACAGTCTGCACAAAGGCACAGTCAGCAGTCATCCAACCGTTCCTTCTCCCAGGCATTCAGCAGCAACTGAGCCAAACCCATGCACACTGGGAAGGGGAGCACCAACAAGCTCTCCTCTCTTCGGAACACATACAAGAAGCAGGAGAGCAAGCAGAGACCATAAAAAAGGAGAAAATACTTAACCACGCCTTAACTGTGCATGTACAAATTGCAGGATGGAGTCTAGTCCACTTGAAGAGACCAGTCAATACTGCACTTACTGTTACTAATAGGGAAAATAAACAATGGGGCAGGACTAACAAACAGCTAGCATAGAGTCAGGCTCCCGCAAGCAGACTGTGCAACACAACTACCTTATGGATTATGGATTAAATGCATATCCTAAGGATCAAAGGCATTCAGTGTAACTTTTCCTAGGTTCACCGTCTGAAAATAGACTAAAATTCTGATGGAAATCTAGACTGAAGAAAAGAAAACTAATACAGAGCCATTCATCAACATTATAGTCTCTAAATTTCCATTGCATCTGCCCCAAGAACTTATCTTATTGAAAAATTAATATATGAGCAGTTCCTTTTTCCAATATGTAACTACTGGGCAGAGCAAACAGCACAAATGGAGGAGTTTGATGAATACAGCAAAAGCAAGTGCAGTGTCCAGGGAGCTGGAATGGAAAGGACTGCTTGAAAGAATTATCCTTCAGTCATGGACACTTGTACCCATGTAACAAAAGAAAATCATGTTCAGTGTCCTGTTCTGCTATATCCTGATAGTTTAAGGTTGTACACTCTACTTACTTCTCAGCTTCACCGAAATCCTTGTGAAATTCCTTTTTTTTTTTTGCTGTTATTATATAGAATGTTCTTTTATGTGCCTAAGCAGAAGAAACTAGGGAAAGAACCATTTTTAGCCTAAAGGTGATATGAACTGCTTCCTCCACATTAATGAAACTATTGATTCAGATTACTGGGGAGAAAATCTCCAAAGTAATAACATATCTAGCAAGCAGGGGAAAAAAAACCCTACAACGAAATTAGTGAGTCACCATACTCCTCCACGCTCATTGGGGCTTAGCTTTGGGGAGGAAATTCTGCAGCCATGAATTGCTAACTTGGTAGGAAGAGAATCACTATCAAAATCTGGCTCTAATCCTTTTCCTCCCATTCTATTGCCCAAAGCAGTACACACTAATATTTATTTCATGCAGAAAAATTTGTTCTTTACAAGACTTTATTAAACCACTTAAAAACAAATGTCCTCATCACTATATCAGTGACAATTCTAGTGCTCAAGGAACATCCCAGCTACACAAAGCGGACTTTGATTTGAGTGTGTATCTCAAAAAATTATTGGCCACAGACAGTAGTCTGGCCTGGCATCTAGGTTTTCCCATCATTTAAGCGAGCAATAAAGAGTTTTAACTTCCATAAAGATCCCTCTACTTACCTTATAAAGGAACACAGATTTAACGTATACACAAATAACAGATACTTGAAGAACCTATGGGTCTTGCCACAGTGGTAACAATTGGCCGTAATATAACAGGGTCCTAAAGCCCACGTAGGGCTTTCACATTATGTTGAAATGGTAACAGTCACTCATCTGCTTGTTTCCTACTGTATAAAAAAGCCACAGTGCATCTGACTTCATGGAAAATGTCATGGTGTGAAACCAGTCTCACAGAAAATATATTCTGTGTTTACAGAGTTTTATGAAAGTTCTGCATAGACAAGGACTGAAACAGAACTCAGCTCCTCGTAAAATGCCCTCGCCAATCATTTCTGCTTTGAAGTAGAGAGCACAGCCTTTTTTTTTTTTTTAATCTTTTTCTTTTTTTCTGACTGCTAGTGCAAGGGAAAGAAACATACTTTAAGTATATGTCCTTTCACTGCTGAGGCTTTGTATGTGTGATCAGTATCTTTACAGTGAACTACAGAATTAAGAGACTAAAGTGGTCCCTCAAGCACGTGTTTCAGCTACACATAGGAAAGGCTTTATAGTCATACTTCGGAAGTGAGGAATATCTTGGACCTCATTGTTTTTGGCTGAGAATCTTTGTGAGTCTGGGTAAAGAGGTGGCCATTTCCTCCGTTTCCCCAGCAAAGGACTGCTTCCAGAGATTATCCCCTCCTTGATACCAATGCAAATCACCCAGAAGGACAAATAAATGTAACTCATCTTGCCCAAAAAAAGCCAAACACCAGAGAAGAACTTGAGTTTGGCTACTTGAAATCTGCACAGGTCTCTTTAGGGAAAGGGGAAAAAAAAGAAAAAAATAATGCATTTAACACACACACTTGAAACAGCAGTTAGTGTGTGGACCAACAAGCATGGATCCACATAAATCCTGCCCTCCCCAAGACAGGTGGGGGAATTAGGAATTAGAAAGGGTTGCCTTGAAAAAATCCATGAAGTAGCAGCCATTACTTCTGTTCAGAAGCCATTTATACAATTCTCCTTCTCTGCAATAAACATCCAAATTATTTGGGGAAATTACTTCAGATGTTAGCAAGGAAGAGGATTCAGATTTATGTGCCATGTTCACATAGAAGCCACCAATTCTAGGTGCTACTAAATCAAAATGTGAAGTTTTTGACACCAATACCAACCTGCAAGGTTTAGATGGGCCAATGCACTGGAGGCTGCAATGCACTGTAACTTGCAGTATTTTTTTGTGGACTATGAGTCCTTTTGCCTAGATTTCAGTTCAATCCTAAGTTTTCTAGTGTTCCAATGCAATGACCAATACCTCATGTCTCTGTCTCCCTGACTTTTGCATGTTCTTTCTTCCTCCCTATTTCACCTACTTATGTCTAACTCTAGTGCAATTTCAACAGCTCATTAATTTTCAGTCTCTTGATTATTTAATAGCTTACTTTAAAATAGGAGGACAGTGTCATTGCAGAAATTTAGTTTCCTGCAAAAAGGAAGAGTCACAAAGTTTTTTCACAAAGACACTTTAATGCAAATCAAAGAGTACTATGTTTCATTCTAAGGTGCTCCATATCCTCAAACACTCAACATTGAGCTTCCCAGTTTTAACATTCCCTTGAGAAATTCACTTTTAGTCTAAACAACAGAATTTTAAAAAGACAGCTCTTTAATGCTTCTATTTTTTTAATTAATCAATACTGTATTTCAATACCAACTGTCAAATCTTTATGAGCAGCAGAAGGATATTCTGCAAATTTGTTGATCACTGTATAGTACAACCTCAAAACTCTTATCCAAAATCCATGTATTCCAAAATTAGGTTTCCTCCCTCAACATGCAACATTTGAATAAAAAAGTCCTGACTTACTCCAAAAAATTTCACTGTTCAGTTATATAAACTCAGATCTCTTGACACCCACTCTGGCTTATGAAGACACAGGTTTATATAAAGGACCTTCAAGAGAAAATGAAAAATGAATATTATTTTGCTGAAATTTCCAGAGGATTATAACACTTCCATTACCATAAGAGTACACATATATGAAGACATCATGTCCACTATATCATACCTTGCAATATAATATTTCTGGAGGACTATAAGTGTTCTCTGTGCAAGGCTGTGGCATGTTATGCTGGGACTATATCAGAAACTACTAGGCAGACATTCCATTTTATTTAAGCCTTCATAATTATGAAAGTACCTGTGTGAAAATTATATTTATTAAAAACAAAAAAATATCCTTAGATTAAAAAAAATGCACAATCTCTAAGTGCAGATTCTATTTGACCGTTGCTACTGCTTGCTTGTTCTTCCATTTCAGTTTCAATACCCAGTTTTTCATAACACGCTGCAAGGTTTGGACTGCAGAAATGAAGGCTACATTTGCCCTTAATCAAAACACTGGTTTAAAACATTGTTTTCTTATCACCAACACATTTCAAGCAGTCTCAAGTATTTCAAAACCTCATTTTTCCATCCTACAGAACAAAACCTTTCATTATTAAATAGTGGCCTTTAAAAATAGTCTGAAAACAACATACAAAATATTTCAAGAGAGCAGAATAGCTATATAGTTGAAATCAGCAACACACAATTTAAACGTTAAAATAATCTTTCCACTTTTTATAGGAGACCTCTGGACACAAAAAGATCGTGCATTTTGCATTTGTAAGAGGAGAGGCAGCTATTCAGATAGTTTTCTTATTTAGCTAACAGGAAAATAAATCATATTGCAAATGCAGTGCTAATGCTGCCTAGATTCTCTTGCGCACATCCATGGTAAGTACCAAACTTCTTGTCCTTGCTTCTAAGGTTTATGTTTATACTCAGTGTCATTGTTGATGACTGATATATGTTAGCTAGTTTTAAAATAACTGTCTTGGGAAGCTTGATAAAAACAGTACTGAGCTCTGATTTGCTGTGGATATACTGTTACAGTTTACACAAGAATGTGTCATCTTTGCTCACAGCCAGTGGAAAAAACTGAACAGAAAGCATGGAATTGCATGACATTGTGGTAAGGAGTGTCACGATTTCTACAAAAATTTAAATCTTTATGCCCAAACCCAGCAGGAACATGTCTTCAGCTAATCTTTCATCAACGCTTTCAGTTGAAGTTCACAGGTAAATCCCGCATCCATCTCTGGAGAACATCTTGCAGAAAAGGTACGATGGAGAGAAAGCAGGTAAAGGCAAAGGTGCGAAACATGGCGTGCAGTTTCTCTGTGTACTGTGTGCATTTTAAGGGAGGGAAAATCTGTGCAGCTGCATGCGCAACAGTTTAAAGACGGAGCAGAAGTTATTCCAGCAATTGGTCTCCGTGCCTTACCCATCCCAAGGGTCGGCTATTGCCACCAGTGAAATGACTCTGCCAGGCAGGGGCACGGCGTTATTTCCAGTGTATCCAGATGAAGCACCTCAGCTTGAAGCTGCAAAGGATTCTCCCTTACCTTGGCTATTTGATGCATAAGCTAATGGTATCAGGCAGCTGGCTGCGTAACAGATGTTACCAATCTCTCTCTCCTCAGAGGGAAAGAAGAAAAAAATGACTTCACATCAGACTATTACAGATACTAATACCTTTGTCAAAAGCAGAAACACACAGAGATTTTACAAAATACTGGCTAGACATCATAGCACACTGACTAAAAGAAATAACTTGAATACGAGCTTAATAAGGCAGGGTAAAAAAATCCACCACCTTACTGCTAATGACACTTTGAAAATGAGTCTGCTGTGTGTGATTTCACTGATGCCTGAGGGAGACAAAGCTCTTTCTGTTCATGTTTTTCATATTTTCAGTCAAACAGATTGCTGAATAATCATGTTTTCTTTATTTTAATGGGTGATGAAGCTATTACACAGAAGGTGTTTCCGTATGTCATAGTTAATAAAGGCAATTCTTACTAATAAGAATAGGTTGTTTCCGCACAGTTATCTGATGAAAAGCCCTCCTGTTGTGAGGAAAAAGCAGATCATGTGGCTAGAAGAGGCTCCTAGGGCTGCACACTTCAGTGGCTACTGGAAAGAACTGTAAGCAGATGAATCCCAGGTCTTCTCCAATTGCATCCAAATCAGTGACATTCACTAGGGTGCTCAGGGTACTAGGAGCACTTCATGTCACAATCTCTCCCTCATATTCACCCTTTTCTTGCTGGTGAAGGACAGAGGACAAGACCTGGATCCATCCCTCCAGAAAGTTATCAGCAAGTCCCTTCAGGAAGGCAAGGTGCTTTCTTTTTTGAAGAAGCATCTGGGTGACTATCTCAACAGCTCAAAATCCTACACAGAGGCTAGTTACAGGCTGAGATCACAGATGCTCTTTCAGGCTGAAACCATAAATCGCACAGTGGGGGGAAATAATATTTGGGGAATCACTCAGAGATGTGAGGCACCTCTTACATCTTTGTCTTTCTAACCACAGAGCTGAGTGCACATCCACAACTGGATGAAAACCTCACATCTATACTATACTATTAGAGCTACCTAGTAAAGTGATAGAAAAAAAAGTCTCGAAGCTACTCTCAGCTTACTATGACGTGTTCAGTGTCCGACTACCTCTTCAAAAGTCATACGGAGACCAAGCCTGTTGAAGGACACAACACGCCTTAGATAATCAACATATCCCAACCAGGTTTACACAGCAGTGCTACACACTGCTTGTCTCTTGATCTCAAAGTAGGGCAGAGAGTGTTCACCTGTAAGTACCTGAGTAGAAAAAGGACCTGCCTCTGTTGCCATTCCCACTTTCAGGGGGACTGACAGTTTCCTACAAGTAGTTTCAAAAGGCACATCATCTCTCCGTGGTAAGTATCCACCTGCAGCCTCACAATTATGAACTTCAAAGCATTCTGCAAGACATCATTTTATCCAGGTGTATCAAAATGTAGAAGTTATTTTGTGGAGAGACATATCTAACAGGAAATACTCTATTTCTTCATGTTTTCCTGGGAATGGCATTCTGCTGGTTTTCACTATTCAGAATAGGCTTCAAGAAATGCAAAAAATACCCAAAGAAATAGGTGGATGCTTGCAAATATATACACAATGGGACCAGTTCCTACACACGCAACTAGTCCAGCTGGATGTTCGCTGCCATGCATAATACTTTCCAGGATTTTAACCAAAGTTAATATGGCCAGCATTTTGAAAACTGGCCACTAATTATGGGCACTTCCTAATTTGGTCTAAGTTTCAGAACTGCTAAACAACTCCTCACCTCATTTCAGGGTCTGGATGACCAGCAGTTCAGAAAACCAAATGCAAAGTGACTCAAGCCAATACTGAAAAATATGAACACCCAAAGTTGGCAGCTGTTTTTGAAAATGCAAGCCCCTCAAGACTAAATCCCACTTAAAGACACTGCAATAGTTTTGAAAGCTGCATATTTTTGTATTAAACCACTAGAAGGCATAGACAAATGTGGTGGGTGGACTCTGCATCCATACTCCTTCAGTGTGGTCAGTGCAAACAGTCCCTCCCTGACCAGCCAACGCTGGTGACTGGGAACAGAGGGAACAGCAGGACAATCCGGGCTAGGCCTACACAGTGAACCAGAAGCAGCCCTTGCAGAGACGAGGGAAAACAAGGGCTGCTGTTGGATTCTGCCCAGAACACAGAACCCAGCCACAATCTGTCCATACAGTGTTTCTGTCTCGAAGACGTGGAAAGTCCTGTCGTATCTGCATTCACAATGAAACATGATTCTGACATGATTATGGTGCTGATCCTGTTATATCTTCAGTGCACGATGGTTCCTGGCTCTGTTCGTGCCTGCCTATTGTTCATGAAAGACTTTGTCCTTGCAATGATTGGAGAGCAAGGTGTTCTGGAAGCTCTTTTCAGCTGTGATCTGGTGAACTTCTTACGGATTTTTCTGTAAGGAGGGAAGGAGAAAAGGAGGGAAAGAAAAGAGAGACGACAGAACAGATAAATCTCAGTCTTTAACAGAAGACTGCTCAAGAGCCAATAACAAACATAACAAATACTCTTACCAGAGCAGGAAGCCTAGGTTCATGGAAAAGAGACTTGCAGTCAAAGAGAGTGAGCCCTGTCCATCAACTGATGATTCACAGTTGTCTCCAACTAGTAACTGATAATTGCTCAGTGAAAAGTGAGTTGGTGTTAGACAATATTTGGACAGTAACATTTAATTATATGAAATGTTGGGCCAGAATGCTCACATGGTGAATCCTCACATGTAATATCAATACAGGAACGAGGGACCACAGAAGAAAGAACCTCATTAGCACCCACGTGGTGTTACCTCTGTAAAAGTGATGGACTGCGAGCAATCAGTATTTGCACTGTATCAATTCTGCAGATGAAGGATATCCCAAATGTCTGGGCTTTCTGTAGTAGTGCCTTTCAGGTGAAGTAAATTCACTCTAATTTTAGACTTTCAGATGATAAATAAAACATATTAACTACAGGCGGCCATGTTGTTTGTATAGTAAGCTTATGCATCTTTTGATGTATTTGTTTGCAAAACTTTGTATTTCTTAACAGAACAAATGTGGTCATTAATCACTTGAGAAGCCCACGGTTTACAAAAATGTTAAATAATGGTTTGCCCTTTTGAATTTTTCATATGGCAACTTCATAAACTGCTAAGAAGTTCCTACTAATGAAACCAATTTGCAGCTGACACTAAGTGTATGGATAGTAAAGTATTTGTGATTACAATTTGTGATTATTGTATAAAGACAGTAAAGTCAAAAGAAGTAGTTATTCTCATTAAACACTGTTTCAAAACCAGTATGAAAAAAGGCAAAACGAAACAGGAGGAGTCATCAGCATTATATCAAGTAAACCACAAAAAGTCAACTCTTCACTCAGTATAAATGAACGTAGCTCTAGAGAGGCTGTCAGAAGAACTAATCTGGTATGCACTCTAAAAAGACAAACCAGCACTTCTATTTAAACAGGACTGTGAAACTGCTTCCAGAAATTAGCTTTCTGGGATATAGCCTTTCAGAAATAAAATTGGAAGTATGGAAATTTCCACTGATGTGATTAAACGTAATATTTAAACCACCATTTCACTGAAAGCCAAAACTGTTCTTTCTACTGCAAAAAATATAGAGTGTGGAGGGAACTGATTCTTTACACTGAAGAATTTAGCATCTAAATACAGTCAAGCTTTTTGAGAGGCACTGATCAGGTTTTATAATGCTTCAGAGGTTTTTTTTAACACTTAAAAATGCAGCTTATAACAGCAGCTGATGAAAGGCAGGAAATTCAAAGATAAGGTTGTCGGTCGCCCTTTCACTAGAAGGACTTCAACACACTCCTCCTTCCCTCAACAATACAGTGAATTAAAGGCAGAGTCACCTTTAACGTTCAATTTCCTGTCCCTTTTTCAGTTAATACCAGCCATATGTTTTAATTTCATAAAGCTTTTATTTGGTGATGGCAAGTAAACGGCTTTAATATCTGTAGCATTGATAACATCCCTTGCAGTTGTTACGAAAGAGTAATTGCCATTTTCCCCTGCTTATTCCTTTGACTTTTGTACTACTGCTTGAAGTATGATGCGTTACAGACTTCATTTGAAATGCGAATTAAAAAGTATTTAAAGTCTTTGCACTGTATTTCTAGTCCTCCTGAGACCAAAGTTATGAGAATGAATCAAATTTTTAATAGGTGATTGGTATATAAAGCCCACTGTGCTCATTTTTATGTCAAATGTGATGCAATGCTGCTAATGTAGGAATAAGACAAATTCTTTATGTCTGCATGATACATCAATTAGTAACTGCAGATAAAGGTGCGTACGACCCATGGCACCTATTCAGGAAATATGGAAATGTACATGAGCACCACACACTAATAACACCTATCTTCTCTTTGCAAGTTTCATACACAGACTGGAACCTATTGGGTAGAAATAATAGTTAGGCAGTACAAGGCATTTATGCCACGCTTAAATTTAATCAGGCAAACCATTTCAATGAACCGTCCCTTTCTCAGGATCTAAGTGAATTCCATCAACTAACCATCTGGTGAAGTTAAGCACAATCCTACATAATCTGTTATGTCCAGATTTCTCAGATTTAGGATAGCTGGTAAAAAAAATTCTTATTTTTAAAAGCCAACTCAAAGATTCCTGCTCTAATTACACCACACATTAAAACAACAGCAGTTTTTTAACTTGAATAAAATAAAAAAAGGTGACCTTCAGTTGACGTTAGCCAAGAATGTGTTTTTCAGGCCTTTCCTAATAGGAGTTCAAGGCATTATTTGCTTTTGCAAATTTGCTGTTGATACTGGGCATATCTCTCTGTTACTGCTTCTATTTATAAACTGTTGTACATCAGTCTTGCCTCCTCTGCATTAGACTCAGAGTTGTGATGCCTAGAGTGACTGTGGTCTATTCGGCTATACCAAGAGTACTTCAGAAGTAATACTAAATAAATTCAAGTTATGGCAGAAGTTTTTACTGTGAGAGAAATTACTTGCATGTAAAGACCCACTGTCATTTTAGCAGATGACAAACCTTGTTTCAAAAGCGAATGGAAAGAAAGAACTTTTTTCCTATGTAGGGGAATTGCCCCCAACAGACACACACTTTTGAGATGTCTATAACCCTTCTTAAATACCAAGGTCCAGAAGTGCTTTTGTGCCCTGTTTCACTAAAAATATATTAAGGACCTAATACAAACCTGGCTACAGAGTTTTAAGCTGAAGGGCACAGTATTATGTTTCATGCTCTACCTAAATTAATTTGATATTTTTGCCGGAGTCTTTCTTAGACTGATGCCTTTTGAGCAACATCCTTATGTAAAAAGACCTCGTGCTGTGGAAAATCATTATTACTCAGTTGTTGCTGGAGGCACAAGGAATATGCAAAGGTCAGCAGCAGTCATGAGAGAACTGATTCCTGGACAATCATAGCTGAAATTCCACCTAATCTCTAGATTGGGGTGAAGTATTCTGTTATGACTTGCCAATTGTAAACAGCAAGGTGGCAGGTGCACAAAACACAGCCAAACCCTGGGAGAAGGTGGCATGATAGACATTAACTACAGCAAGGCAGGATTTTGCATTCTGGCACAAGCTTTATGTGAAACTTGCGATCAGTCTAACCATCGAGATATGCAGAGAGAAAAACTAAAAAAAAAAAAAAAAAAAGTTTTCTAGGCAAAGTTTCATGAAGTTCCAGCCGCCCCAGGCAAAGTTA
>Ga0181612_120110_pt1 | contig 16169 bp, 8 predicted proteins | sample HoacroProtozoa21_FD_119630 | JGI IMG/M metagenome (GOLD analysis project Ga0181612, IMG submission 119630) | Hoatzin crop microbial communities from Cojedes, Venezuel. Combined Assembly of Gp0051906, Gp0051904, Gp0051908
CTGCCCCAGGGCTGAGGGCTGTTTGTGTTGGCTGTCATCTGTAAGCAACTGCATTCTGATGCTACACAAGCAGATTACAGTGGTGTTTGGCCTCTCCTCCTTCTGAGCCCAAACATGTGCCCTGGAGCTAGAGCTGCAGTGGTCCTGGGTAAGGCAGGAGCTCACGCCAGTGACTCATTCATGTTAGACAGACTCTTGTGAACGCTTTCCAACCCGAAAGTGAGTACAGGGGCATATTATAGTAACTTCCCAGAAAGACAAAAAATGCCAAATAAAGTAGTCTAAAACCTTAAGTCTAGCTTCTGCTCTGTGACAGCAATAAGTTTTCTTAGAGGTATTATGTGGTTTTAACTGACTTACCCAGTTTCTAGCCTTCAGTCAAATTATTTGGGAGGGATGGGAGTAAGTAAGGTCATTTATTAATTCACAGTTCACTGGATTAATTTTTTTTTAAATTTTATTGGACAAAAAATATCCTACTAGAAGACTGCAAGTCAAAAACATATACTGCTTCTGCCAAAAATCTGTCTTGATTGCTTTGCCTATGACAAACTATGAAGTATTAAATACTCCATAACAAATGGAGATTTTCAAGAGGATGGCATAAGAGGAGCCTCTTTTTCCAGTCACATTGTTGCATGCTTAATCTTCCTTCCACTTTTCCTGCTACAAAATGATCTTGACTCCACTTTTGGAAGGGGAGCTGGAGAACTGTGACTGACAAGAAGGATCAGAATGTCCAGCTCTATCTGAAATGATAATTAAATTAGATTTATTGTTTATGACTTGTTTATTGCTGATGTTGATTAACCATCAGTACTTGGGAGGGAATGAGCAGAAAACTCACTGCTCATTTAATTGGACATTAGCACTCCAGCCAAAACGGTTCTAGCACTGCAATCCGATGCCCGATGCATGAAGGAACGCTAAACTAAAGGTTTATTTCCCCCTTTTCAGGCACATACATTATTCCCAGTAACCCAATTATACGGCTTTCTTCACACTTTATCCATAAAAAGCTTCTAACACATCAAAAACAAGTGAATCCTGACATCCTGCTGTTTTATAGCTCATAAAGCCAACTTCACCCATTTTACCCAAAGGAGTGTGCAGCCAAAACCAGGACAGAGCCAATGAAAAAAAGAAGTTGTGTGTGTGTCTGGATCTATATATGAATTATGACTATTCAAGGGAAAAAGAAATTGGAATCATTGCCAAAATCCAAGTGTGTAAAGGGACAGCTGGAGTTTTATGCAGGAGTTTACAATGCATTACTGTTCAATAAAAAAGGAGTCCTTTACAACAGCAGCTCACACATCACATGATACATAAGCTACCTCTGAACACAGAGCACCTTCTTCAAAGGAAATGTCATTTTCTATTGAATTTGCTATTAAAGGAACAGTAGGTGATCTAGCAAGAGATGTGTCATGGTGTGGAAAAGATCTGATTCCAATGCTTATAACATTTTGGTAGTGGACCTACTTGCTGCAATGATCCTTTCCTTCCAATCACACTGCTCATGTCTCAGCACTTAAACTTTTTTCTTTTCAAGGGTAATGGGTTTTTAAACCCAGGCCAAGGTTTTCAGGTTTGGCAAGAGCAAATAGCTGTTTTGGTGCTCACAATGAGGGAGGAGAGAGGAAGAAAGAAAAGGCGGGAAGCAAGTTCAACCTTTGTCCAAAAGAAAGCTGGCACTGGTCATGTCCAAATTTTCTGAGACCCTGGAAATTTCAGAGACAGTTTGATGCCTAACCAGTTATTTTCATAAAGGCCAATCAAGCTCCATTGGATGCTTCTAAGGTATTCCACCCCTTGCATATTTTGTAATCTGCATAGCTGCAGAAATGGTAATTATGGGTGTAAAACATCTCCACGTATATTAGGGGTGTATAAAAACTTCTTTCCTGTGACTGCTTGTCGAAACACGGGGACATCAAGACGTATCCTGGAATAGCAACAGAAAGAGTGGGAGACTGGTAAGCAAGCGAATAACAAGGTTTAAAACAAAAAAATGTAAGGAAGAGGGAGAGTCAGGACAAAAATGTTACAGGATGATAAAGACTACTGGGAGCATGGGTACTGTAAGTTCAAAATAGTGTAAGGTCATAAGGACAGCAGCAAACAGAGGTATTTCTTTGATCTGGCCATTACAGTTGAGCCAGGAGAGAAGATCTCTGCCCCTCCGTGTGCAGAGGGCAAATGATCCCTGCAGACACCCTATAAAGCTTTTGTTGCTGACCCATCCACGTTGCTATTTCCCTCTGTTGGTCCCAAATTTCATCCAGATACACCTCCCTTCTGCAGGTGTGGACGGATGTTGGCTGAGATTGGTCACTCACCTGAGCTGCCTCCTTCATCTTGGTGTTTCTCTACATACCTGCCGACTTCAAGGACAATCTGCTTGGGCTGAATGCGAAGCCAAACCACGAACCTAATCCTAACCTGTGTACTGCTTCTGTAGACAACATCATTTATGCTGTCACTGTACTTCTATTTTACTGTTACTGTGTATCCTCAAATATTTTAATTTCCCATTGACTCCAAACCCTGGGATTTTGTCATGCTAAGCACAGAGGTTTAAAGCAAGTGATATTGCAAGCATTCATGAATTTCTTGTATTATTCGTGATATTTATTTTTCTTCCAGTAGTTCCATGAGTCCTTGAATAATGCAATTATAAGTACTGCTCAGCTTTGGTACTTGTAAAGTACCAGATGGTAAAGAAACTCTGAACATGTGGATTGTAGATTCTGAAATGAGAAAATCTCCTATATCATAAAAGTCACAGCAAGGCATGCAGGAAGAGCCTAGATGAGAAATGTAATGGCTTCCTGAAACAGCCAGACAGCTGAAAAGGACTAATTTTGCTGCATTTCTGAGCAATAGACAGATTCTGACTGAATATGTTGCTGTTGAACAGCCACGTTTAGTTGTAATCATCATGTACTCAAATTCATTGTTTTTTGTTGGTTTGTTGGGGTTTTTTTTCCAAGGAAAAACACAGTAGTGTTGAATAAAAGAAAGTATGTTGAATTAAAATGAGGAAGAAATAGAAAGGAATAGCCAAAATTGTAAAAAAAATAGTTGCAGGTGGCACAAAGATTTTTTAAGAGGCACAGAGTAACACATACCTGTCTATCAAGTAATAGAAGAACTTTGAAAAGAAACTTGAAGGAGAAAAACAGTCAATAATAGTGTAAATGAGACTGACTGGTAAGGGAGGCTATCAAGAGTGAAAAGAAACTTGCTTTAAGGAGTGGAGGCTGTGCCGAAACAGGGACCCCAGAAAGGATTACGAGCAAGGGAAATCAACTGGAAACCTTTCTTAAAAAAGAAATAGAGAACTAAAAGATCTTGAGGAAGAACCTTTAAAGGAGAAAAAAAAACCCCAACAACCCCTTTTTACAAACACATATATCTTCCAAATTGTCTGCAAGGCCAATGGAAGATGAAAGGATAATGGAAGCGCTTGGGGAAGATAAGAACCGGCACAAAATTAATTGTTTGTATCGGTGTTCACAGAAGAAAATCTTAGGGAGTTTCTTTCAGCAGATGAGCCACAGCAGCTCCCTCCAGTTGTGTTTCTGTGATAGGCTTGAGTGGTTCTAAATCCATGTCCTTCCAAAAGGGGCACTCTTGTCCTCCCCTCACAGACCCTGGCCTTGCCGCCCCACTCCCTGCCTTGTGCCATATAGGATGACAGATCAAGAAGCTAATCCCATTAATTAATAGGCATGGCATTTAAAACAGAAGAAATCAAGGGTGTTGGTGTTTTTTTTTTCCCTGCAGTACATAGTTAGAGTGCTATGGGATGCTGTGGGGATCTGCAGGTCAATCTGCTTCTAAAGGCAACTGGCAAATTTGTGAAAATGTCTGTCCAGGGAGAATAAAATTTCCAATCTAGGAACAACCAGGTCAATAAACTCCAGTGTGGCGGGTAGGTATAAGGGAGATGTGCTTGCTGTGACCTTATGCCCTTCCTGAAGTACTTCCTACTGGCCTCTTTTTGGGTAGCAAGATAAATCGAGTTCTGGCCTGAAGACATGCCATCATGCTCTGTATGACACCAGAAGGAAAATCTCAGCAGCGAAAGGGCACCTCTCTTAGAATTTTATCAGTCTCAGGAGAGTTGGATACGTAGCGCTTTCTCTAGTATTACATATGTGAATGTATCTCGTATGCACGGTAAGTATGGTGGTGATTACAGTGGTCAGTTGATTCTTCCCACACAAATTGTGAACAATAACATATTTTGATAGCATTTGCATGGAATAAGGGAGAAAGAAATAAGATTTTCTTTTTTAATCCACTCTTCCAGTGTAAAAAGAAATTTAAAAACATGTATCTTTTACTCTGTGCAAGAGGACAGCAGGGTTTCACTACACTCTTCCGGGGACTACAGTTAACAAGACCTGTCCTTTTTCCCTGCAAAATAAATCTTTTGATCCACACTGAGACTAAACAAAGATTTCTCTGTTTACTTTTGGAAGCACTAAGCATCAAGACACTCACACTAGGGGATAATCTATTAAAGAAGCTTTCTCTGTGTTAAAGTCCAGCCTTTGTAGAAGACTTTGTCAACAAATCTTACTCAAATATTGTTATATTACCTTAGTTCCCTGGTGGCAAAAGTGCATTTGTCAATGTTCATTGGTCCTTAATTGTCTTTAAAGCAAAAGAGATTGAAAGGAGTAAAAAATGTGCATTTGGAAGCATTTTGTTTTTGTCAAGTCTCCCCGCAGTTAAGGTCGTTGGATTTCTGGGTCTCTTGTACTTCTTTGCTTCATGTTGCAGAAGCTTCTTTACATGGTACAAACAACCCAAGTTTAGGAAATTTTTTTCATAACTCACAGCTTCCACAACCAATGCAAATTTACTATTAAACTAAAAATCAACCCTACCGCATGCTTTCAGGCCTGAGGCTGCAGAAAGTATCAGCTGCAAGGACCGGGTTAAATAGTTGCATAGAAAGGAGAACACAATTGATTTCAACTACAGGATCTCTGCAAGAGACTGGGACTTATTAGAGGGCAGAAGAATGAAAGCAGATGGGAGATTTAAACTGCATCAAGTGATTTAAAGATGCATGGATGAGCCTTTTATTACATGGGTTGATTGATGATGCACCAGCAACTAATGCTGACCACACTTGCAAGAATTAATTTGAATGCCCAATTAGAGCTAAACTGTTACTTATTCCCAGGCTGCAAAAGAATATCTAGCCATTTGTCCGGGGGCATCTGAAGGTTTCAGATAGTTATCGGAAGAAGAAAACACGGTTATGACTTGCTTTACTGTCCTGTTTGTAGCATGTCTGACTCTCATTTGGTCTTACGTGTTTACTTTTCTTCCTTTATAATGTAAACTGCACCACCTGCCTCAGCATGACAGTCAGCATGCAAGGCTCATTGTAAGCCTGTATCAACGTCGACTGCAACTTTAATACTCAAACCACTTTATGAATATTATCTGCCTGGACTGTAATCTGCCTCCAGACAGACAAGATAGGAGTGTGTTGACTCTGTGTGCTCCTGCTTATTGTCAGCAGTCTTGACAAATATGTTTTATTTCCCTTTGAGCCTGCACCAACAAGCCAGAAGGTGCTGTCAGTGTCTGCACTGGAGTCTTTCATTCTTATCTGCATCAGGTCCTGGGGGCAAGGAATTTACTGCATGTAAATGTGTTGGCTTGTTTTAATTAAACACTCTGTGGAAAATCCAAATTCCACACCTATACAGCCACAGGCAAAGGGCAACAGTATTTCCACCATGAACAGTATAATTTGTTGAAGAGCTTCATTAACCATACAGGTGCCTATTGAGGACTGGGTGAAAATAGAGCATAAAGTTAATGCATTCACTAAAGAAAAGGATCTAGACGGGTTTTGTTCACCCCCTATGCCTGTGTCAAAGATCTGGTGGTCTGCTAAGGAGACTACTGGACTTTTTTCTCCCAATGCCAAGTCAGCATGTTGAGCTGAGGTTTTGAAATCCCATGAAATCATGGTTAAAACTGTCATCCAGTGAATCTGACACCAACGTCTTCAAAGATTGCTCCAAGCATTTTGGTCTGAATTTTCCTTCTGCTTTGCCTCTTAAAACTCACAGCTATCTACCACAGCAACTGGGTGATGCCTAGGGATACATTTTTGGACACCAAATCCTAATCAATAACTCCAGCAAAGAGCTCGTGAGCTTTTGTGGGGCATCATCTAGCCGGAGATTGCCTCCTCCTCCTCTTATGACGACAGTTCGAGTTTGCAATTTTGACGGTGTTGATCTTCAGGATGCTCCCAGCTGAGGCTGTCTTAGTTTATGATTCAGTCTCAAATTTGTTCCAGATGTGTGACAGCCAAATGACAGTGATGTTTAATTTGTTGTTGTGGTTGTTGTAAGGGCTGTGGCTGGAGAAGCCACCCTGTACATAAGCCTTTGCAGTATTTCACAGACCAAACCTTCCAGTCATCCAAAAACCATGGAGTTCCTTTTTGTTTGGTTGTTTTTTTTTCTTTTTTTCCAGAAAGACTACCAAACGAGAGTTTGGAATTGACTCAATAGAGTGTTTGGTTGCACAAGAGTTAATATACTTTAGAGCCAGGATGAAGACATTCGAACTCATAAATTGTGTGCCATAATCTCTAAAAATCCTGATGAAGTTTAGTAACTATATAAATAGTGTTGAAGAACGAGGTAAACTTGGATGTCTCCCACTTGCACTGTACAGCTACATCTAATAATAGTAGTGGTTTCTTGTGAGGTGCATTCTCTTTCCATAAAGTTTGTCTGTGGAGGAACACTACGGGGTACATGCACTGAACGAACTTTAGAGGCTTTGTATAATGTAAGTGCCCTTATCAGAAATATTGCAAACTTTTTGTATTTACCATAAATATCTGCTGGCATGAAACACTTGTGTATTTTGTTTTCACAGGACTAGAAAACACTCCTGTCTCCAAGCCTCTTGTGTTCTTCAGAGTATTTTCCTGAAACATGTGTTTTTGTGTACTTGCCCTTGCAGTGAAACCTTGATTACATGAGAGGACCACCTAAACCTCCAAGCCCCTTCACTGCTTAAGGAAACAAGCAAGGGATGAGCAGCAAGATGAAGAGTAAGACCTGTATACATTTTGGTATGGGTAAACCAACGTTTAAATACCCTACTGTAAATTTGGTAGAATGGAGACTGACTGCTGTGTGCCCTGTCCCAGGTGAGTGTCCTAACTGCCAGAGGCATTGCCTGTGTTGAGGTTTCTTTCTCCCATCACATTCTTTCCTTAAAAGCTCAGAGATACTGATTCTCAACCCTGCTGCCTTTTGCATAGCTACATGGTCATCATTACCCTTTTCTTGGACCTAGGGCATGCTGATTCCTGGACAATAACAATTTCTTAGCCTACTTTATTGTCCTTACATCCCAAAGAGAGTAAAGTAGTTTTATTTACAGTTTTAACATTTGAGAATGCTAAGACTGATGTGAAATGATCAGCAAAGCCCTGTGAAAACTCCTTATCTCATTTCATTTAACTGTTCTTATGAACATTTCACTCATATTGCCATTAGTGGGAGAGAACCCGCTCGATCTATGGGTCATTTTCTAGCTGAGAGTTGTAGCAGTTCACTAAACCTTTTTTATTATCAAGAGAGCTAAGGCTACACAATGGTACTTGCCACATTTCCACTTTCCCTTCACTTCCACACTGAATTTCATGGAAGACAAATGTGTAGGTTTTGCGCTTGTGTTATTGTGAAACTATTTGTTAGATCAAACAGGAGGCACTAAACGCTCTTCTTGCTGTCTTTGGAGGAAGTTCAGACTATCGCATTTGTCACGCTGCTCAGATGAACTTACTGCCACACACAAACACAACAGAGCAGATGCTGAATGGCATGCACAGTTCCTGAAGAAGCTTCTTACGCAATGGAATCAGAATAAACCTGAAAGTGGATATCAAAGTTTATTTATTCTTCTTTCTTTTCTTGTATGGCAGGGGGGAAGATATTTCTTTCTTTTTCTCTTTTTTTCTTTTGAGCAGTAAACAAAACAAGATATTCACATTCACCTTAGTAAATGGACGGATGTTTCCCTTGTAAAAACAAGCAGCAGTCAATGGCTGAATGTGTGGCCGTAATCAGATACATCGATATATCACATGTGTTTTCAGATGAAGAGAGAATAAACGCCTGACTCTAAGTGAAGAGGAGCTCTGTGGAAGTCAGCAGCAGTAGCTCTGGTAGGTTATTTATGCTGCTGTTTCCCACTCACATTTTTGATTGTATGGTCCAAATCACAGCAATCTCTATTACCTGTTTCTAAAGTTCTCAGAACGTCCTTCTACTTTCTGTCACCAACTTCGCATGCTTACATGGTGCTCCCCTTGCCAGAAGACCACAACCTTCTTTTCACTCTGACTTGCCAAAATCTAAGCAATAATGAAGTTCTCATGTGCTGTGCCTGTTTTTTGTCATGACAATAATTTTGTCATTATTTCCTTGCATCTTGCCTTTTGACACCTCTTTTGAAACAGAGGTTGTGTGCTTTGTGGGCACAAAACACACAGTGAGCTGAGCTTGCATTCCCTGATGCTGCAGTAATGACAGCAGTCATGATAAAAATTCTCAATTTCAAGTCCAATGTTAGATTAGAATCCAGGGACTGTATTGCCAATACTTGTAGAGAAACACATGGACACAGAGAGAGTTTGTCCTGTGATTTTTCATCATGGAAGGAGAGCTTCACTACACGCACACGCTAGGGTCATCGTTTCATGGTTTTGGTGAGACTGATCTCAGGAAGCTTCAGTTATTCAAAAGGTGAGTATCTAATGTAAAGTAAACTTCTTGGGCTCTCTTTGCTGTTCGTGGAGAACATCGTGTTCTTTCAGGGACTGTTTCAACTTACATATCTTAAAACAGAATGTATTAACGTCTGTCCCTCTGGTGACTACTGACTATTGAGTTGAGAGAAGTATTTTAGACTACAAGCTGAACAGCAAAAATTGGGCTAAACAAAACACAGCCCAAATCCCTGGTAATTAGTTTACTGGGATCTTTATCAGACTGGAGGATTCTGTGGTCAGGGACACAGAAATTAAGTCCAAAATGAGAAATTTGGGAGAATATGGGAGAAAAATGCAAGACAGCTTGACTTGAGATAAATGTTCTTTAACCAGGTGCAGGAAGAGCTGAAGTTAGGATGTTTTAAGCAACATTTATAACCTGAAATTAAAAATTTGTAAGATTAAGATTTGTTTTTCTGTTGTGACGTTTGATATTGCTAAAGAAACCAGAAAAATTGCCAGTCAAGCAACGCTGTTTAGAAGCTGGCAAAAATAACATGTTCTTTTATGTCCAGGGCATTGTTGATCTGCCTTTTTTTGGCAAACAGGTATCTAAGGGCATTGTTGATCTGCCTTTTTTTGGCAAACAGGTATCTAAGAATTGAACTTCATCATATGAAATTTATTGAAACATTGCCTCAGTGCATGCAGAATGGTTAGCTTCACTCCCAGTAATGCAGCCTTCCTTTCTGTGCCATGCCTAGGTAGAGATGTAAACTCCCATATCGCACCTCCTGAGTTCCATCCAAACAGAAGGCTTACAGATTTCAGAGTGCCTTGCAGAGTCTTTCCACAGACAGTTGAGGTGCTTGATCTCCAGCACACCACACCAGCAGGTTGTAAGCTGGAGTGCTTCCAGACCAGTTGGACAAATAGAAATGCAGGTGGAGCAGATGCACAGCTGTCTGCACCTGGCTGTCTAAGACAGCGTGTTCCTATGAGCTATTGTCTGTGTTGATAGTATCCATTGCCCTTCAGGATGGCCCTTTGAAGACCACAGCCTGCTTATACTTTTGCTGTATTGTTGGTAACATGGCCTCAAAGGATATAAGGATAAATGAGATTTTGTTTCACGACACAATCTATCTGGCAACAATGGAGTGAAATGAAAAGGCTTTGCTGAGTGTTTAGCCTCCTTGCTCTCTGGGTTGCAAAACCTGCATGTTTATGGATTCAAAGCTGTGGAGCTAATCAAATTGGTTGTACCTCGTGATTACACCCCCGTGCCTGCGTTGAGTTCACCTAACCCAGATTATCAGTTCTTTGGGAAGACAGGTCAGGGCTGGTTCTGACCCAGTGGAATTGGGTTTAATCTGGTGACTTTTGCACCAGGATCTCAGCAGCTTCATCCTGTCCCAGCTGCAGGAAAAGTATCCCTGACTGATGTCACTGTAAGCATCTGCAGAATGTGGCCATGCAAGTTCTGTGATTTCCTATAGTAGCCATCCCTTCTATTTTTAAATAAGACACCTTTTGGGGCTTTGTTCATTCATTGATTATCTTTATTATTATATCTAGTGCTCTGTCATTAATTTCTGAGGCCAGTTCATGTTCTTTGGTCCTTCCAAAAAACAACCTAATCTCTGCTTTGAATTCCAGGACGTGTGTCTCCATCACCCATGCTATCCTCATAACACTTCGTATAAAAAATAATACTAAATGACATTTCACCGGCTCAGATTAATTAAATTTATTGATCTAATTTGTTATTAATGTCTTTAGGACCTTGACTTCATCCAAAGTCACAGCTATGGAGTTTTCCGGTAGCTGTTCCTTATTCCTTTCTTACAGTGTGTGACAACTTTACGTATTTCATAATTTTCCATATTCCCAAGATACCTCACCTTCAGAAGATGCAATCAGCTTATTTTATTTACCAGAGAAACAGATTATTAAGGAGACTAAACAGATAATTAACTGCTCGGGGAAAAGTTTTGACGAAAGAAAATGGGTTTAAGGAAAAAGAGAGATAAATGGGAAAGGAGTTATTAATCTCTCATGTGTATTTTTCACCAGGAAAGCTTTAATGGAAACACTCCACAGAGGGTGTGTGTCATCCATTATGATGAAATGTATTTCCTAATCAAGAAATACTTTTTAATATATTTATTTATTTATTTATTTATTTTTAGTACTTGTTGGAGAGAGAGAACCTGCTTTTTGCCTACATGGTCATCATGTCTAGAAAGCTAAATAATCTTGGTGGATATGATATATGCATGGTACTAGGTAGCAGTACCTTCAGATACCTGATTTGCCTTCTGAACACTTCTTTTAAAGAGGTCTACTGAGACTGCAGTAAGAAAAAATGCGATTTCTTCTTATTGTGCTCTAAATTACGATTTGCACAAATGTGGAAGAGCCATAGCCTTCCAGTTACCTCTTCTAAGTGTGAAATTCTGGTGCCAGAGACAGCTTGGTGACACAGAAAATTTCTCCACCCCTCAAGAAAAGAGGCAAAATAAGAAAACCCATTTATAAAAAGAGATTTTGTTATTGATTTAAGCAGAAAGAGCAAATGCTCTTCATCTTATCAATGTGACACCATAGTCTAATCTTTTGAATACAAACAATATTGAAATATTGCATATGTTAGTCAACATAAGAACAGCAGATGTAATGCTTTCTTTGTAAGACGTGGTGTAGATTTCCTTCCTAAGATTCATCTAAGTAAATTGTCCATTTGCATTCCTCCAGGTATTTGGGGCTTTTCTGAAGGAGAGAAGCTGTAAGTAACTGGCACGTTATTAAGAACACAAATATCTTTTTTTTCCTTTTTTCAGGTAGTACTAAGGTCTTGAGCAACGTATTTTCAGGACTTTGAATTGTTGAATATCCGACCTTAGGATTACGAGTCTATTTGGTCTATATGAAATTTGTCATGATGTGATACTATCACCTTCTTTTTCAATGTATCCTCTGAGAAGACAGTCTTCCACTTCTGGTATTTGCTGCCTTGTCTTCATTGTGACTGTGGCTTAAAAGACATTTCTGACAGTGTCCGTGAGACCCTGGGCCAGTTGCCCTTCTTGAGGGACAGAATAATGGGAAATCCCCATCCCTTACCAACATCTTTCTGTATGTTTTGCAAGATTCATAGGTTTTAGTTATGAGCAATATTTTGTTTCTGACTGTTCTATCTCATTTAGGCCTGTCACATTTACAACATACAGGACATTTCCAAGAGCTGATGTTTTGAGCAATCATTTAATGAGCAATACATTTTGAAGTTGGATGGGCTGTTCCTTTGCCTGCCTGATGTCAGGTAAGACCACATCCCATGAACTGCCATTTTGAGGTAAGTATGGTTGTGTCCAAAAAGCCCTGCATAAAGATGACGATCAGCTGCATGGATGTAGGTCCTGGAGAGTGATGTGCATAGAGACTAGGTGTGAGGAAAGACTTTGACCAGTGAGAACATTAAAAAGACTCGTGAGTAATATAAAACAGTGTATTAATGAATTATATGACCTTCATGATTCTGGGGACCTTGTCCAGCAGGCTGCTTTTTTACACCTTTTGTCTTCTGCCTTTCTGAATACAAGTTCTTCAAGGAAAGGACTCTGTTGCAGCTTAGGTAGCACCTGGTCTCTTTGGGAAGCCACCGTAGCCCAAATTCCACTGAAGATAAAAGTAGAAACTGGACCAGAATGAAGGAAATAACATTTTATGCCCTAACTCTAAATCACGTCAGACATGATAGCTGAGTATTCCCCACTCTGAGCTTGGTATAATGAATGCAACCCTGAAAAAAAGAAAGCTGACATTTAATCATATTTCTCTTTGAAACATTAAGCTAATAAAAGGTATCATTTTCTTTGTTTTGTGATGTTTAAGGCATAACTACTACCATATCAGGCTGAAGGTATTAAATTTTTCCTGTTCTTCCTGTTACCTCTGTGACCACATCCAAATGTCCAGGAAAATCTATCAAGCTGGAGGCATTTTGCTGTCAGTTTCACATCCTAAAACGAGCTGAGAGCAGGCTTAATCCAGCTGTATTATGAGTACTGAACTATGTAGTCTGATGGTGGCAGAACAGTTGCAGATGCACAGTGTAATTATGTCTGTATGATCCTAATTATTTTACCAGCTGCCATAGCTTTAGATTTTTCCAAGAATGAGTAGTTTGTGAGCAAGTTGTGGAATGAGCTATTTTGCCTTTGTGAGATGGTGAATTTATAACTGGACCGGGGACTGCTTTGGATTCTTATCAATGCTTTCAGGATTTATTACATATTATTTCCTCTGAAAATGGATTTCTAACATACAATTTGTTTATGTTGCAATCCCACCAGTTTTTGTGGAAGAAAACTTTAAAATGAAAAACTGCCTTTGAAGTAGAAATTGGAAGCAATCAGTTCAGTGTTTTAAGGGGCTTGAACCGATGCAAGTTTCTATAATTTCTTATTCGAGGAGTGGCATATCTGTATCTGTGTCAGTTGGGTCACCTAACGAAACTCGCATGGGAGAAAGGACATTATCCCTATGGCACCCACGGCAGAGGTATTCCAGATCTGGTCAGGGATATTCCAAAACAGAGAGCCTACATGGGGCAAAACAGCCACAGCTGCTTCTGGAAGATGGGCCTTAACAAGTGGAAAAATTATGTTAAGAAGTGTAAGATGAAGGTTTTTGGCTAATACACTGGCTGATATGCCAGAGGAGCACAGGGGCATCTGGCTGCTAACTCTATGTGCCAAGACTGCTCATCTAATGGTTGCTTGTTATCATTGTTCACGCTGCTGGCTGCTCATTAAGAGCAGGGAGAAGCAGCATGTGGCTTGCAATGTCAGGGAATTGATGCAGGGACAAATATTTATGAGGTATAAAACAGTGTAGTCTTGTGAGTTCATTTAAGTTAAGGTGTTCAGTTACACCATTTCAGGAAAGGCCAAAGGCTGTGATTTAAATCCACCCCTGTTCAGAGGAGTAGCTACATCCAGGAAGTATAGATTTCCAAAAATTAAGCTCACCTGAAAACCTTGTAATGTTTACATGATTGTAACTCTGAAAAAAGTGGGTTATAGGTGTTGACCAGACACAGATATCCAAAGAGCACTTGTCAAAATCCTAATAATCATAAAAAGGGAAGAAAAAGACCTGAAACTGAAAGCAAATATGTAAGTGCCAACAGTAAGGACAAGCTTCTTTTTTAATTATTATTTCCTCTGATACTTGAATCTTTCTTTCTTAGTCTCCATGGTTGTAGAGAAAGGTAGGAAATATGACCAAAATACCCCTAAAATAGGACATCAAAAAGCTGAGAAGTTAAACTCCCATGTATTCATTTTGAGTGGACAGGGACGACAATGTTTCTCTTTGTATCTTCCTCACCTCAGAGCCACTGATCCCAAGAGAAATACCTCAGCTTCCAACTAAAGTATTTTCTGGGGATATGCCATTTTATGACAATCAATGAATCATTCGTTCAATGTTTTTGGATAAGTCAGTTGTTTGTGTGATCAATATTCTTAAGTCAATACATTAGCTTTCTGTTGGAAAGCCAGTATCACCCGAAAAATTTCACCCAAAGGCTTTGGAACAATGTAGAGAAACATCAAGAGAGTATCAAAATAAATTGCCAGAGTTTGGGTTTGAAGTCTGAAATGTAACAAGTGAGAATAACACATTTCAAGGAACTGGCAAAGGGAATGATCTATTAGCACTGTTTCAGGTGGGAAGTTTTTGCTGGTAACAAAATATCCCAACTAGAAGAAAACAGAATCACAACAACAGGAAATAAAGATTTTGTGCTAGAGAAGAAGATTTCAGAGATGTGGAAAAAGAAACCCACAAGGTCAGTCAATATTTATTCTTCCATGGCAGTTTCCCATCATTTCCCTCCAAAATATTATCAGAAAACACTCTGCAAAGGGCGACAGGCCTGTACTTTGGATCTGCTTGGAATTTGTAGGCAGCTCTCCCTTAATTTTTCTGAAAAAAAAGCAAATCAGTAAATATCATGAACAATTTTCAGGTGGTGAACTTTCACAAGCACTGTGGGACACCAGTGATGTGTTAAGCCTACTTGGTACTAGAAAGGTGACAGTTTACTTCCAAAAGGACAGTTATGGCATGGATAGCTTCAGTGACAAAATGTTGTCAAAACATGAGTCCAGAAAGATAAAGACCCTGCGTGTGGTGTCTGTGTGCTGTATGCTCTGATTTATCGGATAGTGAAGGTTGCAAAAACAACTCTGGAGGTATACAGGACCTACGACTGAGACGGGGCTGCGTGCAGAATGGTACTTCATAACTTTTGCTTTCTGACATATATCATGTTGAAACAGTTTTGCAGAATATTGCTCATTCCTGTTTCCAAAAATGCTGTTTACTGAGAGGAAAATTCTAATCCAAAGTTCAGGAGATAAAACTCAAACTGTTGCTGTCTGCTTAGCAGCCACTATTCCTCATTTTCATTTCCCCTCGCTTCTCTCCGGTTTCCATTGCTCCTGTTGTCTCAGCTGCCGCTAATTTCCCTTTCATCTTGTCAATCTCTGCTGGCAGCGAGGGTCCGAGTTCCCATTCGCCTGGGGCTGGGGGCAGCTTTCCCATGCTTTCTGTTTATCCCGTGTGATACCATGTTCTTTTTGGTACTTCACTCACACATGCAGTGCCCCCTTCTCTCCTGAGAGAATACAGCATTTCGCAGCTTCGGAGAGAGACTGAACACCAGCTTCAGCAGGATGTGTACCTGTTGGTCTCCTGTCTTACTGAGGACTCAGGAAGGCTGTCTGGGAGATTTTTACCTTGCTAGAGCTGGAACCACCTGCGTTCAGAAGGAGCAGATGAGCAGGACTGAGGTTGATTATTTGTAAGGATGCTATTGCAGAGCAAGTCATCTCTGAGGGACTCTGCAGGCAGAGGCCCTTTGCACTCTGAGACCACAGCTCAAACTTACTTCTCTTCAGGCAGAGGGTCAATCCTTGCCAAGCTGTCACCCCATCATCTTTTTGACCAAAAGAATAAGCAGACTGCTTGAGTTCATGGTTCGTGTACGTTCTATACATAAGGTCCACAGGATTTCCAGTCACCTTTCCAGAGGACAGCAGCAACAAATACTGGCAGATCACCGCCATTAGTGCACTTTGCTTTGGCAGAGGACCCCACCAGACAGCAGAAGGAAGAACACATTTTTGTTGGCGTGGGTTATGGAAACGTTGTAACGATGTGACCCCAATATGAGTACGATCGTTCACCTTTATTAGTCAGCAAAACCAAGGTTTATATAGCAAAACTATTACAGCATCTGAATGGTTAGACCCCCAATCCATAAATAGGCAAAACTACTGCAACTCGTTGTGATTGGTGGAGAGCTGCATCTCAA
>Ga0181612_172859_pt1 | contig 16168 bp, 10 predicted proteins | sample HoacroProtozoa21_FD_119630 | JGI IMG/M metagenome (GOLD analysis project Ga0181612, IMG submission 119630) | Hoatzin crop microbial communities from Cojedes, Venezuel. Combined Assembly of Gp0051906, Gp0051904, Gp0051908
CACCAGTCCCTGAGCCACCTGTTAACCAGGTGAGTTTTCCTGCCCCTTTCAGTGCTGTCCCCTGCCACTGATGGGATGGAGGAAAACACCACCTGCGCCCCTGATCCCTCAACCAGTCGCCCCAGTGCCCTGAAGTCCCTTTTGATGGCCTTGGCACTTCTTTCTGCTACCTCGTCTCCGCCAACCTGCATTACCAAGAGGGGACCTATGAACATCTTCATATAAGTAACACCTCAGCATCCTCCATACCTTGAAAGTTGGTTTTGAAAGACTAAAAGAAACAATAAAATAACCACAAAACAAGCCTAGTTCAGCACTATTTGCAAGAGCACATTCAGAATTACTAAAACTCTTACAATTCATTATGTCTTAAAATGGAATAAATTGTATTTTTTCAATATTTGTTTACAAAGCAACTAATACAGGTAACGTTTTCTAGAGAATATAGAGAAGACTACAGTGAAATTTGCTTGAGAAAGTTATAACTGAACATTTTCCGCTTTCTACAACTCAAAACAGGAGTTACAGTTTCTAACTACAGTTACTATCCTCTTTAGTAGAGCACTTTTTTATGTTAGAGAAAAAGATCTAATTTTACTGCAATAAAATAAAAACATACTGTTAAGTATGCTTCCCCATACAGCAGAGTTGTATTTAGCAATTATTATTTTTTTGCTGGACTCAAGAGTCATGACCTAAATACAATAAATTCCTCTCTTAAGGGAACATGCAGTGCACACCCAAATACATTCTCCTTAGAGGCTTCCGCTGTCTACAGGCAGCTATGGGAAGAATAAACAAGACCACTTGTGAACTAGATTCTTAATATCAGAAGACCTATTACGCACAGAACACTTCTCAACTACACTACCACGTAATTATAACAGTTTCAGTAAAAATATTCAGACTCATGTTTCATTCTTTGTGTGAATGTTCCCACACAAAATGGAGCCTCTCCACAGTATAGTCTGAAATAAAGAACAAGAAAGGGTGTTCTGGGAAAGTTCAGAGATTAACCAAAAGTACTGTGACAGATAACATCTTTCACATCAGCTTCATCTTGAGAACAGTTTGGGGTATTTACCCCATCTTTATCTAAGAAAAATGGATTCTCAACGTCATTCCCAATAACCCAGGAATGAAATTCTGCTGATAATTGATGTGTCTTGATTCATGGTACCTTATACTCATTGTTCCCTCCATCAACATTATTTTTGGCTTAAACCATTTCTTTCATCTTTACCTAGTTGCTCCATCTTCCTGCCTATCCAAGAAAATTTATGCAATCACTCATATTCCCTCTCAACTCAGTTTTCTCCAGAAGTAAGAAAACTTCAGTTAGTCTTTTCATGCAGAAGATGAAAAGACTAGTTTGCTCTACAAGTCTTTTTCTAAATCTCTTCCAACTTGAGGTTGGCTCTCAATCACTGCTGAGCCAAAACCCAAGCTATAAGGTTCAAACCACCCCTTGGTGTTACTGCATCAATGCTTAACTATTTCTAATAGAAAGCTCTTACATTTCTGAATGATATTTGCGTTTTTCACACCCACCTCCCATTGGTTGCCTACAACCGTTCTATAACATGTATTTTCCCTCTCTACTGCTGCTACCTAAAAGGTCAGAACATAAATTTTTGTTATTAACTGCTAGATATAGGGCCCTCATCTTTGTACCATGCAATATCATCCCACCTCTCTTACTCTTGTTCTTGTATAATATCATGCTCATTCCCTTAGTTGACTGTTCAACTCAATTTTGTGTTGTCTGAAATTTCCACTAGCAAGCTCCTTCTTCTTGCACTCAAATTAACAAAAATCAGTCCCAAATTCTTAATCAACTACTACAACTAGCCTCATTCCATCCTGTTAATGTCTACTGTAAGTGAAAATTTTTCCTCTCTTTTATTACTTGCCATACTAATTTCATTACTTTTTCTTACTCACTTCACGTCTACTAGTAATTTAAAGGGGGTCACTTCAAAAGATATCTATTTTTGGGATATCATAGTTCCCTAGTCTAACAATTCTGGTACAAAAGAGTGATGTTGAACTATTCTGTATAAAGATAATTTTGGTAAACTCTTGTCATATTTTTAAGTTAACTTCTGAACTACTTATGGTTAGTTATTCCTCCAAAAGAAATTTTAAAGTCTTCTCTATTGTTACATCTAATCTAACTAGTCTGCAATTGCCTGCTAACTTTTTTCATCCTTACTTAAACATAGCTGTTCAGTTAAATACAAATGTTCATAAAGTTAAGACTGCTAATCTAATGGAAATAAAAATTATTTCAGTTATAGCTATTAACAAGACAACTATATTTCTGTAACTCAAATTTGAAACACAGTTGACTACACATTGTTCTGCTGTGGTATAGATCAGTATAAAAACTTAGAGCCATCTACAGTCATACTTCGCATTTTGGCTACAGCATTAAAAGCTGTAGCTGTGACAGCATTAACTAATATCTCAAGCTTCACATTTAATGTTATTAATTATTCCCTATTTCCAATCAGACAAGATTTTTCAATGGCTCATTCATTACCCTAGTTTTCATGCGGGTTCTTTGTGTCCAGATTCTATTTATGAAAAGTGCAATGATTTGTCCTGATCACATTTTTAACTGTTTAAGACAATAAACAAAAACAGTGTCCTAACAAAAATGCTTTGGAATCTATCTGTGTCAATACACACTTTCTACACACAAAGCACTATGTACATGCTAAGAAATAATGGAATTTTGAAAACAACTCAAGAAATCAAGAGCTAAAAGAAATACATGCTGATAAAGCAAGACTCATTAGATGTCACGTTATAACTAAATAATAATCATTGTATAGTTATTGTACATTTATGTATCTTCTCTTAAATCAAGTGAAACCCACAAGAAAAGTAATGGGTAGCATTTTGTCATAGGGCTATGTCAGGCCGCTAGCAATGCAAGCTTGTCATTCCTAAAACTGTAAACAAAAAAGGAAATGATAAAAATACTATGTATAATATCTCAAGTCCAGAAAGGAAGCTAAATAGTATGGCAGTCATACGGAAGTTATTTTCTTGAAAGCTTGTATCAATAGAATTTTATGTTATTAGGCCAGTGTTCTGTACTTATAGAAACAGATCTCTACATAATTCAGTTACTTACATGAAGATCTAGATAACCTAATTGAAAGGCAAAAATTCTGGTTCTGCTTTAAAGTGTAAGCAGTATGTCACACAGTTTCTCATACAGGAAACCCACATCTCTACTTAGATATACGGATGAACGCTACCTGAAATACGCATTCTTAATGGTACGTGGTAGTGCAAAGCATTCACCTGACAGATCAATTAGGGGGTATACAGCTATCATTCAAAAACACACAACACTAGCATTTACTTGAAAAAAATAAAGATTAAAATCATATCATGATCCAGTTCCTTAGAATTTCTGTTTGTTTTAGGCTCCGTATCACATTTATGCTGAATATTATTTTCCTTAGCTAGTCTCCTGCATTTTAGTAGGAGTTTTGCTTATGTGAGACGCAGAAACATTAAGGTTTAGACACCTGCTAGTGCTCAATAGAAATACCTCAGTAAGGGCTGAGTGGAGAGTGCCTCTGTACACCAAATGGGGGTTCACAGATGAAGAACCTCCTCTCTTCTTCAGATTTCCAGCAATAAATCTTTGAATAAAGTATCTGCTCTGTCTTTCACTTATTATTTTACACTCTTCTATGAAGAGACACCAGTGGAAAAGAAGCTCAAATGCACACGAATTAAAGAAAAACAAAAAAACCCCTTGATTTTACTGTATATCAAGATTGTTGCTACTCTTTTTTGTTTGACCCAAGCCAAGTGTAGTCATTCTTATTGCCTGGACCTAATGCTGAAGTTGCTGATGCTATTCTTCAAATCATTACAGTCTTCCTCTCTCTTTTTCAGCCCAATCCCAAAATATTCCCATAACCTGTCAGGGTTAGCCCTTATGCAACTGCTTCTGTTCCCTACTCTGGCAGGTGCTTTTTCCTTTCCTGTTTTTAAGAAGTTTCTCACTGGTTTGATTCATCCTTACCACCTCCTTCTTCCAATCACACAGCTGAATCTGTCTTCCTTCCTCTCTAGTCACTATCTACCAGGTATACAACTTTGCCCAGGCAAGTATGCCCAGGCACTCACGCTGACAATCAAATTCTTTTGCAAGTGACAGTTGGGAGATGCAAAGAAAATAACACGGAGAAAAACTGCATTTTGACTCATGGGATATTTCAAATCTCTGGTCAGGTACACAGACTGAACTAAGATGTTTTTTTGCTTTTAATTCTACTATATTGAAAAATAAAGTTATATTGATACATACTTTTGAAATATAATATCATATTATTATTTTAACTGGAGTAATGAATTCTTCAGTTCCTAAAAAAAGATCAAAATAGTTTTATATAGCAAAATTTATATAATTATTTTTAAAAATAATAAAAATATTAAGATATCAGTTGGGTTTGGATTTGTGCGTAGTTCCTCATTTAACCTACATAAGCTAGTTTTATTTCTGTACCACTAGTTAGAAACTCTTATCTGGAGTAGTCTGTAGGAAACTTTTTCTTTCTTTTTTCTTCATTCCCACCATTAGATCTTTAATTTAAATGATCCCTCATCTCTTGTAAATGCTAGAGCAACAGCCAAAAGAATCAGTAGCTCCAGGCCTTCATCTTGCTCTCCTTGAAGTCAACAGCATTACTCTTACTTGTAAATTTAAAGAGAAGACAGGTCCCAAAGAGGTCAAACCAAGTCTATTAAATTGATAGGAGCTCTGCAGCCAACCTCAATGGGAGCAGAATTTGGGCCTCAAGGAAAAGTACTGATTAGGGTTAAGGTAAGTAGCATTAAGTAGAAAACTGGTGAACTAAAAAAAAAAATCTTTATAAACTACATACCTGAGGCAGTGCTGAGTTAAGTTGTCGCTGGAGGGAGTCTCTGTCATAGATGACATCCTGTAGGCGTTGCTGTGCAAGAGACAAGCTTTCCTGTGTCTCCCGAAGAGTATCAAGGAGACGGTCCCTTTCATCCAGCATGTTCACCATCAGCTGCTCAAAGTGAGAATCCGAGTCCGAGCCGCTGCTTTGGGACCCCCGTTGACTCATCGGGGTGTCCTCGTTTATCGTTGGCATCACTTCACACATCATTTCTTCAAAAAAACACAAATCAAGGAAAACCTCTTCAGCAGAAAAACATTTGAGAGGATTTCATAAGAGGAATTAACTCTGTCACATGGACACAGTTAGCAGATTATTGCATTGTTCCCTCTTTCAACTTTGTGCTTTCAATGTTAATCAGATGGTCGATAGACAGCGATTAAATACAGTGACTAATTCCACACAACAAAGACTTTGAATGTGCTTCCTAAACTGAGGGAATAATGACTGGAAGGAGATGGAGGGGAATATTATATTTTAAATTATTAATAGTTTTTCAAATAATATTGTCTTAAAATGACAGAAAAGACTTCGTCTGCAGTTGTAGTCTCCTTTTTTGCTGATTTTCTCCCCCCTCTTACCTAATGTCATTGTTGAATTGTTGGTATCAATACCAATAGCTGCCTGTAATTGCCAGATTTTGTCATGCTTTAGGCATTTCTACAGTAGAGCTCAGGCTAACCATTGATTCAGTATCATGCTGCCTTAACAATGCCAGGTTAATCTATTTTTCTATCCAGTCATTCCCACCCTTAGGGGAAACTGTTCTCCAGTGAGCTCGTTCAGTAAGAGGTCAAGAACTAGAAACTCTCTGCTAATCACCATCACTGTGATATCTTGTGAAAATTGAATTACCAGGGACAGAACCACTGTTATTTGTTTCCTAAAAACAGTCCTGAGCACAGCCAGTAATATCACCTAGTCCCATTATTCAATTATAAAGCTTCTTATGTAAATCTCAAAACCTCGGCTGGTGTATGGGGAGAAGCCTGTGCTATGAGATACTGGGTTCAGCAGATAGAAAAAAAAAAGAAAAAAAAAAAGATATGACAGGTCTCAAAGCTCAAATTTTAAAAAAAAAAAAAGTGTTATTAGATGATATCTACCCAATGAAAGTCACCCAAAGAATCAGAAATTGTTTTTCTAGTATGACTGAAGAAGTACAGCAGACATAACTTTATACATAGTTAAGGGTTCATTTCTGGAAATTCTCTTACTGTAGTAACTATTGGAAGCCTTCTATCTCAGCAAGTGGGATCGAGGTGCTTTTGGTTCACCTACTGGAAGTTAAAATATTTTATTCTGGAGCTTGCTGTGGACCTTCTGGGCATGAACTTTGTCTACAGTACATGCGGTTGACATGCTTCCACTCATGGATGTGCCATCACGTAACATTCTCATCATTTCAGTCTCAGTGCTATGATGGATTAGCTCTACCTATTCTTAAATCTTCAAAGTAGGAAAATGGAACTTGTGAAAGTAGAATTTATGAAAAATGGAAGATCTAGCTGTTACTGAATGTAACTTAAAGACAGGTCATACGTCAGGGAACAAAAAAGCCAACACACCTATACTTAATTCATTAAAACCACCTCCTCCTACCACCACTAAGTCTCAAGTAATCCTTGTGCTAACACTGCTTGCTGCTAAGATTTACTGGGAAAATTACATAGTTTCGCTAAGATTAGCTGGTCTTGATCACATTCTGAATGTTCACGCAGAATTTAGTGTTCTTAATTTTCACTCTTTTGGCAGATGTGATAACTAGCAAACTTGGCACCAAACACTGGTATTTCAGCATGAAACATCAGGTACTACTGTGTAGCTTTCATGGGCAATATCTTCACTACTGAGACTTCAGGTAGGTCTCGATCCTGTTTTTAAAGCGTCTGGACTGGAGGCAAGGTAAAAGTTGGTTGTGGCTATTATCCACTTGGTAATTAATTAGATGTAAGAGAAACAGTTAATAGCTTGAAGTGACAGATACTGAAAAGTTCCTCACATCTCCAATATATTTAGGTCAGGTATATTACTCGGGATTCTCTGATTTGATGCTGCATATCTCCATTACTCTGGAAGTTCAAACCTTTCTATTCCAGAAACTTTGCCTCTCCTAAACTACAGGCTCCACTATGAAGCACCACGATGTCCTTTCGTATTGAGATAACATTTAATACATCAGTGCCTCCATCACCATAAAAAACTTAAAGTTTAAAAACATTTGCACCATTACCACCAGATCTTCATGGTACCTACTGCTTCCTCTTCTGAATATAGACAGTGTGTACTGTGATGCACCATAGATGGGGAGTGACTAAACTCTGCAGCTGCACCAGCAGAAGGACAGTTTGAATAAACGACTACTGATCCTCCTACACTTCAATTTCCCTGCAGAGGCAAAATAGCTTTAGGGGAGTTTTTGCTGATTTTGCTGATTTTGCTTTGTCCACTGTCCGCAGGTATCCTGAGATGTAGGAGTACCAGCAGGGAGGAGCCACTGTCTTGCCTCCACGATCCTCTCAGAATGCCATGACTCTGTGGAGTGTCTCCACCCAGGACCCACCTGTGGCTAACCAGTTTGGATTCGTCAAGTTCACAGTGAGCAAAGGGATAACTAAAACATCCAAGCCATCTGCCACTTGCTCAGTTTAATCATAACTTTCCAGTGTGCAGCAGGTGGCCAGAGACCAAGGTCTCTGCATGCCCATCCTTCAAGATCGAAGAAAAAAATTCAGATTGTCACTGAACCTGTCCTGCCTCATGATCATCTGTATCTCATGGGGCACACTTTCTGCCCCAGGAGATTCTCAGTGGTGAACCTCCACCATCTAAAAAATTACCTCCAATGTCCTGCACATGCAGATCAAGTTTATGGTCTGAACGGCACAGCATACATTGCCACTGCTCACATGTAGTGGCACAGTGAGAGTGGTGCAATTTTTCACATATGCTGGTCTGTGTGTGGGAACAGGTAGGGAAACCTCTGTGCAGACAGCTGTTGTTACCTTAGCACCTTGTATTCCAACTAGACAGAAGATCTGCTCCTATAGTCATTATGGGGATGTGGGAAGCCATATATATATTGGGGCAGCAATGGAATCCATGGGTTCAATGTTCATGGCACTATTACCCTGTCTTCTCCCTCTAAGCTGTTGCATTCAGGGAAGGGAGTGGATAATACAGTGTTCTTATTTTGAAAGCCTGGGCTGCATTATCCTGATATGGCACAAGTAGCAAAGTTGGGCTATGACTAAGACCGCAAAGAAGGCAAGGAACTGGTGGGCAGTTCCTGATACAGGCAGTTGCTATTTGGAAGCTTTCTCCCACAGCTCACAGCCCCAGGAGAATCTTCAAAGGGTACAGCAGTTCTTGCACTCAGACCCGTGTTGTGCATTGCTTTCCAGCAGTTCAGAAATCAATGCCATCATTCCATTGGAATCACAGGCATCCTCTCCATCTCCCCACTCTCAGCTTTGAGACAAATATAGAAAAGCAGTATGCTAACCTGGGCCAGATCAGAAGGACTAGTAGGGCATGTCAGAAAGGGATGCACTGATACTTGCAACAGTGCGAGCTGAGCAGGGGAAATGGGAATCCTGGGCCATGTCCTCAGATGGATCCCTTGTGGGAGTCAACAGTGAGGACCCTCTGCAGTGAGGACAACTCTGAAGGGAAGTTGCCTTCTCAGGATGTTCCTGGGTCATCAACCCAGTAAAAAGGAACAAAATTTCAAAACAACTGCGGTTTTATTGTGGGGTTAGAAACAGAGATTTCTTGTAGCTCTTCATGAAAGACATACATGTCACACTGTTCTGATTTACTGTGATTTGTGTCTTCTTGCCTTTAGAAAAGCATTCTTCTTTCTTTTTTTTTTTTTTCCTTTTTAAAAACTTTATCTGGCATTTATCACTCTCATACCTGCCAGCAGATGGGATGCTTTCAATGTCCTGAGGCTGCCACCATTTAACAATGCTCCCAAGAAATGCTGGCCTTCTTTCAGCATATGCTCCAGAACAGACCCACTTCCCCAGGACCTTCTTGCACCCTTTATGAATCTTCTGCTTGATAACAAGAAGGAATCAAAATACTGAGAATATCTGAAGAATTTTAAAAAGAGGGAAAAAAAGGAAAAAAGGGACGCTCATCAAGAGGGGCTGCAACAAAAGCTAGGGCGGGTACAGCAGAGAAGAGACTTCAACAAAAATAGAGGAAGAGTGTCAACAAACAGATCGATCACAATTTAATAGTAGAAGATTGGCAGCTGAGGACAAATAAGAGGGCATATATGCATTTGGATCTTTATATAGCAAGTGAATCACGTCAGGGAGTTACAAGAGTTCTTGAAGTTTCCAGAGTCTTCCGATGGTGTGCATGTATTAGACAACCCTTGGTTAACCACATGATGATGCGGTTCACACATGGGGTCAAGACATTATATTTAAGAGTAAGCTTCCAGTTTAATTATAGCTGAAAGGAATTTAGTTTGCACACACTGGAAGCACACAGAGAAACAAGCCAACACGATGCAGATGGAAACAACTGAGGGACTCACATTAAAACATAAAAATAGTATTGCTATGAACAGTTAGAACATTACGAACATTAGACTGCTAATGTGGTCATACCCTGAGTAATTTTAATTGTATTTTTAAATTTCCAATAGGAGAAGAAGGAAACTTCTGATTTTCCTTCTACGTAACTTTGAATCTTAAACCTAATTTTGGTGATTAAAAAATGCCAAAACCACAACAATTTTTACTCTGTTTTCATAATATAATCAACTGAAATATTTCGTACGCTGAAATCAGAAGGAATCACTGTAACTACCTACTCTTGCTCTACTAATCACAGACCATAAATCTGCGTTAAGCTAAAGTAGATTTTATACAAGAAGGATTTCAACCATTAAACACTGAAAGTGATCCCTCTAGTAAAATAACCAGAATTAGTCATTCTTTCTGTGAAAAACATATGCCTTTTTCAACTGTATTTATAGGGGATACACAGCCACATTCAATGCTGCAGTTCTTAAAGGCTCAGAACAAGGCTATTGGCAGGCCCACTTCTATTACATTTTAGACCTGCCATGCCACACGCATTTTTGTGGCTGATGTGTGAGTTTACAGAACTTTTAATACATCTCAGATACATTTCACTATATATGCGTGCATCATTTTTTGTGTAGACAAGTCAGATGCATCCTGGACTTACTGGATATATATATACAGTTCCAGAATAACAGATCCGTGTATATGTGGCAGGTATTTGTCTCAAGTACATCGTTCTTATTAATTCATGTAGAGATCAATTCTACTCAGAAAAGAACTCAGCAGGATAAATAATGGACCATCTTTAAACCTCCTTTTTGTCCTCCATTCCTACTGCTTCAAAGACTTGTTAGGTTCATAGGACTTGTTTTTCCAAACCATAATTTTTGGATAGACCAAATACAGTCATAAACTGACATTTGGATATTCCATGTTTTCTGACTGTGTTTATCAGCCAATGGTTTGAGATCCTGCTCCCTTGTCATACAACTGACTGTATATAACTACATAAGAAGGGTCAGCCCCGAAAGATTAAAGATCAGAATGAAGTTTCCCAGCCCTCTACTCTTCTGAATTGGTTTTATACAATATGATAGGCTGTTAGGTCCTCATTCAACTCCATGCGCACATTGAAATTCACATGCAAAAATATGTTGAGTCTGTGCATATATTTTAATCTCTCCATTCGGTCTGCACGTGTCAGCTCCTATGTTAATATTTTTGTTACCCCAGAGCAGTATTCCTTTCACTAATCAATACATTCCTATCAACTACTACAAGGCAATTACAGTTACATATCTTTGATGAGTCCTCTTAGGGAAAAAGAATTAAAACCTGACAGTACCAGCAAAGGAAGGATGAGTGAAGATGAACACCAATGTGCATGAAGCATCAGAATGCCTTCTCTGAAGTTTACAACAGAAAGCTTGAATCCCATTACCACAATTCTAAATTGCAAAGTAACTTCTCTTGTAATTTTCAGGCAATGTGACAACATTTAAGCAAAACTGGAGTATATACATATCTGCCTTAAACATACCAGAAGTTACCTCAATCGCTGAATCTTCTTTTTCTCCTTCAAACTGCACTGAGAAACCTGATCTTTTTTGCCGTTGGCCCAGCACTGGGCAAGGGCTTGGCAGGGATGACCTCCAAAGGTCCCTTCCACACTAAATAATTCCATGGAGAGAGTTTTAAGTTCAAAGAATTCACTAATTTGCCACAAAGATTCTGAAATTTAATATACATTTAAATCGGGCTGCAGAGAATTTTAAATAAAAAACCCCAAACCCCTGCTCATCTCACTCCATTCATTAAAAAAACCACCACACATCGATTTTGTGAGGGCGGCCTGCCTTACAGAGTATATGGGGCTCTACATACTTGGAATAAGTCTGCAAAAAGTAAATGAAATTGTCATCAAAAGTAAAAAATAAACCTCAGTTGATTACAAGCATGGCCGCATTTTCAGATATTGATATTTACACTAAATGTCCTAATCGTCGAGTCATGTCAAAAAAAAAAAACAACAAACCACACCAGCCAAAAAACCTCATGAAGCAGAGAACTCTGAAAACATAACCATGTGAGAATGGGAAACGAACATGTACTTTTTAGACATCCAAATTTAAACAAAAATCTGTGCTTATTTTTGCAAATGTAGGCAATTACTCTTTGTCAGAAAATACAGACCAAAAAACCTCCTAAAATATTATACTGGATAATAGAATGCCACATCTCAGAGAACATTTTAAATTTAAAAGTTTGAAAACTCTGCTTTTATAGCCTCACTTACAATCTGGCTTTACTTATCATTCAAATGGTTTAAATAAAAGAAAGATTTCAAGAAATATTTTAATGCTTTATATTTTTTCACCTACCCAGTGAGTCACAGTAAAGCAAATAATGAAAAAATATTTTTAGAATAAAGACTGAAAAGCTGCTGAAGCCTGGCTTGGCAGGGGAACTCACATGTACGGTACGACATTATTTAACTGGTATAGGCTCCTTCTAGAATCTAAAGGGAAGAAACAGTAAATATAGATAAATATTTTTCCCCAAAATTCCAACATTGAAGTTGCTCCTATTCCAGGTCATAATCTGTTATCAAGTCAATATATGCAAAGTCATGAGGTGCTTGGTACCTTTAGGAAGTTTTCTGACTATGCGATTAATAAGAAATAAAAATATTAACAAATCGTATTCTCATCAGGGGAAAAAAAAAAAAGCTTTCCTAACACCATCCTCTCAAAAAACAACCAACTAAACAAACAAATAAACCAACCCCCAAACAAACCCAAGAACCAAGAAACACAGACTTGCTTTCATCTCAAAAGAAAGATACATGGTGTCAAATTGAGTAAACTCAGAAATCTGTAAACAGCTGCCAGGAGTCAGCTTTGCAGAGACTGAGTAAATTTCCCACTAAAGTCTTTTACTAAGGATTTCCATACCAAGACTCTGGTCACATCAAAGAAGGAGGAAGAGATGAAGGAGGAGTACTTCAGGCATCCAGCTTGGTCTCCTAATTTGACACCTCAAATCCTACCTAATTATACCAGTGGTGCCGAACCATGCACCTAGCAAGTGCATGCAGCTCTTCGGGCCACTAGAGGAGAACTGCAGGCTGTTCCCTCCAGAAAACTGAGTCAGAAGAGGAGTTGGGGAAGGAATGGAAATGGAGGGGGAACAGATAATGAAGACCTTCATTAATCCTCCTGGTCCTCAGGAGCAGGTGAGGAACAGGCCAGGTAACTACAGTAGCAGCAACCCACTACTAAGTAGCATCTATCTTGCTCCATCAGGATACGACTGAAGGCATGCTGAGTTATATATGAGGAAACACAGGCATCCAAGGAAGAATGCTGAGGAAGATGGAATTTACTTCAGTGGGTGTTAGGAACAGCACGTGTGGATTAAACACCTCTGTCCCGTATCTGCAAGACCACAGAATTCCATGAAAACAGAATAAGCCCTCATACACATTATTCTGTGCAATACTTCCCACGCAGCCAGGACTGGAAAGAAGGGGAAGGAGTGGAGGGAAAGAGCTTAACAAGGTGACGTATGCTTCACTAATACCTAAACGTGCATTTTATACCTCTTTATTCAAAGGAAGAAGAGAGAAATTTTGTTTTCCTTTGCCAGAAAAAGGCTGACTTGCGATGTAGTAATACAACTTAATTAAAGCTGTGCTTGACTGATCTAAGTCAATAAAAGTAAGACTGTTTATCTTTCTTTAAAAAGAAAAAGAAAAGATCTATTGATACCAAACTTTATATGGCTACAGTAAAAAGTTTACCACTTTATCCGGTATTTTGAATGTAAGTAAAGCAATCCCTCATTTACTTTAAGTCCCCAACATTTTACTATTAATACACAAACACTGTTTCTTAGATTCATCAGGAGCCACAGAACAGACATTACAGTTCACTTGCTCAGGGAGCACACGAAGTGCCCAAAACTCTGAAGGACTGCAACAGACACTAAACTGGTGTAGCACCTTACGACTACCCCAAACCTTCTGAGAGGTTCTGAAGGGGGAGCAGGATATTGACAAATTACTGCTTCCCTTAAAATCCATGTAGCACATACATGCTCCCTACAAGAAGAGTTTTAGGCAACATAATAACTTGAGAATTCTTCTAATTTGAAACAAAGCCTAAGCACTTATTTTAATAGTGATTCTAGACCTGAAGTGCTCAGGTATCGTAGCCGTACACAATGGCAGCCTGTGAAGCAGCACATTAAAGATCTTTAAATACATTCTCTTCCCTGTGCACTGTGTATCTGCTGCACCATCTACTGCAAAATCTATTCCAGGTTGATTGGTTCCTAGCTCACTGTTTTTTCCAATCATTTGCATGGAGCCTAATCCAACAACGCTGGATGTTATGTGACCATTGCCCACAATATTACGAGAAACCATGAATAAGTTTCCCTTCTAAACACACAACATTTAACTGGCAAAAAGCAACAACTGTTTAAAGTGATCTGTACTATGAGAGGGGGAAACAATGTGGTTCATTGTCATTGCATTAAAGATTTTTCAGGTTGTATGAAGAAATGTTACAGCAAATCTATAGCATTAGCTGCATTATGTCTCCATCAAGAGTGAACTCAGTATTAGCTCAGTTAAGAATTCTGCAGCTCAGTTTAGACATCCAGGTGAGTGAACGGACAAAAATTGCAACAAACAGCACAGGATGTGCCCGCCCTCGGTTAAGAATTATATAAAGCTCCTCTTCAGGAGCTGCTCCATTAACAACTAAATTGATAGCAATTCTTTTATATTACCTTCTGTCTGCAGATGCTGATAATAATGTACAGACCAGGTATGAAAGTGCATCCTCAATACTGACTTTTTCTAAAACTGCTCGAAATTTCTGTGGTACATACACTATAAAGCTGGAAAATGAAAAAGTTGTCATCCTGCTTCTCATTGGACCCCACCCTATCTGACTTCTTCTGTTACCTCGATTGTCCAACAGCCTTGGAATTATTTATATTTTTAAAGTGAATGCTGTAACAAACACTCCTGCAATCTCACGTAGCCTGGGAATAATTTACCAGTTGGACTTCTTTCACTTGGGCAAGCTCCGGGAATGAGAAGACAAAGTACTACCCAGCTTCTGCCTGACAAAGGCTCTTAGACAAGCATTCATTTTGCTCACCTTGAAGGCTACCAGCTTAGATGTGAATCTAATTTTATTCCCTCACCTTTCTGTCCATAACTGGTTTTAAAAGCTTGCTTTCTCTATACTCAGATGTTTGATTTGCACACCAAGATTGAGAAGTCATTTCAAGTTACTTGTAATTTTGTCGCAGGAAAAAGAAGTAAAAATCTAACTACCATACATTCTAGCCTGTCCACAGTGACATCAGCTTAAAAACTCATTTCATTGGACCATTCTGGATATTTTGCATTTACAAGCTTTTTCTTTTTTTCAAATCGTTAAATAGATATAGTGGCTGATAAAACCAGTTCTTACTGTAATTATGTCTTTTCAGATGTTCTCAACAAGATCACTCTTCAGCAGCAGGTGCAATTCCATAAGGAAAATCCTTCCTATTGTCTGAGTTGCATTACATGCATATTCCTCCTCCTAGTTAACTCCTTACCTGCCAGTCTCCAGTAAACTATGATATCACCTTTAACAGAAGCATCCTGCACTCCTTCCACAGAGGAGGGGTGATCAACACAGCACCTTAAAACAGGACTCCTTCCAACCATTTCTTCTTTCTGTCACCCCTCCGGCCTCACATCTAACTCAATCGCACCAAAAAAAAAAAAAAAAGAAGTTGACTTCACGTTTTTTAGTCTGAAATTCCCCAACTCCCATTACAGAAATGCATTTAAAGAATACCACACAAGTACTACAGAAAGAGGCAGACAGCAAGATTTTGCATTTGCACCTCACCTCCCCGAGGGTATCGGGGCTAAGGAGGGAATGATGATGTCTAACTCAGGAATAGAAGGTTCAATACCTAGTGGCTTTTATTTCGGCGTCTGGTATTTCACTTGATCAGTAACAACCGCAGTCTCCACCGGCTTCGAGCGGGGACTCACACAGCCGAGCACTCCTGGACCATCTTCCTAGCAATGATGACACAGGCGCTGCTCCGAGGAACCCCCAGCCCCCGCACCCGTCCTCCGGCAAGACAGGCTGCTTGGCACCTCAGCATTTTCTTCGGTCGCTTCGTCAGCAGCCAGGAGCAGAAGCATCCATGGGAAAAATGGCATATTACAAATTTCGCTTTGGGAAGCAGAGCTCGGCTCAGACCATTGTCGGGAGGAGAAGGGGGGCGGGAGCGGCTCTTAAAGCTCCAGCAGCCCCTTTCCAGCAACAGCATCTTCGCAGCTGGAGGCGAGCGATTACAGGGGGAGGGGCCGGGGCGAAAGCATCTTTCTTTCATTTCTCATCTTTCGTTAAACTGAACTGAGCCATATCTGGCTTCTCTGGTTCTTCAGTACCTCCTGGACTAATTAGGCCTCCGTGCGTGACTGAAGTCCGCGCGCACGCACCACTTGCCTGCGTGATCGAGTGCAAACGCGGTTTTCTGCCTCACCGAGAGCAACCCCCTGCCCACCGCTCGCCGCGGCCTGGCAGGCGCCGTGCGGAGCCCGAGCTCCGCGCCGCGGGGCCGGAGGGGCGGCAGCGGGGG
>Ga0181612_110699_pt1 | contig 16166 bp, 3 predicted proteins | sample HoacroProtozoa21_FD_119630 | JGI IMG/M metagenome (GOLD analysis project Ga0181612, IMG submission 119630) | Hoatzin crop microbial communities from Cojedes, Venezuel. Combined Assembly of Gp0051906, Gp0051904, Gp0051908
AAAAAAGGTAAAAAAAAAGACAGCCTTGATTATTGTCGAAGTAAGAAGAGAACAGACAAGTCAGATAGTCTCCACTGCTAGGTAAATTATGTTCAGAGGTATTCAGCTGAGAAGATACCTGATTATGTGATGTTATAATATGCTTTAAATTGTGTAATAGAAGGGCTTACTCACGTACAAAAGTGCATTTTACAAAGATTATAGTAGTATCACTAAGTGCTTTGAACAGAAAATAACATTGACTGATACAGCAGTAGATGTTGGCCTGAAATACTGGAGCCTACACTGTCGATCTGAAAAGCTACTACAACCACAAATTGCATGAGATGCAGCAATGTCTGGAGTATCCAGGAGCTTTGAATAAGGGAGGTAAATAGGCACAGTCCAAAGTGAGGAGAGGCCTATACACGTATATGTTTGTATGACATACCCTGCTATTTCAGCCTGCAAGTTCAGTGCTTGTTTCCAGCAGTAATATTTTGATAATGGGTTAATGAAGATTGTTATGATGGAAATTAAATTAATGAAGTTAATAAGGGGAAGGAAGGGGGCACCTGCTCTACCCTGTTCATTCAAAAGTGAATAGTCTCTTGTGGATGCTATCTTCATTTACCTCAAACAGTTCAATTAATCTTAATTAGACTTGTTTATTAGGAGATATAAGTATGTTTGTTTAGCACTGAAGCTTTTCGGGTGCTCCTGTCCAAACAGACTGAAAAAGAAGTGCAATCAATTAAATGAGGTAGGGAAGTAGGAAATGGAGACTGTTTCAGCAGGACGTAGGCAATGATCCTGGAGATGCATTGCACCTTTAAATCTTTGCCATTTCTTACAAACCAGATGAAATGTCTCCTTGAAGTCACTCTACAAACAGAGGTAATACTGAGAATGTATTAGACCCGGTATCTCCATGACAGCACCTGTATTAAAAATGGATGGACAGCTTCCGAATAACCATTGTTTGCTGTCACCACAGATAGGATTCGGCTAATGAAACAGCTAATTAGATTTTTGTAATCCTGTTGTCGTTGTTTGAGAGGTGACATTTTGCTTGAATTTCTCATGTGGATCTCTTCAGTCTAGGAAGGAATACTTTCCTCTGGCCAATTTGGCTCTTGTCACTTTGCTGGAATGGCAGTTCCCTCTGTTGGTGTAGTGAAATCACTGCTTTCCCAAACACAACTATGTCACTCAGCATTTGAATAGAAAAGAACAGAAAAATGAGGATCCGATTAGTCAAACAGGCCTGTGTTCAAAATCCATTTGTGAAATCAAATACTACAATTGGATTGAGTTCAGAATGGAAGAATTACTTGGGTATTACAAACTGTATTACATATTCATTGACTTGCTGAATGTGCATGGATTTGCCAGGCATTCTCCACTCCGTACCCGTCATTTCTATCCCGTGCAGATGCACTGAAGGGATAACAACCAAGTTAAAAGCTGTCTAAATTAAGGAGTGATTAAGAGAAGTTTGGGTGGATGCTGAATGTTAATCTCACAGGCCACATTATTCTGCGATATAAGAAGGTGAAACTTTCACTGATAGCTTTCTGACAGTAGTGCATCGTGATGAGACTAATTTATCAGAGAATGTAGTCCTTGAAGCTTAACTGAGTTGTGTGTTGTTTTTTTTTTTTTTTTTTGACAGTCTCCTTGCTAATAGTATTTCTGCTGGTATTGATTTCTAGTGGGAGTTGGGAGCTTTATTCCCTTAGAGTTCCTTATGAAATCCTTGCAATTAGAGAAACAAAATTACACTGAGCAGGAAACCTGCATTAATTGGTAACTCAATATAGTTTGACCAAGATAATCTGCGTTTCTGCCTGGGTGGTCCCCTGCCATCTGTGGGGCTCTGAGTTCTGTCCGCAAGAAGCTCACCGGGCAACTCAAATTATACTCAGCTAAGTCTTTGCGTTAAGAGTCTTTATGTTCAGTGTGTTAAAATAGTAAAGCTGAGTGAATCAGTGTGTAAATTATCAGCCTTCAGGGCAGGTACAGTTTGTTGAACAGCCTTGTGATGTAAAAGACATTCTCCAGACTTACACGATATAATAAATACTGTAATGTAACTCAAAGTGTTTATATGGATCTGTATGGCAAGTGGCCTGCACAACTGACTGGATTATGGGATTACTTGATAAAGTATCTTGTCTGCTGCTATGCTATTAATATTAACACCACAAGCCTATTTGATTTAATTACATAAATGGTATATATGAATGCCCTGTATTTCTCTAGCACTTCTAAATACAGAATCTCAAGGGCTTAGTGCATAGACAGTCTTGCAACATCTCTGTTGTAGTAAATGCCATCTCCACAGCATTCTTAGGAAAATTTTAGCAAAGAAAATTAAGTCCTTAGTCAAGTCAGAGGCCAAACAAGATTAGAAACTGTATCTCCCGACTAAGATCCAGCAGTTAGTGAGTCTGTCTTATCAGCTACTTTTCATGGTATGTGTGTCAAGACTATTTTGACTCTTTTTTTCCTTGAATCAGAAGAGCTGTGGTTTTCAGGAACCTGGGTCTAATGTTGAAGCAGGTATGCTATTACCTTCAGTTCTTATTTTAAGTGAGAAGACAGCAGCTTTCTGTGGTCAGATATGAACGCCAGAGTTAGTACCCTTAAAAAAGCAGAAAAGAAAAGGCTAACTGCAAAGGACATTTGGAAAATGTTTCAAACTTTTCACAGAAGATTTTATTTCTGTAAAATTTCATCAAATTGTAGCTTTACTTTTCATGAATTTTCTTTTCCATTGCCGTTCTTTGTCTGCCTTATGTATATTCAGTACTCAGCTGAATAACAGCTTTGGTTTCTTCAGATGCTGTCATCCACATTTTGCGTAACTGCAATGTTCCTTTTTCAGAATGCATCTGAAATGGACTAAATTATATGGGACATAACTGCTTTCACAGCAGTGTTGGAAGCCTGCTGCTCTTTTTCATGGATGTTTAAATGTTTAACATTTTACTTAGACTGTATGTCTAAGAGATTGTGTCTCATATCTTTGAGTTTCTTTTGTTTTTATAAATGGTTGAGAATTTTTTGGAAAAAGCATTTTCAAATAAAGCAATATTTACTTTTACAAGAGAAACTGGCAACTTTTAGTCATAATCTTTTAGCTGTTATTTTGAAAAACAATTCTTCTTAGGTACTGAAGAATTTAATTTTCTTTTTTCTGTTGCTGATATTAAAATACAGTTCTTTCCGAAAATAAGAATGACTCGAGTAGAGCAAGATGAATTTCTACAAAATACTTTATACTTATCCTTGCCTAAAGGGATATTTTTAGCAAGTATAGGTCATGTCAAGGTTTCAAAGATGCTGAAAAGGGCAACTTCTATATTTTTTGCTGGGGGTGTTGGTTAATTTGTTAAATATTGACATTTGTCTACCAAGAAGTAGAAGAAAAAATAACTTCACATTCTTCTTGAGTTCTGAGATATTAATGAGTTTGGTCACTACAGACACAAAGTCAGTCCTCTTAGTAACATAATTGTAATTTAAAACCCTCAAAGTCATCTAGCCCTTCTGCGTAGCTATTCATTACTAGTGATAATTGCACGAAAAGGAAGTTGTTCATCTGCTCCTGCTGCTTATTCTCCACCGGAAAGCATAATCCTTTGTTTGTGGACAGCACAATTAGCAGCTTTGGAGATCATAATTACTTCATAGCTGGGGCTTAGAAGACACTGAGGGAAAAAGATACTCTTAAGCCTTGTGTGATAATGCTGAATTTACTTAGAGTTACTTTTAAAAGTTTCAGGTGTCTGAGACATGAGAATATCTGTGAAAGATGTTCATCTGCTCAGTCCACGAGTGTGTGTGGGAATGGGTTACTGGAATATGTGTATGGAACAGTGCTGATCTAGCTATAGTACACAAAGCAAAACACAGCAATAACAAAAAAAGCAAAATAATGACACAAGATGTGGCACAAAAGTAAACACCCAAACAGTATGTTATCTTACAATGGAAGTATAACTGACAGACAGAGAATAGATTCGGTCTTCCTGGGTACCTGATGAAACTGGTATGAGCCAGTGTGACTGAGAGGGCTGGGAAAAAGAGAACCAAATCTGTGACCAGGTGGACCAAGTGGTAGTAGTTTTTTCTTCCTGTCTGATAACTATTGTCTTTCTTTGTAATAGGTGTTCATATGGTATTCTTGGCCGTATTTCCAGTGTAAGTGTGATGGTATGCAAATACATGATTTTTTCCAGTTAATTATCTGATACAAGTTCAAACAAATTTGCATCCTTCAAAAGACAGGTATTGTATTTTCAAACTTATAACTTATCTAACTTATCTAAAGTGACAGGGATATTAATCCTCATAAGTAATTGTTCCAGTTCAACTAGGGCATGTTTTGATATTCCTGTTCATACTGCATGACGATATGCATTCTAGCAGACAGTAGCTAATGATAATTTTGGCTCTGTAAGAAATCGTATTTTCTATTTTAAAAAGTAGTGATAGATTTCAATCTGTTAATTTATCAATCATTTGTATCACCAGGACTCAGTGTAGACAGTGTGCTCAGGGAGTAGAAATTGTCAAGATTAAAACACAAATCATTTAAAAAACAGAATTTTATTGTTCAGTTTAATTTCCATGCCTATGGTTTTGAAAAATATCTGATGACTTTGGTGCCAGGGATAAAATTTTATTTCTGTAGGCCCAACACATCTGTAGAAGAGCAATCTTCATTCCACTTCAATTTCTTCATCATCAGAAAAATAGCCAGCTAAATTACAGCGTTTCTATCAGTGATAGTAATTTGACAAGAATGTAAAGTTCAGTTTTAAGGTTTGAGCTGAGTTACTGGCTAAGACAGCAATAAAAAATCCTCCACTGAAGCTGAGCATACTTGATTTGTGGTTGCTGAAATGATTGATGTTAAACCTCATAATACATTTTTCTTATCAGAGTCACTTTAAAGTAGATCAACATTAAAAAAATAGTTAAACATGTCAATTAAAGCATATTAACATCCATTTTATTTTGGCAGAACTAATAGTTCATTTCAATTTCATTTTATTTATAACATATTTAAGGTCAATATACGCAGGTAGGGGGGAAACAGGAAAGTGAGGGGTTTTTGCTTAAAAAAAAAAAAAAAATCATTATTTGACCTGTAAGAGCATTTAGGGGTTGCTGCCAAAACTAGAATCCATTGTATTACCAATAATATAAAATAAAAAGACACTGTATGCTCTGAAGATTTTGTCTAAACATAAGTGATACACAAGAACTGCTAGGGAATGAAAATGAGAGCTTTGGTGGTATGAGCACACTGTGTAACTTTCAGCATGTGTAGTTTGATGTTTCTGAATAAACTGTTTCAAAATCTTGAATATTCTGTGCAGACCTGTGCCATCTTGGTGTTCTCTGAGTGTTCTTTCACATGCCACTACCACCAGTTGCTTCTCTTCATGCAGTTTCAGCTATTTCCTTACTGATCTGCTTTTTTCTTTGTGTATGACAATCCTCAAATACACAGGCACTAATCAGCTACTGAGCAAATGATCTGGTTGATGGTGGTGCAGTCCAAGGCTCTAAAACAAGTGCTAGATGGAACACAACTATTTGTACTGCTCAGTTGTTTCCCATAATTTTTGTAATAAAGCCATCCATTGTCCAACTCTGCAAGCAGTGGAGCATGTGTGTTATACAAAAGGTGCCAGCATGGTGTTGCCTGGGAAGCGGATCTGTTATGATTCTGTGCTCCTGAAAGCTAGGTCTGGAGAACAGTTTAGCTTAGTGACGTTGCTTAGTGTCCTGGAATCTCCTTACAAACATAGTACTTGGAAGGACAGGTGTAAAATGGAGGGAAGACAAGTGCCGAGAACTCATGTAGTCTCTGTCCGTTAGTTCAGACAGATAACAATGAATAGCATTTAGCCGCCTTCTTTCTGTCCTGGCATTTATGCAACTAAATAGAAGAGATTTAATGTACCTGTTTCTAAATGTGTTTAACAGCTACTGACATGTCCTCCAGCAACCAAAATCAGTGTGTTATACCTCAGCTTGGTCCAAAAAAGCTTAATCTAAGAGTCAGCAGTACTTCAGAGCAGAAATATGACTGAAAACGTAGTAGTAAAATTAACCTGTGTTATATGTGTCATCACTTCTGCTAAAATACTTACAGTATCATTTCAGCCATTAATTTAAAACAATTAGTTTAGGAGAACAGGTCGTTCCATGTTGTGAATTCTCACTGGAATGGCATAAAGGAGGGAGGAGTAAAGCAGCAAACAAAAAGACCCCAGTGGCCTTGAAAGTTTTGAAGTTTATAGTGTGAAGTATGTGGTTGTGCCGTCTAGAAACAAAGGCAGCTATTGCCCTTATAACCTACTTCAGAAAGTCAGCAAATTCTGTTGAGTTTTAGGAACTGGTGGTGGCAACATGTAGTGAGAGGTAGCCCTGTGCTCTCCCATGTTCTCAGTTTGTGGGGGCTGTTTGACTTCTTGCTTTCAGGAAGATTTTGAGAAGTGGTTAATATCTCCACCTTAATTGTCTACTGCAGTGATTAATATTTATTTCCCCAGAACTCGCATAGGAGTAGTCATCAGGATGTGGTTACGATAGCAAATGTACCCAGCTTCAATCACAAATGATAGCTATCATGAAATTACATTCGTGTGAAAACTACTAGAGGCCCAGTCACCCAAACTGCACCTCCTGATCTTCTCTGTACTCATGGGATTTCCTTCAATTGCCTTTTCCCTGATAGAATGTCTTTCAGAGGAGCAGACTTTATATTCTTGTTATATATTCTGAAGAAAATATCACGGATATTTTTCCCAGTGTTCAATACAAAAAAGGGAAACAATATTTTTAAATAGTAAATTGTTTAAAATTGTCTAACAAGGTGAGGGGAAAAAGCCAACTATCTCATGGAATATTGTAGCATTCTGCTGATCTTGTTTCACATAAATCCTTTTATTTTTGTTTGGAGCCTTCAGTTATATGTTAAGGTACTTTCTGAAAACATTGCCTTTCATTCCATTGACATCCTTATTGGTCAGAATATTTCTGAGGAAAGACAGGGTGTTTACTAACCACCTTTTAAAGACGGATGGTTGAATAATGGGCTTTCTGTTCTTTCTGAAAATGGACTTTACTTATGAGGGAGAGGGGTGGTTTTAAAATCTCAGTTTTGCTTTGCATCTCATCAGAGGAAGCGCTACTTAGATACAATTCCTACCAAGTCGGGTCCTCAGTATTGGAGAACATTTCACAAGACGGTTTAAAATTTTGATGGAACTGTGCAGCTTGCTTGAAAGCGATTGTTCATTGAAGCTGTGAAACTGAGTACTGTACAGAAAATGTGATTTAGGCTTGGGGCTGCTGGTGAAAAGCAGATGATGGTGCTTGCTGAATAACTAAGGGCACCTAATGCAATGCAAACATTGAACAAAGACAGAAAGAGCCCTGTGGGACAGACCATAGGAACAGCTGTGTCTTACAGTGGTGCAGGCAGCACATTTTGCTGCTGCTGTACAGTGAAAATGAATGTTGTGAGGGACTGAAAATGGTTTACCAAGCAAACATATTCAGGCTGTGGAAGAAAGCTGCTTTTCTTTTCTTACTAACACTGTGAAAGAAATATTTTCATTTTACCACTTATGCTTATGCAACCCATTGTTAATATAGCATATCTTGCACAGATATGGTGTCTGTCTATTAGGGGAACTGCCAAGTCCTTATATTGTGAGCTTATATGAGGAAGGACTCATAACATCATTATATCACTAACTAACTGTGATTTTGAATAATTGGCCCAATATGAATGCCTCCTGCCCGTAAAATGGGTATGAAAGTTGTGATATAAATGTACATATTAAGATATGCTATTGAGACCTTTTTGTAAAAACCTGCTATATAGGTGCTTACTATTAAATATGATCATAATAAAATAATGAAAATCAGTACCTAACACGGGACAGAGAAAGCTTGGAAGCAGTCTCATTCGAAAGTATGAACCTTCTTGCTTGCACATTGAGTGAACAATGCCCTCTGCTGATTGTGGGGAGAAAAATTGCTAAAAACCTGGAAAAATGTAGCTGAGAGAAGACTTTTGGATAAGGTAAACCACGATATTTCTATTGCTGTTTATTGACATATGTAAGGCTCTGTGTGTGTCTTATTTGCTTACTGCAGATTATATAAATATGTGATTAAATATGCTTGAGGAGATACTTGCAAAGTCTTCATACATACCTATATTTGTGTAAATTAAGCCTTTCAATAATCTAAAAGATGCCAATGTCAATGCATTTTTCAGACTAGGTGGGCAGTATCAATGAGTTGCACCTATCCATCAGTATGATCCTAGAAATGAATGGCTTTTGGTGAGAACAGGAATTGTCACTGTATTGCTTGGTACCTGCAAAACTGTTCGTGCCTGCCTGAAGTGCTTGCATAAAGGCGAGGAAAGATTTGGCAAGAGTAGCTTGAGGGGGATGTCTGTTGGAGGCGTCTTTAGGGAGGGTTGCCCGATGATAGCAAAGTGTCAAAATCCTCCTGGCTGCTGCAGCTGCCCGTAGTGGGCAAAGGCCATTCAAAAAGAGGTGCTTTTGCTCTGAGACAGAAGATGAGTTACAAGGAGGCAAGAATCAGAAGAGATTCTAAGGGAAGTACTCTAAAAAAGAGGAAAGGAGGAGCAAAATCTTTTGCAAAAAAGTTTAATTATGATTCTTTTTAGGTGTCTGACAAAGCATTGAGGAAAGCAGCAAAAGGCTCAATAGCATATTGTACAGTCATGCTTCCTGGAACTGTGCCTTTTGCCTGGAACACCTTGACCTGAAACACGTCTGGCTAAAAGGCTAGAGGTATCCCAGTTAGTTTTCTTGTAGTTTGGTGAATGGAGGTATCTGATCTAATATCCCCAGGCAGATAGCTATCAGGTATTTTTTGATACAAACCTGCTTTTCGTAAAAATTAAAAAGACAACTTGGCAACACAAGTACTGTGAGTTCTCTTTTCCCTCTGATCTCAAGCCTCACCACAATATTTTGAAATATTTAGAAGAAGATAAAAGCTATATGTGTGGGGGTTTTAAAATTCCTTAACAGCTTTTTTTCACTTTCTTAGATGTTTTGAGACAGGTTTAAATTAAGCAAGTTGCATTTGTTGTCTCTGGATTATTTCACTAAAACACATCAAATTTATAAGGTTTTTGTCACTAGTTTTTAAAAGATTATAAAGGTTATACAGTTATTCTGTCTAAAATACAAATGGAAAGTTATATGCTCCTTTTAAAAATGTAAGACAGTTATGTACATGTAAAAATGAGAAAATTTCACACCAAGAACTGCTGTATTAATCATACACTGATTAATATTAGAAATTTATCTATTCCTGAAATCTAATGATTTGGTTTTTAATGCTGGTCATGTGGTTCTGTTCTGTTATTGCTTACCTCTAAAATACCTACCTATCAAAAAAAAACAACAGCAAAACACAAAAAACCATGCACCCTCCCACATGTTGCATACTTATCACCCTCCAAAACAAGACACAATTAAAAAAAGGTATAAATTATTTTAGGCCAGACCATTCAGTAATGCATATGACATGACTTTGGTAGCCACAGGTGTATGAATGCTGCATGCACTGAGGTGGATTGAGGGCTGTAGCATCTGAGTTTTTGTTATTCATGTCTGTGAAAATCAGTGGACTTTTTTCACCCAATAATTCTTTGTTTAGGTCATTGCATTTCTATTTATAACAAAGGAGATTTTTGTTCTAAATTTATTCTCTTCTTACTGTTAATTGACAGGCAATAGTTTATGCCAATTCACCATTCTGGATTAGCTTCAATTCTAGCGTATGGTATATATTTAGCATTTGTTAAGGATGTGAGATAATAGAATGTTTATAACAGAGAAGCTAGATGTAATGCCATTTGCTATCATATAATAGAATATTCTTAAAATGTTCAGCTCCATGCCATCCAAGGAAACCATTGTATGTCCTCCCTGAATAAACCAAAAGGGTAATGTGGGTAAGCTTCCTTGGGCATTACAGTGTATATGGGAAAACAAAAAGCAGGGGGATGTAAGAGTGAAATAATGAAGTTAACTTAGGAAAGAGTTAAATCCTTTCAAGACAATTCTTGCTTTGCAAGCTGATTTGACAAGGATTATCAGATCTCACCCTGAAGGCATTATCTGATGTTGGGCATGTGTGAAATAAGGTATTTTATAAGAGTTAGAAAGAAAGTTACTATTCCTAAAAATCAAAGATTTTCTTTTAATCATTTCAGTATTGTTCAAATGCATCACTGCATGAAGCACTGCAGTAATTTGTTACGCTGATTAGCATGTGTGTGTCCCTTGATTCCAGAGGACTTGAGGCTTTTCTGCTACATAATTCTCCGGCTGATCTTTACTACTCTCTTCCCAACTCTTTCTCTGCCAGTGGGGGGAACTGGAAGCAATATTCATGAATTCATAACTGCAGTCCTGCAGACTGGAATTCAGGGGTGGCAAACATGGATCTGTGGCACCTCCTTCAGAATTCTGGAGGACAAAAATTATTGTGTCTTTTCTGTGACCTGTTGACTGGAAACTCTTGTGAGCAGTAGAAATTCGAAAAATATAATAAAATACAGTTCATGGCTATTTGACAAGGATCATCATTTTTTTTTACCGCTCCACCTCCCTTCTCAGTGCTTCTCATGGAAGTCAGTTCTGAGTCAGATACTGAGTCAGGGCGATCTGTGATGCTCTGGTAACTACCATATTTTAGTTCTTGCCTGATGAAGACCTGAAAAATAAGTATTTGACTGCTGCTTTGAGGTCTTTGTGTCATTAGGTTTATTCTTTCCAGCTTTCTCAAACATCAAAGAATTCAAATAACCTAATGTGCAAAAGTTTTTTGGTGAAATGTGATATCTAATAATCAATATTAAGTCAGTTATCTTTGACTTAAGGATGTAGTAAATATGACTAAAAACCATTAATGTTTTTTCTCTACACAATATACATGTACCTATACAAAAAATATTAAGGAAATAGTTAACTGGAGCTCTCGGCTCGTCTTTGTTCTGTGAATTTGAATCCTCTTTTATCTGGGAGTTCAAGCTTTTTCACGAATTTAGTGAATTCGTGATTTCTGAGTTTCCGTGATTGCTGCTTGGGGACTGGCTTTGGATCAGTTGTCGGGTGGTGAGAAAAGTTGTATTGTGTATAGCATATTTTGCATATTCATTATTATTATTAACATTATTAGTATTATTGTCATTATTAGTATTTTTCCTTTGTTGTCTTATTAAACTGTCTTTATCTCAACCAAGTTTCCCCTTTTGTCCATTTCTCCTCCCCATCCCGCTGGAGGGGAAAGGGAGGGGTGAGCGAGCAGCTGTCAGGTCCTAGTTGCCAGCTGCCATATTAGACTACAATAGGTGGATAATTCTTGAATGCCCATTTAATCCTCTTTCAGTCTCTGTGTTCTAGAGCACATACCACCAAAGTGCCAATGCCAGAGTGTTCTCAGTTTCATTTTATGATTTTAGACAGTATGGTAGAAGCTTTCCTCCAGATTGGTGATTTGTTTACAATAAGAAAAAACAAAACAAAAAACCCAAGCCAGAACAAACAAAAAAAACCCCCTTTACACATTGTTGTGAACTTTTGGCCTTACTGGTTTTAGTGGGAGAGTTCTTATTACTTCAAATGACAGGACCCTGCAGAATTATACTGGAGCAGTTACGTGAATTAAAAATGCTTGCTTGAGTAAGAACAAAAGGATCAGACAAGCAGATACAAAGTCTTTCTGTACCAAGACCCTCCGTTCACGTCAGAGACATTTATTCCTTGCATATATGTATCTTTATCTGTAGCAGAGTCAGCTCCCCCGTTGCTCTCCTGTTGATCAGCTGTTGATTGCTGATGTCATACCTGTGTAATGGTGATTTCCCAATGACAAAAGGAGTAGCCAACTGTTATCAATTCCTTTCTCCTGTTGTGGATAGTGATTCAGCCAAACCAGTGTTCTGTTCAGGACAGAAAAATATCCTGGAATGGATCTGAGAGTGCTGAACAAACATCACTGCAGTTCTAGAGTTGCTTTTACCACCTGCTTTGCATCAGCATCTGGCAAGAATACCAAAAGAGTGGGCTTAATAAGTGAGGTGCAGTCTTAAACCTCAGTACAATAAGAAAAACACTGCAACGTAAGACCAAATGAAGCAATACTGGATTCTTTTTCGGTTATTATGATGTACTTTGCTATCTGATGTGTGTCTCTTGGGTTTGCTTTCTTTCTTTAGGCTTTTAGAAAATGTATTTGACTCTGTTCTGTAGCTCTTATTGTTGGATTCTTTTTGTTGGGTTTTTTTTCCCTCCCAGTATTAATTAGCTTTCCTTTTTCAACAGATCTGAATGCTCAGTGCCAACTAAGAAGTGAGGAATGCGAAGGAAAAAGACAGTTAATAAATTTCATTCTTATCTCGTGAAGAAATACACTCTAGTAAATCTGTCCTGTACTTAAATCTGAAATTATATTCTTATTATGTTTCAGTTTTAATACGAAGGCATAAAAATAAATGGGTAGTTTATGCATATTTGCATCAAACAAGTGTTGTGTCTAAGTTGAATATTGTTTGTATATTTGGCAACAAATGTTTTGTAACATAGGTATTTTAATGACTGAACTACATCTTGATCCCCATTTCTTTCCAAATTGTTGTATTCTGCCAGTAGAAAGGATGTGGGAAAGTGAACGGAAGACATGTATGGGAATTGCCTTTGCATGAAACTGGTGTAGCTAGTTCTTCAGTCCTTGCTTCTGCTGCTCTTTTCTGCAGCAGGTGTGGGAAGATGTGCTTTATAGCATCTGCAGAAGGGACTGTTTGCTTCTAGCTGCTATCAAAGTCTGGGGGCATCCCAGGTAGGCTGACAAACTCATTAAATAATAACAGAAGTTTCATTGCTTCAGTAAGGTGTGAATTTTTGAATTTGAAATGCAGCACATTATTCAACCCTTATACCTAGTCACTATAGGCAGCGGGTAAATATTTAAACATTGATGCCTTGATGGTTATCTCTGTGACCAACTGAGTGGTATTACACAACAGTATATCACATCAAATATGGAGGACCAGTGCACTGAACTGTAGGGGAATTTTGCACAGGCTGAATATGTTAACTTACGTAGAAATTTTGAAAGACACTGGTGAGAAATGCCATAGGATTTCTTAGTGCTGATAGCTTCATGTGAGTATTGTATCTACTGAAACGACACAATATTATCTGCCTATGTACTTTGCTGTTGCCTAGCCATGATTTTTCTGTTTGTCTTTCTTTAGGCTTCTTTAATTGTTGAAAAGTTTCAGTCTGTTTTTGAGAGAACTAGACACCAAAAGCCAGTTCCTCATTCAGTTTTTGGTTTCTGTTTTCAGAAGAAAGCACATATTGTGCTGATAGAATAATGAAGTTTGCTAACAACATGCATGTGAATATCCTGTTCTAGGAGACGTAAAACAAAAATCAAACTATTTTTATAAGAAATGAATTTAAAGTAGGCACCACTTCTTGAAACCTAGTTTATCTTACCCCTTATCTAGTGGATTTAAAAATAAATTATGGCCAAAGGATTTTTGTTTTGATTTCACATCTTGACTGTTCCTGTCACTAGTGTGTGGTTACCAGGTGTATCAAAAAGACTTAGTGTACATACATAATGATACAAAGAACTGGAGAGTGGATTGAAAAAAAAGATGCTAAATACATATTAGCACTGTGTTTTGCTAGGCTTTATGAAAAGAAACATCCTACATTAATTAGTGTTCTAAAACTAAACTTTATACGAGGCGAAAAAAGGAGATATTAATAAATTTATGAATAGAGTAAGACTGTTTAAAATAAGCCTGTACTGCAAAATGTACCAAGAGTATTATTAATGAACAGTGTGTAGTGTAGTATACCCATATTATTTGTACTCAAATATTATGGTAGTGAAGATGCTGTAAGTATCCTGAAGTATTTGATACAAGGCTGAATTTGTTGCCCAGGAGGAAATCCTATTTCAAAGGAACTAGGCTGATTCTTCCATAAGTGCAAGACAAAAATTCTTTTCAGATTGCAGACCTGCCCATTTGGATATTCACATACTTGCTTTCAGTTGTGCATTCATTTTGTTGTGTGCTCTGTTTTCCTTTTAGAATGTAAAACTCTGTTGATTGTAGTAGAGGCATAGGAAGAGAGGAAAAGTTTCTTTGTGTACAGGATTATTAAAGTCCTGAAGATCTTCCAAGATTAATTTCAATTTTAATACCATGCACAAAAATAATCACTCTAACTTGACTACCTTTTCCCCTACCTGGGTGGAGGACAAAGGTTGCTGCTAAATCAATTCTTCAAATTAGTTCTTTTTGCTAGGAATTTTTTCTACTGTGTAATTCATTAGAAGACTAAAAAAAGGAAGGAAGGAAGGAGGGAGAGGGAAGGGATCACTGGAGGGAAGCCAAAGAAACCTACCTATTGCCAATCCCTTTGGGAAACGTTAATTATTATACTTCTTTTCTGGATCTGAATGATTACATCTTTCTAACTATTCACACAGCATTTTTAGACTGTTATTTGAACCACCATGCTCAGAGAAAAAACAATGCAGCTGAGAAATCCCTTAATATCCTGGCATACCCATGTAGTTATCAGGATACAAATGAGAATGAGAATTACAACACGAAATCTTTGAGACCATGTCAGAGAGCCTTTTTAACCTCCCTCTTTTATGTTGCAGCAACTTGGTTTCATGCCCACCTTTTAACAATTCCACTTTTCAGAACATGTCACTGAGCACTCCAAGTTGGTTTAAAACTTTTTTGTGTTATTGAAGAAATATGGAACATGCTCCCAGACTTGCAACTCCAGCATTTGCATTATTATTTTTCTCACTTCCACAGTTTACCCACTGTAAGCTTTGTGATGTTTTTGCGGCATGTTGTTAAAAGCTGTGGAGGAAGTTGGCACCTGTGGTACATTCTTTTTGGATGTATTTTGTAGACTTTATTTGGTTCTCACTGGTACTGTTGTAAAACCATTGAATGTTATATTATGCTACTTCATCACAATCAGACTTCAATTTGTTAATCTGAAAACATATGTATTTTGTTCTATGCTTATATCTTTGTGCTTTCTTTCCACGGTATAATGAATCAATGGAGTTTTTCTGGATCAGCAGTTTCAGGAGAGTTAGCATGAGCAAGCCTACAAAGAACAAATCTGTGCATTGCTGTGGCTGTCACAGGCAATTGAAGACCTAGTGTGACACAAAGAAAGGACATTTCTTAAACCGAAAATATATAATAAATGTAATTTATTAGAGTTGCAGAGAGAGGAATAATTCATCTTGTATAGGAGCTCTGAGTATTTCTAAATTAATGCATTTATCATTTTGTGCATTGTTTTGTTTTTTGGATCCAAATGATTACTTGAATTAGTAATGCCTTGCAGAGGTTTGGTCCAAATTTTAGGGCATACTTATTTCTCATGCAGCAGCACATGCGGAGACCTCCACAGGACTTCAGCTATGCAGAGGACTGAGTAAAACGCTGAACAAGTCTTTTCAAGTCTCAGTATGTGACAAATACACTTAAATCAATTCTCAGCAATAATGATTAAAAGCAAAGTGCCCTATAAAAGCATAAGCGAGTCTGAAAATATGAAACATTTTATTGCACGTGTCTGCAGACACAGAGGATGTAGTGTTGTGGAGTAGCAGTACAAGGAGATATGCCTTTATTTCTAAGGAACATCACAGAAGATCTGGAAATCTAGATAAGCTTTTCACAGATTAAGTTGACTCCACAGGGCATATGAACTGCTGATAGCCGTCATATACTCTAGTAAGTTTATTTGCTACATTTTCAGAAGTTCTAGTTATCTAAAATTTTATTTTCCATTCCCTACACTTACAGAAATGATATCAACATTATTGTGCTTTTCCTAAAAATGTGTAAACGTGAATTTATGAAAAAATTTGCTGACATGACAAATTGTATGCAGTTCTAGTGTGCACTGACAAGTACATCACAAAATTACAGAATCCAGAATGTTAGGAGTTGGAAGGGACCTCTGTGGGTCATCTAGTCCAACCCCTCTGCCAAAGCAGGGTCACCTACAGCAGGCTGCACAGGACCTTGTCCAGGC
>Ga0181612_115054_pt1 | contig 16166 bp, 7 predicted proteins | sample HoacroProtozoa21_FD_119630 | JGI IMG/M metagenome (GOLD analysis project Ga0181612, IMG submission 119630) | Hoatzin crop microbial communities from Cojedes, Venezuel. Combined Assembly of Gp0051906, Gp0051904, Gp0051908
CTCCTGTCTCTGCATGGGTCCACAGGTCCTTCCAGGAGCCTGATCAAGTGCAGGTTCTCCACAGCCTCCTTCAGACATCTACCTGCTCTGGTGTCAGGTCATTCATGGACTGCAGGTGGATATCTGCTCCAGCATGGACCTCCATGGTCTGTGGGGGGACAGCCTGCCTTACCAAAGTCTTCACCACAGGCTTCAGGGGAATCTCTGCTCCAGCTCCTGGAGCACCTGCTTCCTGTCCTTCTTCACCAACCTTGGGGGTCTGCTGAGTTTTTTCTCTCACATATTCTCACTCCTCTCTCTGGCTGAAGTTGCCAGGATTTGTTTTTTTTTTTCCCTTTCTTAAATATGTTTTCACAGAGGCAGTACCATGGCTGCTGATGGGCTCAATCTTGGCCAGTGGTGGGTCTATGTGATCATCTTTGTTACCTTTCTCTGTATCTTTCCTAGTTCTCTTGGACCCTTTCCGAGGTGACTGAATAATTTCAAAGAGCAAGGCTTCTTAGAAAGAAGTTTGATAACCTGAATTATTTCTTCTATTTAAAAAAATCCTTTTTTAACCAGTTACACATGTAAAACTGGGCAAGGTGAATTCCTAATACAAGTAGGTAAGGGATATATTAGGGGATTAAGACTTTAACAGCATAGGTAAGCCACAATATGGATAATACCCCCTACTGCATATCATGTGTCTATGACAATAACAGGTATCCAGGTCACACTTGCTCTTACTACCACACATCAGATCGGCCAGGAGTCACATGGCTGATGCTCACATGTATTGCAGGGTGAGAGCCAAAATGTAGACTTAGAATACAGCTGCATCAGCACTAACTTTATAAATAGTATATGCTGGTTGTCTTTTGAATTACTGTAAAACATCTCAGAGCTTTCACTGGGTCTCTGATGCAGCAAGTTTTTAAATATAAGCCTAAAATTAAGAATGGAGCGGAACATTAGCTAAAATGGTCAAGGTTTAGAAAAGGAAGCAAGGCTTCTGTGGAGTGTTCTTTCACTAGACTAGCTGGCAATTGAACAGAGAAATGGATTTTGTGTCTGAAAGTTTGTATTTCTTTCCCTAACTTGATCACTAGGTTTATCAAAGGACATCACTCCTCTCTACAATGCTTGGTTTAACTTATGACTTCAAGATGTCAGCAATTCTGTTGGAGTCATTAAAGATATTAACATATTTATGTTTCAAATGTATATAGTCACTTTATTGAATTGTCACCTGAATTATATCAGACTGTAAAACAGAAAGTCACAGCAGCCAAGTGATGTGGACATCACTTCTCTTCTTTGATAGTTATTTAAAAATGCATGCGTTAATATCTGCATTCTGTGGTGTAATTTCCGTGCTGTGGTTGTTACTGAAGCAGGTTTATAAAGTCAATAGGCAGAATGCACCCCTTTGTGTAGCCCCAAATTGCCACACAAATGCAGTCCTCGTTTTCACAGCCCAACTTCTCCTAAAGACAGAAGACACCTTGTGAATCAGGATAGCATTTGCTTTGCAGTGACAGAGCTCAACTCAGACACGCTTCGCTGAAGAAGGCTTGAGTTGAGCTAATGTTACTGGTTCCTCACACTCACAAGTGCCAAGGGGAAAAATAATTTGAAAGTTGTACATTTAAAAGTAGCATGCACCATTAAGCTGAGTGTGCTGTTGTGGAGAAGCGTGAATTGACTGATTTATAAAACACACTGTGCTTAGTGCAGCAGCGCGGACCTGCACGTGGCTTGTGAGTCTAATAGGGAGGGGGAGGAGAGCTATTTGTTTTGTTGTGTCAAACCATTCTGCTGTATCTGAAAGGAAACTCGTTTCGGGATAATGAAAGAACAGGCATAGAAACTCAAACAATAGTTGCTGAATCTTAAAAGAAACCCACATATAACTTATTTCCTTCATTTTTTTATAGACTGTTAGGCATTAAAGCGTCCATAGTGTTATTAAACTGGTGTATTCAGAATAATATGAAAGAAAATGAGATCATATTCAAGCAGAAAGGCAGTTGTACTGAGAACAGCCAATGTTTCTTTCCTTGATTGCAAAGATGCTGTCTTGTGGTTCCATTTTTCTCTTCATTTTAAGAAAAGCATCAGTTCTTTGTCTGTGTTTACAGGAACCTTGTTGTATCTATATTCATTCTAGTGTTCTGTCATTAAGAGTACAGAATGAGAGATATTTTAGGTTCACACTGGTGAGTTTGAGACGAATTTTTCATCATCAGTTTTATTCGACACTAGTACAGGTTATCTGTACCCGTTGATCAATCCTGCATGTGGATTCCTTTCATAGCTTTTTATTGCAGTTGATCAAGTGTAGGGACTGTGTGCAAATGAGCTTCTTTTTTCTTGGATATTCTGGCTGTTACTGAGGCAAAGCCTAAACCAGGTTAAAATATGCTACATAATATGGGTAATGAAATGCAACAATCTTTTCTACTTACTCTGTTGAGTGAACCAACTGATTTTATACTGTATTATTTGCACTGAATGTAAACATATTGGAACCACGGTTGCTACTCCTAAATGGTATAGACAAATAATGTTTGAAAATCCAATAGGCAGGAAAAACACCAGAGAAATATAATGGGGAAATCAGTTTGCATTGTAAGTTTTATACTATCTCATGAAAGGATAATTCAACTGAAATGATCAACTCCTTAACATAATAAAAACAACATTGAGTATTCTGTAGAGCAAAGAGGTACTTTTGGCACCTGGCTATATCTTCTCTACAGACCCACTGTATAAAATAAGTACCAGTTCAGGAGTGTTTGCCAACAACATTGTGTTAGAATAGTGTTGGAAATTCATTGTTGTTGCTATTGTTGTTAATAATAATATTAGCATTATTATTTAAAAAAAGATTTATTGTTAATATATCAAGGATAAAATCAGGAAACACAATTTCTATGATGGAGGTGGCTTCTTAAGGTTTGGTGTTAACATTCTACACTTTTATATTGAAAAGCTTTTATTGTCCACATTTTTTGGGAAACTGGAATTGGCTTATGGGAACCTTAGAGTGAAAATGGAAAGGCTGTGAAAGAAAGAATGTGGGCTACTGCTACTGAGCACAGATTGTCTCATTCTTCTTTCTCTCCTCTCCCTTTGATTTCTTATTTTTTCCTTCTCACAATAGCTGATCAAATAGCATGGTGTCCAGCAGAAGAAAGTCAACAATTACTGGAAATGAGAAAGTCCTTTATCTTCATTGATTATTGTAATTAATCTTAACAGAGGGATGCAGTGGATCATGTTAAATGGCTCAGTAAGTTGGATAAAAACAGGACAGGAATTAAAAAGAAGAAAAATAACAGAAAAAAATGAGGCTGATGCAGAGAAGTAACAGAAAATTTTAAACAGAAGCTAGCACTTTCACTTGGCTTTAAAAATATAATATAACATCAAATGGATGGCAGCTTTCAACTTTGTTCCAGAAATGTACTGGATACTGTCTGCATTTTGGGCTATCTGATCCAAATGTAAACAAACAGTTTTCAAAAACTAAATACATACAAGAGCATTTCATTCATCAATGAAGTCTACACCAAGGTTTAGTTTTCTCCTTGTATGGAAAAATGATTGCAAAAAGATGTTGTGAAGTACTGCTTGACTCTCAGGTCTTGCTGTTAACGTACATTGTACACAAGAAAGGACTTTATGCTCACTTGGTAGCAAAGAGTTGCTGCTACTATTTGATCTGATTAAGGTATAGTTTTAAAAATGCACTTTTGGCTTTCAAAATGGTTTCGTTAAGGCCAGAGCAACATAATACCACATGTCTGTAGTTCAAATTTGTTGCCACTGAGGCAATAAAACCAAGTGGGTGTTTTTTTTTTTGGTGCGTTAAGCAGATTTACTCTAACAGTGAAGCTTCAGTGAATGATTATGACATCAAAGTGTGACAGACAGTGATTATGTACTGCAGGGGGAAAAGACGGATAAAACAGACGTTTAATTCCCTTAGCTTAAAGAGGCATTATCACTGGCTAGTAGGAAAATTAAGTATTCCATCTCTTTTTCATTTAGGCAGAACCAGGTACTGAATGAACCAACTTGGCTTGTCTGAAATATTATCTTTTACAATCTTAATTGTAAACTCATTTCCTTTCCTTCACTATATTCCCCTCCCTTTCCACCCGAAAAGCCATAGGAACGTGGAAAAAAATTTAAAAGGAATATTTAAATATAGAGAAATGGAAGTAATATATTATAATTATACAATTGTATAATTAAGATTAGAAGAGGAATTTAAGTAATTTTCTCTGAAATTAGGAATTACCTTTTAAAAGTAATTCTCAAAAAAAAAAAGAGAAAATACAAAATTTGATGCAAGAACACAGGATTTGATACAGCTGCCACTGCAGTCCTTGGAAAGGTTTTTGTTGGATCAGGTCTTTGCTGCACATGTATTTAACAGCTTCTTCATTTTGATGTTTTACCTATATTAATGGAATGTTTGGATTTGATTTTAAGTTGCATGAAATATGCAGAACAACGAATTGCTGTCAACCCTTAAAAGGAGACACAGACAGACAATACCACAGATTAAATTCAGTACAATTTTTGGCTTTAGTTCAGAAGATTTTATCCCATTAAAGGTAGGGAAGGAGAAAGATGAGGGCTGTAAGGGGGTTGTGGATTTAGTCACTGAGGGGAAAAAAAAAAGACATTAGAACAATCCTCTTATCTAGAGCCAGTATATGTCATTTAAGTGCCTAACTTCAAGCGCATGTTCTTTAATGAAGATTTTTTTTTTTTTAGTTCTTCTCTGACCAAACAAAAGGGATAGTTATGAAAACAAAACAATAAGATCAGTACGTTACCTGTTTTTTTAATGTTATTTTTCCTGTAAAATTCTTCACTTTTAAAAATATTTTCCCTGGCTTCTGCTTTCAAACATAGTATGACAACTTGAATGTCTAATGAGAGCCTTTTCTATTGAGCCTGCTACTGAACGCCTAGAGTTCACCTAAGATTTTGCCAGCTAGCAGTGATATGTCCAGCTCAAGTACTAGACATTGAATCATTCTTCAAGATATGTTTTGATTTTAGTTTAGAATTCCTTGTTGATTCAAACCTTGTTGACTTCAGCTTCCAGAAAACATCTGCACTAAGTTTTTAACCTATTAACCTGCAAAGGGTGTCTGTTGCTGTGGTTCTTGAATATATGCACTTTTTCTTCTCCTCTTCCTTCTCTTCCACCTTTTCTTGTCTCCTCTCCTTTCAAAAATTTCAAGGTATTGTCCTGAAGTCACATAAATAAGAAAGAAGGAAAGCAATTCCTAATGAACCGTTTCCAGTCTGTAATGCTTTATTTTACAACCCAGTGTATCCTGAAACTATACCATCATTCCATGCAGCTGGAAATCCTGTGACCATTGAACATTGGATTTTTCTAGCAATTCTACGAACATCTGTGTTGTGCGCTTTGCTTTGCAGTGACTCAGAGTGAACATCCAGCTGTGTGGGTTAGAGGTTCTGCAGCATCAGCAGAGTCTAATTTAATGCTCCTTGAGAAACATGTTTTAGCATTGCTTTCAACATGCACTAAAATGTCTTTATTTCTGAACAAAGAGGATAGAAACTGCAAATGCGTAGTCTGCTTTTAAACCTTAGGATACCTCATTAAAAAAAAGAAAAAAAAAAAAAAGATAGAAACCCCCAGAACCGAGGGCCTCCAATGTACTAACTTAGAAGAACAGCCTAAAGCCCTACACTGCTTGTGATCTTCTCTGGGATGATTGGAAGGATTTCCTACACAACTCACACTTCCATGTGGGAATCTGAAAGAAGAATTTGATCCCTTGTATATAGATGCCTGGAAGGCATTTATAGAAAAGCGTCATAACATGCACCTGATCTCTTCCCAAATGCACTTTTGCAATCATTATATATTTAGGAGAGATTTTTTAGCTAATGATTTTAGACACATAAACATGTCAGTATCTTTTCCTGGAAGATCAAGACAGGAATGATAAATTAAAAAGCATTCAGGTGGTAAGAGAGGGGATGCTATGTGTTACTGCAATGAACACTAAATGACATGCATACATTAGGAAGACACCTCAGAAAGATCAGAGCATTTTTCTCACATTCATTTTAATGTAGCTCTTTATATTAAAAAATAGGGTTTCTCAGGGCACAGAAAGCAAGTACTGTTGCTTGTGTAATGCATTAAACCTGTCACATTTTTCATTCTTGATTTTCCATCTCTTTTATTATTTTATAGTCTGTCTTCTAAAAATGTTAAGAATTTTGGCAGACTTCATGGAATTCTGATTTCAAGAACACAAAACAGGAAGCTATTTTGAATGGTCCCTCTTGATCCATCTTTGTGCTGGCAGCACAATGCTTGTAAAATCCACCTGCTGGAAGTCGGGTGGTTTATGCAAAGAGATGTCATGGTAATTTGGAAACTGCTGAATACAGAGTGCAGCCTTTTCCTGCCCCCAAACCTGCCACACCAGTTTTTCTAGCTCATTACATGCCAAAACTTTTGATTGATGTGCTCACTTCAGTCACGGGTAATTTTAACTCCTATATTAAGTAGCTGCTGCTTCCACTCCATTATGTTTCTTCATATGGGGCAAATCAGAGCTCAAGCTTGGCCTGTATTGGTCTGACCTAAAAGCCAGAGTAAGCCTTTGTTCAATTTTGCGTAGGCGGCAAGCCAATATTTCAAAACAACTTAGACAATCACACTGCCTTTTCTTAATTGTCAAGACCCCTTGAAATGGAGCTTTTGAGAACTACTACATAGCTTTTTCTGAGGGAACCCCAAGGAGGTAAGAAAGTTGTTAAAGGCTTTCTAGATAAGAATACAAACTTTTTCATGAAGTTTAAGAAGAATATTAAGTGCAGCACAGAATAACTTGCCTTTCATTGTTGTCTGTGGGATGGAACTCCTATTTTGCGCAGCCTTGTTGCTTGATTCTCAGGATGGGTCTGGGGCTGAAAAGAAACAGAACAGAAGCATTGGGTGTTTTCTCTCAGAAAAAGGCACCACATATAGTCCTATAGAAGCCAGGCTACATTTAAAGAGTGAAACAATTACATAAAATGGGAGTTATCTATCCTACAGCTCTTCAAAAGGTATCTCATCTAAACTGACGGTTTATATTCTCTGTCTTGCAAACAGGAAAATATCAGTACTCCAGGTTCAGCTTAACATAAAATTAATGTGTAAAATAGATGAAATTTCAGTGACTGTGAAGGCAAAGAGATGATATTGTAATGTTTCTCAGATCTGATCTCTATGTTCAGGTTTAGAGCTACGTATGACCTAGTCACCTGAAGATTTGAGAATTATACTTACGAGAAGATCTTTAGACATTTAATCTGGTTTCAAATACCACTGCTGGGAGCAATGTTGTTAGTTTGAGATGTGGCTTGGCTTTTACAATAGGATAGTCCAGAGGAAATTGTACCCCTAAGAGGTTTGTGGGTCTCAATTTCTTCATTAGATATGTAATTTAAAGATCTATGTAAAGCCATTTGGTGGAACACTAAACGTTCCACCTGCTACCAATACTTCGCTGATGGAGTGCAAATGCACATTTCAAATTTAGATATGTGGATCTTGGGGCATGCTGACAAAACACATTTATCAAACTGGGCTTGTTATAAGTAATAAAGACACAAATTATTACCGTGCATTGTCATGCCCATAGTCCTTTTAATGTTTTTCACAGAGGACAGACCTAGACACCTAGCACCTTCAAACTGATCTGCTTTACTGATTATTTAGTTTCTGTACAAAGCCATAATATTAAAAAGTCAGTATAATACAATATAATGACTGGGATTAATTTAACTAAAACATCAGAGATGTTGATATATCTGTCTTTGAGCTAATTATGAAGATATACCCATCTTTGGGCTAATTTTTTCATCGTCAGAAACAAGTATGCTCTTTTTGAGAGTAGTGCACCTTATCCTAAAATAGTCAACTAATACATGCTGGGTTAATTACTTCCTAAAAATACTGATTGTCTCTGTTTGGAAGAAAGGGAGACCAAAGGTTACATCTTGAATGTGCATCCCTATACTGCAGGTGCCGTGAGTTAGATAAGATAAATCCCTTCCAAAGATCCTTAAAAACCTAGTACTGAAACACAAATAAGAAACTACCTATGGAATATGGTTCTTTTAGAAGAATGTCTGGGATACTTCCTCTTCACAACTTCAAAAATAGATTGTAATGCGCTTTGGATTAGTTATAAACTTTGTTGCTCGCTACTCCTGTTAACTTAAAAATTCTTTCTGTATCCACTTTTGTCAATTCCACAGTCACTTTGTGGGAGAGAAAACAAGTATGTCAATAAATTACATGTTTCACCTACTTTACAATATACTGCCTTCACCACTTTGTAAAGAAACAGGAAATAAACTGGGTCCTGCAATACAGTAGTGCAACAAAAGATCCTGCCAAAGCAGAAAAGCAAATGAAGAAACCATTCTGTATTAAGATGACAAAAAGGAAAATCTTATCAGCAAAGGGTTAGGAGAAGTTATACCTAATAAAAGGAAATTACATTACACAAAATAAAATTAATTTGCATTTAAAAATTACGCCTACATTGGCTGATCTATTCTGCCTGCTCTAAGGAGCTCCATAGTATCTCTTGCATTATGAAAGTACACATGCCACCTTTTACAAGAAATCAGATACACTTATCAGCCTTTTTGAGTTTACAACATTAGTGGTAGGAATATTGACATAAGGATCCATTATATCATGCCAATATCTGAATATCATTAACTCTTCTAAATACAGTGGTATAGATGCTCAACATATTAACTCATCGAAAATGAGGCTTCCTCATATGAAGATCTAATAAGAAACAAAAAATATTCAAACTGAATTAACTCGCAAAAAAAATCCACTCTCTGTCTAAAATTAGGCAAATGTAGTCTGTCTCATAGAGGAAAAAGGCCCAAAAAAACATTTAAAAAAAAAATAATAGTTACATAAACATATGTAAGTTAATTACAAGGCACTTAAGCAAGGCTAAGCAGATGCCATAGAGATTAAATTAGTTACACTGGAGGCTCTATATATGGCACAAATACAGAAATAGACTCTAGGGAGATAGCATAAGCCAGCCTGATAACAACTTATAATAAAGTTATTAGAATGATAAAATCATGTAAAAATAGGTATGAAAGAGGCCTCAGGCTGTCATTTAACACAGCACCCGGACCAGCCAGAATTAGTGATACTTATGCGACTTCTATTTTGTATATTTCCATGTTGTTTTGAAAGACATCTAACACAGTTCATATTCATTATCTTGACACCAGGAAGTTTTTATTTCTATGCAGCCTGAAATTTTCTTGCTGCTGTTGAAGTCTGTTGCTACTTGTCTTAACCACCATGGATATAGAGCACAAAGTACTTTGTTTCTTGCAATAGTCTCTTGTGTACTTGAAAACTGTTTGTAATATTCACATTCAATATTCTCTATGGTTTTTGGGGGTTTTTTTTGTGCCACCCCTCCTTGGCTGCTTCAGTCTTCTCGGTCTTGCAGTCATGCTTTCTAATCTTCTGGTAATTCTTTTTACTTTAGCACTCTCTCTCCATGGCCAGCTTCTCTCCTGAAGCAAAACATTCAGTGAGAAAGACCTCCTCCAGAAGGTGAAAGTAGCTCCTAATCAAGGAGAAAAGAAGACTCTGGAAACATCAGCTGTGGAAAGTTACACATAAAATTAAAAGGCAGGCCACAGAAATATGAGAAAATGACTTACCAAGAGTAGAAAATATTTACAAACACTTCAGAGTAAAAAGCTCCCAAGAGCTAATGATCAAGGTATGAAAGAAGCATGACAGGAGATGATTGTAGTCAGACTAACTTAATAGTTGTAGTTATTGTCACTACAAAGCAAGTTGAAGAAACCCCAAAAGGTGGTTTGTTTTTTTTTTTTTTTTAAGGGGGGATGAGGTGGAAAACCGCTTTAAAATTGTTTCAGCAAACAAATAAATAAAAAAGTGATATTCATAAGCATTCTAAAGAAGCTCATCTGTGAAACTTCTGGACTACCAAGATAATTGTTAGTGTTTATGTCAATACCAGAAAAAATATAAATGGCAAATCTCATACGGTCCTCTAAAAGACCTCCAGGACTATCTTGGGAGCTGGCAACCCAAGGGTTTAGGTTGTTGACTCAAGTATAACGGAAAATTGGAGTACAATTGCTGAAGTAGTCACTTCGCAGAGTTTGTCCTGCCCCTCTGCTAAAGTCCCTGAAGTGAAACAGCTGACCTAAACTATTACAATAAACTGGCTTTGATATCAGTTCACAGAAATACAAATAATAATAGTTGAAAAAGCTGAAGATAGCAAGTCTTTCAAAATAGTTTCACCCAGCCCAGCATGCAAATATACAACTTCTGCTCTGTACCATAATGTGGTAATAAAGAAAGAAGTTAGGACAAGGATAGACAAAATAGGCACACCAGAACACTAGCCTGGCTTTTGTGGAGGCGAGTTACTAGAGTACTTCTTTTAGCTTCTTAACAAATTTATAGAAAAGAGTGACTCAGCCAGTAAAATTCATTTAGTCATTAACCAAAGACTCTTAAAACTGTGTAGTATTTTTTTCCTCCCGTGAAATGACATGACAGGGGGTGGAAGTTATTATACAATTCTTTTGGACAGTCGAATTTAAAGAGATGAAATTTACAAAGAGGGCACACAAGTTCTTCTTGAAGAAAAAGGAAGATTAAGAAGTAGTTGAAGGAACTGGTTTTTGTCTTGTCATATGTTTGAGGAACTATGGAATTCACCGTCTCAGAAATCCGTGGAGGCTACAAACTTTAACATATTAAAACAAGAAGTAGACTTTGACATGGATGCCTACCTGTTCACTAAACATTCATGTTGATACAGGCTCTGAGACCATACACGCCTCTGTGTTTTGGTACAGAACAGCACAAATACCTTCAGACATCCATAGGATTTAACTCAAGAGACACATTCTTTCCTTTTTTTCAGGGCTACATGAAATATCATCAAGTTTCAACACGAAACCAAAAATTTTAAAGAGTCTAAATCAAGTTCTACCAACATTTGCAGCTGTGACATGAAAAAAATAAGTAAAACATGTATCTTCAGTGTACTGTACTTTCCTCCTGAATTTTTTTTTAATTTTCTGCACTAGCGTGGACATGAGCCATTTCCACCTGGCATGATTTTTGCATCCATATCAAATAGATGAACATTTATTGATAGACTTCAATAATTTAATTCCCCAAAGCAAAAAAAGAAATAAGTGAAAGAGGCATTTTTATTTTAAAATACTGGAAGGCATGCATGAACACATCATTTCATTAAAATCAGGCTAAAATTATTTGAATATTTATGTCTATAAGATATAAAATTTTAATATGATGTTCAGAATCAAACTGCCAGGAAAATTCACCCTGGCAAATTCAAAAGGGAGCTTTAAAGGCCCCTAGCAATGACTCTCAAATGCAAAAAATTCACAGTGTAGAAAGAAACATTGCTTGCATATAAGAATCTAAGTTTGAAGGCATTGTTAATTTTCCTTTGACTTAGAGATGTTGGATCATTTCTTGAAATACAACTACCAGTAACAGAAGAACAAGAGATGTTATTTTAAAATCTTTTATTTAAAGCTTTTTTTTTTTTTTTCCTTTTTAAAAAGCTTTAAACTCCCAAATCACCGATGTCCCCCTCAAGGACTTTTTTCATCTCCTTCTTCCACATCTCTACTTGGAAAGAGGCATAAACATGAACTTTTAGGTGTTCCATTTTTTTGCTGGTTAAATCGTTCTGTGAATCTTTCTGCAGTCCCTTCCTTCACAGACATTCAAAGCTTAAGGTAAATATATCATATCTGTAAAAAACAAAAAGCTAATACAGTTATGCAGATACTTTGGAGGAGCTCAGTTGTGTTAACTTGAGGGACAGTCTGGGGTTCTTGACAGCTCTGAACATAGCTTTCACTGTTATTTAACTCCAAAGTGGTGTTTGAAATATTTTTCTTTTGGCATCAGAAAAGGTTTGCCTTGGGAAAATAGTATATATCGGGATTAACAAATTCCTTTTATATCACCATTGCACAGGGGTTGTTTATATGTGAAAAGCTAAGATGATACTCTTATTCTGGGTTTAAATTGGGTTTGGTTCTATTTAATATCCAGAAGCATCTATACTGGAAACAGTTTACCATTATAGAAATACCGATAGAGTAAACCAGCAAAGCTCTCCTAATGGAGCCATTATTAAACTGTACCTTTGTATCAACGTAATAAATTTACTGTCTTGAAGCAAATCAAGCTAAAGGACATCTTTTCTGGTAGAATAGAATCTGTAGTAGGGATTTATGCCAGTTTAGTGATCTGAACAGTAACAAAGTCTTTAAGGCAGATATAGTCTAAGTCAATTGGGAACAAGCTTCAAGGAAATGGCTTAAATTAAGCTTCAAGAAACCAATGTGAAATTGAAGTAAATGTATTTAATAAAATTCTATTGAATTAAAAACTGGTTTAAATTCAGTGTAAATTTGGTACAAATTTCTTGTTTGTATACACAACCTTTGTGCAGCCTGACTCCCAGCTGTTTCCTTACTAATTCTCCCAGATCTACCTTGAAATGTGTTTTATTCAGACTCAGATATCAGCTTTCCTTTAGGTATAGCCTTCACATATAAGCAAATGTGTGTCAAGCAATTTAGGAATATGCCTGAAAGAAATATGATTTTCCCTCCTGAATCAATCAGTCCTCTCTTCTTCCCATACTACCTATACAATTCTTATAAATGATACCTTCAAAATTCTATTGGGAGGTTAAGTAAGTGAAATGTTAATGCAGTTCTCATATGAGAGAAAATACATGCAGATTCCGAGTCCTCTGTAATCATAATGCTTCAGGATCATATTCATATTCTTGAAATGCAGGCTGCCTAAAATTTTGCAATGTATATTTCTTTTAAGAGATTTGAAGAAGAAAAAGAACGGAAAGAAACAGGTAGAATCAGTGTCATCATGTGAGAACCAATTTAATTATTTCACTGCAATTGGAACCTTGCGAAGGATTTACAAACAAAGGGGTGGGATTCCTATTAACAGGTTCCCTTGTCCCTGAGAAAGCCTTCCCTTTGATCTTTTGAGATGACAGGAGATGCCTCTTAGGAATTAGAATGTAATGCAGGCATCAGATGTGATTGATGGAGGATTATCAGGGCTGAGAGAGAGGAAACTCTTCAGGCAAACAGGCAGGTGCCACTGTATTTATTGCATTGCCCCTCCTCCTAGTTCTTTCCTGAAAGGAACCTTTTCACCTAGGTTAAGCCTGTCATTAGCAATGACACTACAGAGGGGTGTTTTTCTTTTTTAGCTATGATCTCTGGAAGCTGTGCTTTGTGTCAGGTGCTCCTTTCTTTTGACCTACTTTGGACTGCAGCATTGCCTTTAATAAGAAGACAGTGCTCTTTTCACAGGTTGATAGTCACTAATGTAGATACAGCCTGGGAGAAAAAAAATATAAAGAGAGAGAGAAAGTATTTAGTATTTAAGTTCCTACCTCTAACCTGAAACAAGGCAGAAGCATTTTTCAAGTGTATAAATAAAATGTCGCTGGCGTTGAAAGTGATATAGCTGGATTTTGCACAGGCTGAGCTACTCTGTTTCTTGTTTATGTGTATTAGTACTAGTCCACAGATCATTGAATTAAAAATATGTTATTACCAAAGAGTCAGTCAAAAAAAATATCTTTAGCAGTCACTTTTCTCAGTCCTCAGAGCACACAAAATGATGTGGCTGAAGTGTCTTTAGAACAATTGCAGGTGCTTACATCAGCTGAACCTCAGGGTTATTATTCAGCCTTTGAAAAGTGCCTCAATATAATTTGCTAGTAATTTAAGTTATGTTTAAAATGTAATGCAGGTAATGTGTTTCATGGCAATGATTGTTGTCTTGTGACTGCTCAGCTAACCGTCATTTGCATTCCAAAATCTAGTCAGATTAAAGCCATTGTACCACAATGGCCTCATATCTTAAAGAAAAAGGGGACTTTTACTTACTCTTGTATGTGTGATTCTTCTGCTATACAGCCTATGCATGAAGTGGAAAATGCTAGTCCAATGGAACAGAATATAGAATAGAAGAATGTTGGAAGGAAGGCGAGATGTTTGCCATGCTGATTTGCATACCAAATTCTGTGATGATCTTATTTTAGGTTTATGTCATAAGAATGTTACAATTTGTATTTTTGTGCGCTAGTTTAGTCATTCCTATAATAGGTGAGTTAACAGAAAACATAAGGCTATGACTAATTTTCATTATATACGTAACCCAATCCTTATTACAAAGAATATTATGCTTCGTAATATATCATACTTTATAGAGTATTATAAAAATGTGCTCTTTTCTTAAAGAATTTAAGTGATATGACATTTGGGATGTGAGAGAAGAGTGAAATTATTTTTGTTGTTTTGAAAGAGGAACAAAAATAAACCCTTCAGTTTTACATAAAGGTGTCTAAGCAATTTATGTAACACTTATAAAACTCCTACAAATCTAAAATAGCATTTCTTGAGTAACTGCGGCTGAACAAGATATGCAGCAAAAAGCAGAAATCTATCGAACCACGTAGAGCTTTTAGGAGTGGCACACGTCTGTTCCACAAAGTGAGAATTCCCATGTAACCAAAGTGACTTTGTGGCATTAGTTCTTTCCAGGATTCAGCCTGCACTAACTAGTTTTTTATTAAACTCTACCACACTTCAAGGAGGTATCTCTCAGGTGGCATATTACAAGAGCATACAGCAGACTTTTGTAGACTAAATATAATTAGGGTTAGCTGATTGCTGCGAGAATTAGAGGAAAATCATGAGGAAAAAAAAAGCACCCTTGTATCTTAAAAGGTGTATTCAAAGCTGCATATGTGAGTATACATAAAAGTTTTAATAAGTACTCACTAAGGATAGCAGATATATACCATAAGTAGTTAATTAAGCCATCATGCAAAGAATGCTGCATTAAGCAGGCATTAGAAAACCTCTCAACAGATTCACCTCTCCTCGCAGTTTATTCTGCTAGTCTTTTCATTACAGCTGAGAAAAAGCAGGAAAAACGTTATGTGAAAACTAGATCAGGAATGACGGTAGTCTCTAAGTGTAATATATCTCAGAATTTATGTCATTTCTTAAAGAAAAGAAACAGTTTCTTTGTCAAGAATTCAGCTTCATTTGTTTTATGACTTCTCTGTAGCCTTTCAGACAAAATTTTATTCAGGTTTCTCTCTTTCCAGCTATTTAAAATGTTTGAGAGGCAGAAACGTTCCTCATGGAAAACTGTTGTGGCTGATCCAAATATTTTACATTGCAGAATAAATGCCCAGATTCCTCTCTCTGCATGTGTGTGTTATGTGTTTATGGTGTGTTTATGAACGAGATTATTCATGAATATCAGAATGATAGAATTGACTTCATTCTATGCCAGCTACGATTTAGATATCAATACAAGGCTTTTTTAAGGAAAGTGAAGATACAGGGCATGGGTACTAGAGTGTTCATAATCTTGACAAAGAGCAAGTTCAAGCTAGAATGATGTGGAGGAATAAAATTGCTCTTCTGTGAGCAGTTTGGAAGTCTGTGCTTGCAAATTAAATCCCACTCAAGGCTTAATTTTTTTAAGGCTGAATGAGAAAGGCATAAAGCTACAGATCTTCAGAAAGGAAGCAACTTGCAGCACATATTCCTTGGTCTTCCAAATTCAAGCTGTACACTACTGCTATCTCTCATTATCTGAGCAGCCACATGAAGCTCTAAGACCTGAGAGGAATATTTTATAGGAAAGGAATTTTCATAATGAAAGAAGGTATGATAAATAAAGGATCACAGGTCTGCAGGAAAACACTTGGAGGGCAGCACAAAGGAACTCTGGCCCGTAAGTCAGCTTCATTGGGGGCCCAACTGAAATGCCTCTATGCAAACGCACACAGCATGGGGAATGAACACGAGGAGTTAGAGACATGCACACGCCTGAAGGGCTATGATCTTATTGGCATCACAAAGACATGATGGGATGGGTCCTATTACTGGAGTGTTTAAATGGAAGGATACAGGCTCTTTAGGAAAGACAGGCAGGGGAGTTTGCTGATGACACCAAACTGGGAGGTGTAGTAGAC